>JAEEGL015903550.1_pt1 | contig 16873 bp, 12 predicted proteins | sample 9134231 | NCBI WGS metagenome assembly JAEEGL01 (sample SAMN16246548, study PRJNA631951) | gut metagenome | biome: gut microbiome; feature: rumen; material: fiber-attached | host: Bos | place: Iran: Karaj | collected 2018-10
ACAAGGTTCAGAGCGGCAGGAACACTCTTTTTGATCTTACGGGGAGAGATTTCGATTACCTGCAGCGCAAAAGCGACATTATCATAGACCGTCCGCTTGGGCAGCAGCCGGTAATCCTGAAATACGATTCCCATTTTTCTCCGAAGCTCCGCCACCTTCTTGCGGCGCAGCTTGGTAATATCTTTGCCATCGATGATGATCTCGCCCTCATTCGGCGTCAGCTCCCTCATCAGAAGCTTTAAAAGCGTACTCTTTCCCGAGCCGCTCTCGCCGACGATAAAGACGAATTCTCCATCTTCGATGCGCAGGTTCAGATTGTCAACGCCGGTGACGTTGCCATCGTAAACCTTTGTCACATTCTTAAGTTCAATCATAGAATGCCCCCATCGTGTGTAGAATTGCTCCCTCCATGCCGCTTCTGTTTTTCTGTGCGGCATCTCAGCTTGTCATGTATGCGCTACGCGCGGTAGACCGGATCAGCGAAATCCGTTTTTCTCCATGTAGTTCATGTACTTGGCGACCATCAGTGCGATCTTGAAGGTGATGGCATCGTCAAAGGTGCGGACGTCAAGTCCGGTGTTCTTCTGAAGCTTGTCCAGACGGTACACCAGCGTATTGCGGTGAATATAGAGCTGTCTGGAGGTCTCCGAAATATTCAGCGAGTTCTCAAAGAACTTGTTGACGGTATTCAGGGTCTCTTCATCGAAGTCCTCGACGCGGATGTCCTTGAAGATCTCTTCGATGTACATCTTGCACAGCGGCAGCGGCAGCTGATAGATGAGACGTCCGATTCCGAGACGGTTGTAGTTGATGATGTTCTTTTCTTCGTAGAAGATCTTGCCGACCTCCAGCGCGATCTTCGCTTCCTTGTAGGAACGGGAGATGTCTCTCAGGTCGTTTACGACGGAGCCCATCGCAATGCGGGCACGGCCCATCGCTTCGCTCGAGAGCATGTCCCCGATCGTGCTTGCGGTCTTTTCAAGCGCGGTGCGGGAGGAGTCATCGCTGACATCCTTCACGAGGATGATATTGTTTTCATCGACCGCCGTGATGAAGTCACGGTTCTTGATCGGGTAGATCCCGCGGATCACGTCGATGACCGACGCGTTCGTATCACGGTCGTTGTTGGACTCAATGAGGAAAACGCAGCGAGCCACATTGTTCTCAATGTGCAGCTTCTTCGCGCGCATGTAGATATCAACAAGCAGCAGGTTATCCAGAAGCAGGTTCTTAACAAAGTTGTCCTTGTCGTAACGCTCTTTGTAAGCGATCAGAAGGCCCTGAAGCTGGAACGCGGCGATCTTGCCGACTTTGTAGGCGTCCTCGCCCTCGCCGCTTACCGCGACAACGTAGGCCAGCTCCGTTCCGTCCATAATGCGGAACAGCTGATGACCCTTGACGATCATGCCGTCGGCGCCATCCTCCAGCGCCTCCGCGGAGAAAGCGATATCACGGGCACTGCGGGCGTCTTCGGTCGTAGCTAAAAGACTGCCTTCCGCTTCGAGTACGCTCAGATCACGTTTGGTGATCGATTTAAGTCCGTCAATCGTAGATTGCAAAATCTGGTTCGAAATCACAGTGTGCCTCCTTCATCGCTCGTTGTCCCTTATTTTACCACATCTCCGCCTCTTTTTCCAGTCCGCAGAGAAACATTTTCTTTATAGTTTGTAACACTTTTGTTACAATTTAAGCATTTACTCGTCTTTGTTGCATTTTTCAGCAAATGCATAGAGTGCCTTGATCGTCTTCTCGAAGTCCTCTTCGCGCACGCCGACGATCAGGGAGATCTCTTTGATGCCCTGAATGACAAGCTTAACACTGACTCCGACCTTGGCCAGCTCATCAAGGATGCCGGCGGACATACCGATGACATCCTTCATCGCGATGCCGACGATCGCGAGCATCGCGAGGTTATGCTCAAGGGTGATACTGTACGGGTCGATCTCTCGGCGGATCCGGCGAAGGATGCTCTCCTCCTTGCCGCTGATCTCCGCGGAATCGACCACGACTGTCATGGTCCCGATGCTGGAGGGCACATGCTCAACCATGACCATCGCTTCTTCAAAGACCTGAAGCACCTTGCGTCCGAAGGCCAGCTTGTCCGACCCGATATCCTTTTCAAAGGACAGGGAGACAAAGCCCTTCTTGCCTGCGACGCCGGTGATGAATTTATGCGCGTCCGTGATCTGATCATCGGGCACGATCCAGGTGCCTTCATCGCTCGGGATGTTGGTGTTGCGGATGTTGATCGGAATGCCGGCGCTTCTCGCCGGGAAGATCGCCTCTTCATGGAACACGCTCGCGCCCATGTAGGAAAGCTCGCGCAGCTCCGAATAGCTGATCTCATGGATCGGAGACGGATTCTCGACAATGCGGGGGTCCGCCGCCAAAAAGCCGCTCACGTCGGTCCAGTTCTCGTACACATCGGAAGCCATCGCCTTGGAGACGATCGAACCGGTGATATCGGAACCGCCGCGGGAGAACGTATGGATCCGGTGATTCTCGGTCGCGCCGTAGAATCCCGGAAGGACGAAACGTTCCTCCGGACTGATAGCCCTAAAGGCCGTCATCGTCCTGGCTTCATCGAAGTTTCCCTTCGCGTCGAAGAAGATATAGTCCGCCGCGTCAAGGAAGCGATAGCCAAGGAGCTTTGCCAGAATGATGCCGTTAAGGTATTCGCCGCGGCTCGCGAGGTAATCCAGACTGGTTCCCTCATCCAGGCGGCTTAAGATCTGACGGTACTCTTCGTCAAGCGAAAGATCGAGCCCGAGCTCCTCGATAATACTGTCGTAGCGCGCTTCAATATCATAAAAGCTTCTCCGACCGGCTTCGGCGTCCTTTTTCTGGATCTCATAGCACCGAATCAGCATGTCGGTCACTTTGGTATCTTCCTTGAAACGCTTGCCCGGCGCCGAAGGAACTACATACCTCCGGGACTCATCAGCCAAAATGATCGCCGCAACTTTTCTCATCTGAACGGCATCGGCCAGCGAGCTTCCTCCGAACTTAACGGTTTTTCTCATCACATTCTCCATCTAACAAGCTTTTCAGCCCTTAATTGATTGTAGGTAACATACAGAAGGTTTCCTGAACAGTTACACTTTAGAAAAAAAGCGGTCTGCTTGATTGCAGACCGCCTTTCAGTTTTCAAGATCAGCCTCTGCGCTTTCTCTGCAGGAAGCCGGGGATGTCGATCGGGACATCATCGGAAGCGGATTTGTTCATATCGGGATTGCCGTAGGTCGGCGTCTGAGCCGGAGTACGGTACGCATTGCCCTGATAGTTGTTCTCAGGCTGAGTGTACTGGTTGAAGCCCGGAACTTCCGCAACCGTACGGAACTCGCCGGAAGTCAGCTCAACCGCATGGTCCTCATCATCATGCTTGACCGGAGCCGGCTTAGCCTTAGCGGGAGCCGGACCGAAATCGGTCGCGATGACGGTAACGATGAGCTCGTCCTCAAGGGTCTCATCGGTGGTGGTACCAACGATGATCTGAGCTTCTTCATCGACAAGGCTGCTGATGTAATCAGAGACTGCGTCGAATTCATACAGGGTCATGTCAAGGCCGCCGCAGACGTTGACAAGCACGCCCTTAGCGCCGTTGATGCTCGTATCCATCAGCGGGGAAGCGATCGCCTGCTCCGCTGCCTTGCGAGCCTTGTCCTCGCCCTTTGCGCGGCCGATGCCCATATGAGCAAGGCCCTTGTCCTGCATAATGGTGCGGACATCCGCAAAGTCAAGGTTGATCATACCCGGACGATAGATCAGGTCGGAAATGCCCTGTACACCCTGACGAAGGACTTCGTCAGCCATGTGGAACGCTTCCACCATCGTGGTTTTCTTATCTGCAACGTCCAGCAGACGGTCGTTGGAGATCGTGATTAGGGTATCGACGTTCTTGCTCAGTTCCTCGATTCCCTGCATTGCGCTGCGCATACGGCGCGCGCCTTCAAAACGGAAAGGTTTGGTGACAACACCGACGGTCAGGATGCCCTGGCTCTTGGCAATGCCCGCGACAACAGGAGCCGCACCGGTACCGGTACCGCCGCCCATTCCGGCCGTAACGAAGACCATATCGCAGCCTTCGAGTGCCTTGCGGATCTCTTCTTCGCTCTCCTGAGCAGCCTTCTGGCCGATCTCCGGGTTTGCGCCTGCGCCGAGACCCTTTGTCAGTTTTTCGCCGATCACGATCTTGCGATCAGCCTTTCCTTTATTCAGAACCTGTTTATCCGTGTTGATCGTGAGGAAGTCTGCGCCTTCCAGACCGTCCTCGATCATTCTTTCGACAGCATTGTTTCCGCCGCCGCCCACGCCGACAACAGTTATCTTTGCAGTAGTCAGTTCGTCCTGCATGCCTTCGTACTCCATCATGGTGCTTGCCCTCCTCGACAAATTTCCCCACAGAATTTATTTATCAATGTATACACTGCGAGAGACTAATGATAGAAACATGATAAATGTTTTCCTTCAATAAATCAAGCCGTTTTCACGAATTTTCTTTATTTTCCGATCTCCGACTCGATTTCCTTCGGCTCGATGTAGATCTGGTCGCTGAGACTTTCAATGTGCAGCGTTCCGTCCGGCAGTCCCTTCTGCGAAAGCACGCTTGCCGTAATTGAAATCTTCTGCTCAATGTCGGTCATCGAGCCGACGCGGATCTCCATATGATCCGTTTTTAACACGATATCATCGAGCGAACGCACGTTGATCTCATTGACGAGACGCTCCAGTTCATATTTACGCAAGTTGGCGCCGATGGAGACCACCGCGTCATAACGCTCGAAATCGTTGGTGTTGAGCGACTCACCGATCGAGAAGCTCTTAATGACCAGTCCGGTGATGATCGGAAGATCCTCATCGGGTGAATCGGTCGTTGCGGCGACCTGTCCCTTTCGGTCGATACAGAGATAGGTGCCTTGGAAGTAGACATAGCCGATCGTCTGGCTCTCTTCGACCACGACCCTCACATGACTCGGCCATCTGAAATAAACATCGACCGTGCTCAGACGCGAGTCGACCGACGGCGTGCTGTTCAGATGCGAAAGCGCATAGCGGAACAGGTTCGTTCCCTCCGTAAGCCCAAGGTCATTCATGATCGCCTCGGAGCTGACGCGCTCATTGCCCTCCACCTCATAGGATTTCAGGGCAAAAATGTCACTGTTGAGGATGATCACGACCAGGATCAGCATCGCGCCGATGACCGCCCAGGCCTTCCAGTGATCATTGCTCTCGGAATCGAGCTTGGACTTGAAGGTTCTCCACTTGTCGACCGCCAGGATGCGTGCACGCTCCTTGGCCGCCGTTTGATCCTTCGGTGCCTCCTCGCTCGCCTCTGACGCCTGCTCTTCCGGAAGCTCGCTCATCGAATCGAGCTCTTCCAGCTCATCGACTCCTTCGAGGAAATCATCCAGGTCGTCTTCCGGCTGGATCGGGAAAGCCGCGCTTTCCACGCTCTCCTCCTCCGCTTTCGGTTCGGATCTCTCCTCATCCAGGTGTGGCTCCTCTTGCGCAGGCCAAGTCTCCGCCGCATCTGACTCTAAAGTCGGCAGCGGCTCGGCTGCCACTTCATCAGAACCTGAAGCATCTGTTTCGGTCTCGTTATACTCAGGGATCTCTTCGTGCGAAGCCATCAGATAAACGTCCTCATCGACTTCTTCCAAAAACAAATCGTCTCGTTCAGCCATCTCCGCGCCTCCTTTCTCTCAAAATACTGTAGCTAAAACTCGGTCCTCGGGGATCAGACGTGTGAATTATGACGCAACTGATTCCTCGGCTGCTCTCGCAACTCACATCGGAGTTTCAGCGAAGCTGAAACTCGGGCCGAGGATCAGACGTGTGAATTATGACGCTGCTGATTCCTCGGCTGCTTCCTCAGCCGGAGTCCTCGAGTACGTCGAAATGTTCAGCAGAATTCCGACCGACGCCATCAGGAACAGCATGGACGAGCCTCCGTAACTGATGAACGGCAGGGAAATACCGGTTGCCGGAATACTGTTGGTGTTAACCGCGATATTCAGAACGGCCTGCAGACCGATCTGCGCAACAAGGCCCGCGGAAAGCAAGGCCGTATAATCGTTCGGTGCGAACAAGCTGATCCGAACGCCGCTGTAGGTAAAGACGCCGAAAAGAATAATGACAATGCCGGCGCCGAACAGTCCGAGCTCTTCGCAGATGACCGCAAAGATAATGTCATTGTAAGCGAACGGAATGTAGCCAAGCTTTTGGATACTCTGTCCGAGTCCGCGTCCGAAGAAACCGCCGGAACCCACGGCGTAAAGCGCCTGGATCGTCTGATAACCGTCATCGAGCGCATAGTCAAACGGATTGACCCACGCACGCACTCGGTTCGTACGGTACTGGAACTCCTCAAGGAAGCTCTTGAGGGCACCCTCACCCATGCTTTCGACATCGATGATCATCGGCAGGACAACGAGCAGTGCGACAAGGGCGAAAGCCGGAAGAACGATCATGAAGAAATGCTTCCACTTTGCGCCGCCAAGGTACATGACAACGACACCGATCACACCGATGATGATACCGGAGGAAAGGTTCTGGTATGCAACCAGGAGCGTCGGAATAGCCAAAACGACAAGCAGGCGGATGAACATTTTCATATCACCCATCTGGTTCTTGTTTTCCGCGCAGAGCCGCGACATATAGATCGCCACGGCCAGCTTTGCGAGCTCGGCCGGCTGGAAACTCAGCGAACCGACACCCAGCCATCTTGTCGAACCGTTGACGTTCTGCCCGATGAACAAAACCAGCACACAACAGAAAACACTGAACAGATAGATCGGCAAGGCAAACCGGTAGATCACGCTCAGCGGGAACCGCGAGACGATGACCATCGCGACAATACTGATCACGATCCAGATAAACTGTCTTCGGAAGAAGTACAGGCTGTCACCGGTTGAGTTGTAAGCGTAGTAATAGCTCGAACTGGTAACCATGATCAGTCCGATGACAAGCAGGATCATGGTGCAGGCGATGATCGTAAAGTTGCTCTCGTTGCGCACCGACGGCAGGCCAAATGAGCGCTTCGTCGCTCCGGGCGAAGACTTGCGGATCATCTTGCCGGTTCTCGAGCCACGCACCGCGGAGATCGTAGAGGAAATGCCGGATGCAGCGCGAGCGACGCCGGAGGTCGGGCGTTTTGACGGGCGGCTGCTCGAAGACCGGGTTTGGGAAGACGTCCTTCCGGAAGACGTGCGGGAGGATGCCTGTGAGCGGGATCCTTCGGAGCTTTCTCCGCTCTGACGTCCCCAGACATTCCTTCTGCGTTTGGAACGGCTGCTCTGTCTTTCTGAGGCGGTGTCCGGCTCTTCGTACTGATCGTAGATCGACTGGAATTTTCCGTCAAAACTGTTGCCGCTTGACGCGGTCCGCTTGAAATCATCTTCGTTTAACTCACGCCTGCTTCGATTTCCGGTCGTGTTGCGTGTGTATCGAGCCACTCTTCTGCCTCCTTTCTGATCCGATAATCAATTCTCGTTTAACTTCTCGTTTCGAATGGTTGCGAATGCTTACGCATTCATGCTTTGAACCATGCTGCGGAAAATGTCGCCGCGCTGTTCATAATTGTCGAACATGCCCCAGCTCGCGCAGGCGGGTGAAAGCAAGACACTGTCTCCCGGCTTGGCAGCCTTTCGGCACTCTTCGACCGCTTCCGCAAACGTTTCCGCGCGGTAGATCTGTTCTTTGGGGAATCCCCAGCGAATCGCGCAGGCTTCAATATCGCCTGCGGTCACCCCGATGAGCACGAGCTCACGCACGCGTCCCGGGAACAGTTTGCACCAGTCATCGTAGGGCGTGCCCTTGTCGTAGCCTCCACCGATCAGGACGGTTTGCTCTGAGCGCATGGCCAGCAGGCCTTTGATCGCCGCGTCCGGGTTGGTGCCTTTGGAATCGTTATAATAGGTGACGCCGTCCACGACGCCGACCTTTTCGATGCGGTGTGCGACACCCTTGAAGCGCATCATCTCTTCGCGCACGGTCGCAAGCGGAATTCCCGCCCGCAGGCAGCAGGCCGCGGCCGCCATCGCGTTTTCTTCGTTGTGAGCGCCGATGATCTGCAGGTCATCAAGGCGAACCACTTCGACCGTTTCGGTATCAAGATCGGCCATGATCCAGCCGTTCTCGCACCAGACACCGCCCTTTTTCTTTTCATTGTGAGCGAACCAGATGACACGCGGCTTGTTTTCACCGCGCTGCGCGGCTTCTTCAAGCGCCTCGCCCTTCTCTCTCACCAGCGGATCGTCAAAGTTCAGCACGCAGAAATCCTCTGCGGTCTGGTTTTCAAATACACGGCACTTGGCCGCGACATAGTTTTCGTAGGTATGGTGCCGATTCAGATGATCCGGCGTGAAATTCAGGATCGCCGAGATATGCGGCTTAAAGGTATCGATGGTCTCAAGCTGGAAGCTCGAGAGCTCCAGCACCGCCATCGCATCCTCCGGAATCGTATCCGCGAGAGTTGTAAACGCGGTTCCGATGTTGCCGGCCGCGACCGAGGCGGGGTTCCACGCCTTCAGGATCTCCCCGATCAAGGTCGTTGTCGTTGTCTTTCCGTTCGTTCCCGTAATGCCGATCATCGGCGCCTTGCAAAACCAGGACGCCAGCTCGATCTCCGAGACGACCTTCACGCCCTTCTCCTGCGCATATACAAGATACGGCGCATCCGCCGGGACCGCGGGACTCGGTACGATGAGGTCAAACGAAGCCGCTTCCTCCTCCGAGGGTGCACGGCCAAGGATCATTTGATCCGCCGTCACGCCCTGAGACTTCAGCGATTCCAGCTGCTCCGCAAGCGCTTCCGCCGCTTTTCCGTCACTTACCGATACCAACGCGCCTGCTTTTGCACAAAGCGCTGCTGCTCCGATTCCGCTTTTTGCCAGTCCGATCACAAGGACCTTCTGTCCGTTCAGTTCCATACACACCTCTTTGTCAGAGAAACGCTTAGGCTAAAACCGCCAGAAGCGAAACGATGCAAAGCACCGCCGTTACGATTGAAAATACCGCCACTACGTGGGTCTCATGCCATCCGAGCAGTTCAAAATGATGGTGGATCGGGGCCATTTTAAACAGGCGCTTTCCCTTGGTCAGCTTGAAATAGCCGACCTGCAGCATCACCGAGACGACTTCGAGCACATAGATAAATCCGAAGATCAGGATCATGAACGGCATGTCGAGCAAAAAGGCCATCGCACCGACAAAGCCGCCAAGCGCCAGCGAGCCGGTGTCTCCCATGAATACTTTCGCGGGATACGCGTTAAAGTACAGGAAGCCAAGCAGCGCACCAACCATGCTTGCCGACGGGATCATCAGTTCCGACTGTGCGTTTACGGCGCAGACCGTCAGGAAAACCGCGATAATGAGCGTCACCGTCGTGGCGAGCCCATCGAGTCCGTCGGTAAAATTTGTTCCGTTGTCCAGCGCCAGCAGCGCAAATACGACCAAGACATAGTAGAAGAGTCCGAAATCCACCGTTATGTTAAACAGGTGGAACGTCACATTCGTTCCGTGACCGGTCAGATACAGATACAGTGCGAATCCGCACGCAAAAATGAACTGAAGAAGGAATTTCTGCCACGGCTTAAGGCCTTCATTGTGCTTCAGGACGATCTTGATGAAATCGTCAAGCCAGCCGATCAGGCCGAAGCCAAACGTCATTACCGGCACGATCCAGAAAGAAGGATAGACCGCCGCAAATACGACCGTTCCGACAAGGAACGCGCCCACGAAGATGATACCGCCCATTGTCGGGGTTCCGGCTTTTTTCTTGTGAGCCTGAGGTCCGTCCTCACGAATGTACTGTCCGAATTTCAGTTTGTGAAGCAGCGGGATCAGAATATATCCAAGCACGAGCGCCGCCGCAAACGCCGCGAGTGCCGGCAAAGTTACCGCTAAGGTTACGTTCATAAAAGTATCCCCGTATTTTCTGCGCCTCTCTCTTTTTTAAGCGCGTGTTCCCCGAATCACGTTCAGCGTATCGGTAAAACGCATCCCGTGCGAGGCTTTAAGCAATATTATATCATCTTCCTGCAGAATAGACAAAACATTTTTATCGAGAACCTCACGAGACTCGAAATAATGGGTCTCGAGCGCTCCTCTCTCGCCCTGTTCCGCGTCCGCGTCCACGCACGAGGCCTTGGCCGCCCGGATCATTTCCGCGCTCTCCTCTCCGCAGGCCACGAGCACGTCCACCCCCGCGTTTGCCGCGTAGGCACCGATCTCTGCATGGCCTTCCTTCGCGTAAGCGCCGAGCTCGAACATATCCCCGAGGATCGCCACGCGGCGTCCCTTGGCCGGAACCGCCATCAGCGCATCGATCGCGGCTTTCATCGAAGCCGGATTGGCATTGTACGTATCATCAATGACAACAAAGCTGCCCGCCTTGACGACTTCCATGCGGTGTCCGGTCGGTTTCAGCGTGTCAAGCCCTCTCAGGATCGCTTCTTTGGAAAGTCCGACCTCGCGTCCGATCATGATCGCCGGGGCTGCGTTCAGCGCCATGTGGCGTCCCATCGTATTGAGGTTCGTATCGTATATTTCGCCCTCGTACTCGATCACGACATGCACTCTGGCATCCGCCGTGATCTCCGATACGCGGATCACCGCATCATTGCGGTCCTCAAATCCGAAGGTTTTGACCTTGACCGGCAGCTCATCCTTCACCGCCCAGAGCATGTCATCGTCACCGTTGACAAACAGCGGACCTTTTTTCAGGTGAGGAACCATCTCGAGCTTCGCCTTGCGGATCCCTTCACGGCTTCCGAGGTTTTCGATATGTGCCGTGCCGATGTTCGTAATTACACCCATCTCCGGCTCTGCAAGCGAGGCCGAATAATCGATCTCGCCGAAATGGTTCATGCCCATCTCGATGACCGCCGCCTGCGTGTCTCTCTCGATGGACAGCAGCGTAAGCGGAACTCCGATATGATTGTTGAGGTTTCCGATCGTTTTGATCGTATTGAGTCCGCCCGACAATGCGGCTGCAACCATGTCCTTGCAGGACGTTTTGCCAACGCTCCCCGTCACGCCGACCGAGCGGATGCCGCACGGAGCGGCCGCTTCCATGCTGCGCTTGTAAGCACGCGCAAGCAGGCCGAGCGCCTTCACGGTATCGTCCGTCTGGATCAGCGCTTTGCCTGCCGGAACGCCTTCCGGGAAAAGCTCCTCCGCACTTTTCGAAACGATCGCTCCGATCGCTCCGTCCTCAAAGACGTGGGAGACAAACTGATGTCCATCGAGCCGCTCGCCTTTGATCGCGACAAACACACGGCCCCTTGAGGCCTCTCTGGAATCCCGGATGATCTCGGTCACCGGTGCGCTCTCCGGGCATCCTTTCCCGAGGATGAGCGTTCCTTCCGCCATTGCAGCGACGGTTCTTAAATCAAGCGTTTTCATTGCTTCGTCCCATTTCTCTTTTTTCAAGCGCCGCCTTGACCTCTTCACGGTCATCCAGGTGGATCTTTACGCGTCCGATGATCTGATAGTCCTCATGGCCCTTGCCCGCAACCATGACCACATCGCCGTCCTTTGCCATGTCTATCGCCTTTGCGATCGCACTGCGGCGATCCGTGATGCGGATGTACTCTCCGCCGGTCGGCTTGATGCCTTCTTCGACCTGATCGATGATCGCTTCGGGGTCCTCCGTTCTCGGATTGTCCGAGGTGATGATACTGAAGTCGGAAAGGCGGCCAGCGATCTCGCCCATGATCGGGCGTTTTTTCGGGTCACGGTCTCCGCCGCAGCCAAAGACCGTGATGACACGGCCTTTCACGAACTCGCGCGCTGTCTCCAGCACATTTTCCAGTCCGTCCGGCGTATGCGCATAATCGACGACCGCGGTGACTCCGTCCACGCTGTGGTACGTCTCAAAGCGGCCTGCAACGAGCGGTTTTTCAAGATTCAGTCCGCGCACGATCACATCCGGCGCGACTCCGGCAAGGTGGCAGGCGCTTGCCGCGCAAAGCGTATTGTAAATGTTAAAGCGGCCCGGCACCGGGTAATGCACATGGCCTAAAAGCTCCTCGCCCTTGTACCAGTCATAGTCCAGTCCCTTCGCATCCATCCGGCTGTTGACCGCACGGTAGGTGTTGTCTTCGCCGAATCCGTAGGTCACGAACGGGCAGGCCTTAGTCGCAAGAATGGTTTTCGAAGCGGGATCATCTCCGTTGATGAGGCCGATATCGCTCTGATAAAACAGCTTGCACTTCGCCGCTAGATAGGCCTCCATGGTCTTGTGATAGTCGAGGTGATCCTCCGAGAGGTTCGTAAACATGCCGATGTGATAATGCACCTGTCCGACGCGGTGCTGATCGAGCGCGTGCGACGAGACCTCCATGACAAGCGTCTTCACACCGCCCTCTTTCATCCGCTCAAACAGCGGGTAGAGCTCAAAAGGATAAGGCGTCGTGTGCGTCGCGGTCTCGTGAAGATCGCCGATCCGGTTCTCGTTGGTTCCGATCAGTCCGCACATCGTCCCGTTTTCCATGAAAATATGGTGCATCAGTGTGCTGGTGGTGGTTTTCCCGTTCGTGCCGGTCATGCCGATCATGACAATATCTTCCAGCGCTTCCGGGTAGAAATTCGCGGCCATCCGGGACTCCGCGTCCATGACATCGCCGACAAGGACCATGGACACGCCTGCCGGGAACTGAGACGGCTGCTTGTCCATCACGGCCAGCACCGCGCCCTTCTCCCCTGCCATATTCAGGAAATCGATGCCATCGTAGACGGTTCCGTTTTCGCACGCGAACGCGGATCCCTCCGTCACCTTTCGCGAATCATAGATCAAACCGGTGACTTCCGTCTCTTCCCAGTTCTCGTTTCCCTTCTGCAGCAGCTGATAATCGATCCCTCTCAGCACGTCCCGAATCTTCATTGTCACACCTCTTTTTCCATGGCCCGCGCAACCGCGATTTCTTTCGCGGTCCGTGTTTTCCTCGATTCCTTTCGCGGTCCGCGTTTTCCGCAGTTTTCTTCCGCAGTCCGTGTTTTCCGTTTACATGATAAATGCGGGCCTCGCCCGCACTTATCAGCCGATCGGCTTCCCGCCGCCCGGCTATCTTTCATTGCTTAATCCGAATTGCTGTCCTCATCGTCATCATTGTCCGCCCACGGCAGATAGCCGCCGTAGGTGCTGACAGTGATATCGTACAGGCTCGGTGAGATCGCATCCGGGTTGATGGTCGGGTCCGGATACATGCCAAGCGCCGGCAAAATCGTCTCCCAGATCTGACCGGCCAGATGAGCCGCGTGACCGGAAGAGTTCTGGTTCGTTTCATCCAGGATGACCAGCAGCACGTACTGCGGATCCTCGACCGGAGTAAACGAGATGAACGAGACAACGTACTTGTTCTCAGCGTATCCGCCGGCATCGTCGATCTTCTCGGCTGTACCGGTCTTTCCGCCGATATCGTAGCCCGGTACACAGGCGTTGACACCGGTTCCTTCAAGGACAACTCGTCTCATGTAGGAGCGGACTTCTTTCGAAACCGTGTCCGCAACGGTATAACGAAGCACCTCTTTATTGTGCGTTTCGATGATGTTGCCGAACTCATCGGTGATCTGGCTGACAACGATCGGACGCAGATATTCGCCGCCGTTGACAACCGAGGTCATCGCGCTGACAAGCTGAATGGGGGTCAGACGGAAGCCCTGACCGAATGCGGTTGTCGCTTTCTCGAACGGACCCATCGCGTTGCCCGTGCCGAGCTGTTTCGCCTCCGCGCCGCTCACGTAGATCAGCGTACGGGAATCACCCGCTTCACCGGACATATCGATGCCGGTCAGTGCCCCGAGTCCGTAGGCTTCCTGGTACTGCAGCCATTTGTTGGTGCTGAAGCGAAGCGAGATCTGCGTCATGCCGCAGTTGCAGGAGTTTTTAATGATATCACTGGCGATCTGCGAGCCGTGGACTTCACCGCCCGCGCAGAAGACCTCTGCATCGTAAACCTGGAAATGACCTTCACAGGTAATAACATCGGTCGTGGAAATGACACCTTCGTTAAGCGCGGCCGCCATGAACATCGGTTTAAAGGTAGAACCGGGTTCGTAGGTCGTGTTGATCATGAAACTGGTCCAAACCTGCGAATAATACTCAGGCGCGTTTTTGTCCGGGTTCTGTTCGTTCCATTTATCGGACGTTCCGACAAGCTCCGTGACATTGTTCAGGTTGTAGGTCGGCACCTGGCACATCGAAACGATCTCACCGGTCTTGCAGTTCATCAGAATGGCACCGCCTCGAAGTGCATTCGTAACTCTAACGCCCATCGCCATCTTTTCCTCGATCAGGTACTGCACCTTGGAGTCGAGCGTCAGGGTCAGGTTCTTGCCGTTTTCTGCTTCAATATACTCTTCAATGTAGCTGTTGCCGGTGCTGGCAATGACCATTTTGCGTCCGGCTGTTCCCTGAAGATAATCATCGTAATACTGTTCAACACCGTAGGTGCCGTTAAATCCGATCACATGCGCCGCCAGCGAGTCATTGACATAGGTTCTTCGCTCATCTTCCTCAAACCAGACACCGACGATATGGCCTTCATCGATGCCAAGCTGGAGCTCTTCCATCTGAGCGGCGGTGATGCCTTTGCCGGGTGCAAACTTCAGATAGCGGTATTCATGGTAATCCTTGGTCATGTACTTTCGGATCTCATCCTCGGTCTTCAGCTTCAGCGTTGTCATCAAGGCTTCGATCGTACTGACCTGTTTGTTTTCGGGTGCATCGATAAGCACCTGGCAGTCCAGAATGACATTGTAGATACGGGTCGACTCGACAAGAAGGTTTCCGTTTCGGTCATAGATCGCACCGCGCAGCGCAGGGATCGTGACATCCGTAGAGCTCAGCTGCTGCTGTTCCGCCGCCGCCTGATAGGATGTACCGTGAGCCGCTTTGATATAAGCGACACGGAAAAAGAGTACGATCAGCAATACAACGGTAAGTACAAGAATGAATAGTTCGCGCGGAAGACGGGCTCTGGCTTCTCTCTCCCGTCTGCTTATCTGACTCATGCTGCTTCCTCCCATATACAGATAAGGCTGACAAGTTACCTCCCCTGTCAGCCTTTTCACACATGCAAGCGTTAATTAAACCAGTGGAACGTAACCTTGCTGTCCGGGATCTCCTGAACAGGCAGGTTGCTGGTGGTGTAGCTCTGGCTTACCACCTTGATCTGAATCGTCGTTTCCGCCGTGGCATCCACCATTCCGAGAGCATCCGTCGCGTAGCTGTACAGCGCGTCCATGTTCATGTTTTCGGCCGTTGCGATCTGCGCTTTGTTTGCACTCTCGATTTCATTCAGCTGAGAACGCATGCTTGAGAGTTCATTCGTTTTACTGAAAAGACGAATGTACATGATGACGACAAGCATACACCCGGCCATGACCAATCCGGCGCACAGAAAGAAATGAAACCTTCCCTTTAACTGTGCCATATCTATTGTCCTTCTGGCTTGTTTTTGTCTTGTGCTTCGACTGTTTGAGACAGCCTCGCGGCGGTTCTCTCTGCGGCGAGTCTCTTCGCGTCTGCCTTCGCTGCGGCGGGCATCCTCGCGGCTTCTCCTTCCGCGCTGCTGCTCTCTTTTGAGACGTTCCTTCCGGTAAGGGTTCTCCCGTCTCTCAGGCTCCTGGTACTCCGGCTGCATCGCCATGGAGCCCTGAACCTGTGCACGGTAGCTTCCGCTTGTGCCGCGGTAGGAATCCGTGCGGTCGTTATTTTCAAAGAAATCGGCGGCGTCGAGTCTCCCCGGACGCGTGTCGCCTCTGTAATTTGCCATTATTTCCTCCGGCCGGCATGCCTCGCTCAGCGAAAAGGCCGAATCAGCGGAAGTTTCTCCGCTACCCTCAGCTTACTGCTGCGAGCACGCGGATTCATCTCAAGTTCTTCTTCTGACGGTTCGATCGGTTTTCGCGTAATGACTCGGACAACCGGTTTTTTCCCACACACGCACACCGGCGATTCCGGCGGGCAAGTGCACGGGTTTTCCAATTTCCTGAATGTCTGTTTCACAATGCGGTCTTCCAGCGAATGGAAGGTGATGATGCACAGCCTTCCGCCCGGTTTCAGAACGTCCGTCATATCGGTAATTGAGCGCTCCAAAACACCCAGCTCATCGTTTACCTCGATGCGCAGGGCCTGAAAGGTCCTCTTGGCCGGGTGCGGACCGTTCTTCCTGGCGGATGCCGGGATCGCAGCCTTGATCACCTCAACCAGCTGAAATGTCGTTTCGATCGGCGCTCTTTCGCGTTCTTTTACAATAAACTGCGCAATGCGGCTCGCCCAGCGTTCTTCTCCATAATCACGAATAACCCGGACCAATTCCTGTTCCGAGTACGTGTTGATAATATGGGCTGCCGTCAGCGGATTCCGCTGATCCATGCGCATGTCAAGCTCTGCGTCCTGCATATAGGAAAAGCCGCGCTCTCCTACGTCGAGCTGATGCGATGACACACCGATATCCAAAAGTATACCATCGACCGACTCGATATGCAAGTCACTCAATATGTTTTTAATGTTGGAAAAATTGTCCCGTACCAGCTGGGTTTTTGTATTTTTGTATAACTCCAGCTTGGTACGGCCATTTTCCACAGCGTCCTGGTCCTGATCGATACCGACGAAGCAGCCGTTCCCGTTTAATCGGCTGATTATCTCCGCGGCATGACCCCCTCCGCCGAACGTACCGTCTACGTACGTCCCCGAAGGGTCGATGTGGAGCTGCTCGATCGTTTCATTCTTCAAAACGGGCACATGTACGAACTCCATGTCTCTGTCTCACTCACCACAGTTTAAATCAGATCCCACTAGCCTTTAAATCTTCAGCCAGTTTGCTCGATTTGAAGAATTCAACGTCCGCGCCGTAAGCTTCCCACT
>JAEEGL016157766.1_pt1 | contig 16873 bp, 4 predicted proteins | sample 9134231 | NCBI WGS metagenome assembly JAEEGL01 (sample SAMN16246548, study PRJNA631951) | gut metagenome | biome: gut microbiome; feature: rumen; material: fiber-attached | host: Bos | place: Iran: Karaj | collected 2018-10
AAAATTTGTAAAATATAAATATACTCTTCAAAAATAATAATAGATTTTAAAAAGGATTATTATAAATGAAAAGTATTAAAAATATAAATGATATTGATTATCTAAATTTGATAACAATTTATGAATATATTTTTAAATTTTAATTAATGTTGAATGATATTCAAATAAATATTTAATAAAAATAAAGCTATTTAAACTTTTCATTAATATCATAGAAAAGCATATTTATCATTCTTCCTTTGAAATATAATATTTATAAATATTAAATAAAATTTATTTATATGAATAAATAAAATATTTCATTTAAACTACACATTAATCCGAATTCAATTGAAATAATAAATGAAAAATTTTGATAAAAATAAATAAGTCTTATTTTAATATTATATTTTTACTATATAATAATTAAGTTTTAATTTTTATTTTTTAAATTAACAAAATGGTTTAAATTTTAGAGCTGTCATATTAAAAAAAATTGAATTATTATTATTTAATCAGAAATAATTATACTTTTCAAGTTTTAAAGCAAAAAAATTTGTTTTTTCTGAAATATAATTTATCATTTTTACAAAGAAAATATTTTATTATATAAAACTAGAAATAAATAATAATAAAATGATTTATATAATAAATCTAAAAAAAAAGTTTTAATGGAAAAAGATAATGAAATTCATTTTTTACCAAAACCAAACTTTAATAAAAATTTAATAAAAAGTTATAAAACAAATGAAAAACCTTCTTTTTATACAAATCTATTCAAATTAACATTAACTCATCCTATAAAAATAAATCAATATCCTTATATAATATTACCAGAAATTGGTGTAGAAGATAGAAAAAAAAGAAGAATAATTTTTAGAAGAATTTATCATGAAGTAAAAGAAACTTTTGGAAATTTTTATCAAAGTGGAGATTCAATCTATTCATCATTAAAAATTGAATATTCTAAAAAAATAAGAACTTCACTTATTGATAGAGAAACAAATAAAATGATTGAATATGAAATTACATTTGAAGCATATTCTAATAAAAGAGAAACTGAATTAACAAATAATACAATTAAAAATTCTCCTTTATGTAAAAATCTACTTGAATTAATTATAAATGATATTTTATCAGTAAATCCTAATGTAAGTTTTTATAGAGATTTAATTGTAAATGAAAATGAAAATGTAGTTCGATATCTTCCAAGAGATACAAAAAAATTTAAACTTTATCCAGGTTATTTAAAAAATATAGTAATTTATGATAATATTTGTTATTTAAATGTAAATTTAAAAAATAGAATAGTATCAAGAAGATCAATTCTTGAAATGATTAATGAATTTCGTAATAATGGACTAATTAATAATGAAAATAAACAATATTTAAAAAAACATTTAGAAAATAAATCTTTTAAAGGAAATTTTTCAAAAAAAAATTATAAAATATATCAATTAAATTTTGATAGAAATCCCCAAAATACTCAAATTAATTATGATGGAAGAACAGTAAATTTAATTCAATATTATAAAATAGCACATCATTTAACTGAACAAATAGAAATAAATCAACCAATTATAGTAGTAAAAAGAAATATAAAGAGTGAATATGCACAATATTTTGTTCCTCAATTATCTTATTTATGTGCTATTCCTGAGTGGATGATGCAAGATGGAAATTTTTCAAAAGAATTAACTCAATTAACTAAATTTTCCCCTAAAGAAAGAATAGAAAAAATAAATAATTTTTTAGATTTACTTCATTGTACTTTACATAAAACAACAACAGTTGAAGAAAATGGACAACAAATACAAAGAAATTTACCATCTTCAGAAGAATTATTTTCAAATAAATATGGTCTAAAAATTGATTTACCAAATGAAAAATTAGAAGGAATTTATATTAACACTCCAGAATTTTTAGTTGACGGTACAAATAAAATTAAAAATTTAAAATATTTAACAAAAATAAGAGATTCAATTCCAATGAATAGATATTTATTAATTTATTCAGAAAGAAATAGAAAATTAGCATATATTGTAACAGAAAATTTACAAAAAGCAGGAGTGAAATTAAATATTAATATTTGTATTCCTGATGATGATGATTGTATTGAAATAGATGAAAAAAATAGTAAAAATATAGAAACTTGGATTTCTTCAGCAGAAAAATATTATAAAGATTATGATTTTGTTTTATTTTTAATAGATAATAATAAAGAAAGCTTTTATTCTCAATTAAAAATTAATTCTTTATGTGAAGTTGGTTATATTAGTCAAGTTATTCGACTAGATAAATTAAAAAAAAAAAATTTAAATAATTTATCCATTTATTCTAAAATATTACTTCAATTAAATTCAAAATTAGGAGGATTAACATATACAATTAATTTTAAAAAAGAAAATAAATCTAATAAAACAATAGTAATTGGAGTTGATTCTTCTCATATTCAAGGTCATAGAACAGGAGTTGCAATGGTTGCTTCTGATAATTTTGGTTTTAATTATTGTTCAGAATATATTATTGAAGAAGAAAATGTAGAGAATATTCAATTTAAAATTGCTACTTTTTTAAATAATGTAATATTTAAATATAATGAAAAGAAAAAAGATTTACCAAATCAAATAATAATTTATAGACAAGGAGTATCAAAAGAACAAAAACAAATATTAAAAAATGAAATAAATCAAATAGATGATTTTTTAAATGGGAGAAAAAAAGAATATTTTCCTCTTAAAAATAAAATACCATATTACTATATATTAGTAAATAAAAAAACATCATGGAAATTTTTTGAAGTTGAGAAAAAAGAATATTATAATCCAAATGAAGGTTTATTAATATATGATGAAATAACAAATCCAGATATATTTGAATTTTATATTCAACCTCAATTAGTTCAATCTGGAAGCGCAACTCCAACTTGTTTTCATGTTGCTTATGGAAATTTAAATCAACCTGAATTTATTATGAAATATACTTATGATTTATGTTATTTATATCCTAATTGGACTGGTGCGGTTAGAGTTCCTCATGTTCTTAAGGCTGCTGAAAAATTAAGTATTATGACTGCTAAGTATACTAATGAGGAATTAATTGAGAATGTAAACGATGATAAATTAACTTTTTTGTGAAAATGGTATTTTTTTAGGTATTATTATTTAAGGGAGTTTTTTTATTAATTTAAAGGGTTAGTTTTTAAGTTCATATTTAATTTAGAAAGGATTTAAATATTAAATTTGAATTTTTTTTTATTCTTTAATAAAATAATTTATATATTTTTTCAGTTGTTAATATATAATTATTTTTATTAAAATTTAAAAATGAATGGATTGTTAAAAATTAATTTTTATTTGTTTTATATTCATTTTTTATAATTTTTGTAATGATAATATTAAATTATATTTTATATATGAATAATATTCAATTTTTTTCCCTTTTAACCTCTTTTTCATTTAAGATAATAATTAATTTTTAAAGAAAAAAAAAAAATATAACAATTGATAAATTAAATATTAATTTGAAATTAAAAAAAATTCAAAAGAAAAATATATTTTATCAAATTTAATAAGTAAAAAAATAAAATTTCTTATAAAATATACAGAATATAAGATTTTATTTTTAATATAAAAAATATATGAAATTAAAAAAAAATATAAGGATGGTTTAATAAAAAAATGATAAGAAAACCTAATTCTAAAATTATTGAATATGAAAAATTTGAAAAAATAAACTTAAAAATTTTAAATAAAATATTGTACGTATAAAAATTTTTTGAAGGAAATTATAATTATAATATTTACTTTTCTCTTATTTTGATTTTTTTATTATAAAAATTGTTTATTAAAAAAAGCTAGCAGAAAAACTAATGTTTTCTGCAATCATCTAAATACTATGATAAAACTTCAAAAATAATAGATTATTTTTTATAATTTTAGATTAATTACTTTATTGATTTTTTAAATTTGTTCATTTTTTTTTTTGGTTTTTTTAGATATTTATTGTAATTAATCGCCTTTTTCTTTTTTTTAAATTTTAAATATAATATTGAAATTAATATAAATAATGTCTTACTTTTTCTAATTAATTAAAATATATTTTTTTATTAATAATTAAATCCATATTTACATTATATATTTATTATTTAATAATATTTTAAAATACTCTTTTTATTTTATGAAAAAATCTTTAAGATTATTTCTCTTTATTTTTATCTTTTATTTTATTTTTCATTTTTGTCAAAAAAATATTTCTATTCACCTTAATCGCAAAATTTTTTTGATTATGAAAATTAGTTTTTTGACTCTCAGAATTAACTGTATTATAATTTTGAAAAAAAATTTTATTTTTATCTTCATCAATAGTATTATAAATTAGTTTATTACTATTTTCACTTATTTTTGTCGAATCATTTATAATATTTTTAAATGATTTTGATAAAAGATAATCTTGATTTATAGATTTATGTTTTTTGATTAAATTATTTGCCTTATTTCTCCCAATAGAACAACTTGAAGAAGTGAAATTAAATTTCATTTGATTATTATAATTTTTATATTTTATAATTCTTTCACTGATTAATTTTTCAATTGGAAAATTTATTTTTTTTACTTTTTCTCTTTCACTTTTACAGAATTTTTCATTTTTATTTTGAAAACTTTTTTTTCTTTCTGTAAATCCATTATTTTGTATATGAGCAAAATATTTATTATAAGAATTAGGTCTTTTTTCAGTTTTAACGTTTTTTATTTTATCTAAATTGGAATTTAATTTTTCTTTCATTTCTTTAAAATAATTAACTTCTTTTTTTTTTATTTTATATGAGTGAAAATTTTTATTTTGAGCAGATATTGTTGAAAATGATTTTAAATTTTTTTTAGTAGGACTTCTAGTTTTATCATTTATTGATTTTGTTTCTCCAAATGATGTTTTATTTTTAATAAGTGATTTAATTCTTATAACATTTTTTTTATAATTAGAATATGCATTAAACACTTTTTCTTTTGAATTATTTATAATTATTTCTTTTTTTGTTTTATGAATATTATAAATAAATTGTTTACTTTTTGTCTTAATTTTTTTTCCATTTAATGTTTGTTTTGAATCTTCAATAAAATTTCTTCTTAAATCATCAACATTAATTGTATTATTATTTAAAATATTTAAAATATTTTCAATTGATTCTTTGGATTCATTTATTAAATCATTTTTAATTTCTTTTTTTTGATATATTGAATTACTTAATTGACTAAATAAAGAATCATCATCTTTTTCTTTTTTTATATAATTTTGAATATCAACTATTATATTTTTTGTGAATAATTTATTATTTCTATTTTCTTTTTTATTATTAAATTGATTAATTTTAAAATTATTTATTTCTTGATCTAATAAGTCTTGTTTTTCTTTTATATTTTTATACAAAAAATAGTTTTCTGTAAGTATTAAATAATTTGGAAAAATTTGAGTTGTTACAAAATAGTAATTTAATAAAGCTTTTAATCTTTGATATATTTCTGTTTTTTTATAAAATCGTTTTAACTTTTCTGATGTTGAATTAAATGTTTTAAATTCAATATATTTAGAATTAATTTCACTTTTTAAATTTTTTAAAATTCTATTTATTTGAATTTTATTAAAAAATTCTTCACTTGAAACATATTTTGCTTTTGTTAAAGAAAATATTTTTTTTATATTCATTTTCATTCAATTTATACATTTAAAAATTATTAAAAAAATAAAATAAATAAAAAATAGATTTTTTGGATAAAATATCTATTAATACTCTAATAATAAAATAAATTATAAATTTTGTTTTTTAAAATTATTCATTTTCCTTATTTTCCTCATTCTTTTTTTTTTTCTCTTTTTTATATTCTTCTTCTTTTTTATTCATACATTCTTTAATAATAATTCCACTTTTAAATCCACAAAAAATAATTCTCCATTTTTCATCATAACAATATTGTAAAATCCTATCATTAATATCAGTAGTTGTAATATTTGTAAAAGTTTTTTCAGAATTATTTTTATTTTCATTATTATTTTTTGTTTTAGAAGATTTAATAATACAATCAGTTAAATTTAAATTATAATTATAACTAATTCTTTTACCTAATGATAAATTATATTGTGAAATAGAAACTCCAGATATTAAAATTATTTCTCCATTATTTTCACTTATATAAGGAGAAAGAAAAATATCTTTTTTTGTTGAACTAAAAACTAAACCATTTAATGTATAACCATATAAAATAAATGTATTAGATTTTCTTACATAATTTAATGAATAAATTAAATCATTTTTAATTTGAATGTCAGTAAATATAAATTTAGGATTATTTATAACTGATAATATTTCATAATTATATAATTTTCTTAATATTAATTCACCATTATATGAAGATGATAAAATTATATTATATTTTAAATTTATTTCAATTGCATTTATTAAATCATTATGAGCAGAAAAAGCATTTATTTTTTTTGTATTTATCATATTTTTTTCTTTTGTTTTTATAATATTATATTCCCATTTTATAATTTTTCCATTTTCATGACCTGAGAAGAAAATATTTTTATTATCTAATTTTTTAATTGCAGAAACATAATTTTCAGTTAATATAACATGAGTTAATTTATTATTATTAGAATAAATTTTAATAGTTTTATCATAATAACCACCAATAAAAAAATAATTTCCATCTTCAACATCAAAAATTAAATATTTATAAATTGAAATAGAATCATTTACTTTATTATTTTTATTATCAATTAATTGTAAATTATAAATAATAGGAGGTTTATTTTCTCCAATATCAATATTACAAATTTCTTTAAGTAAATATGAAACAATTTTAATTTGATTATAAGTTAAAACATAAACATTATCACCTGAAGTAGTAAAATTCATATATAAAATTTTTTCATTAAATATTTGTGCCATTTTACTTTCAGTACTATTATAAAATTTTGCTACTTTCGTTATATCAGATTCTCCAGTATCTTTTTTTTTTATTTCATTAAATTGAATATGTGGTTCTTTAAATAATTGAAAAGGCGTTACTCCAAATCCTAATATTGCACTTATTAATCTTGTTATTTCTTCATAATTATTTTGATTATTAATTTTTATTTCTTTATTTGTTTCATTTTCATTTATTTTATCTTTTAATGTTATTAATTCATCTTTTATTGTTTCATAACAATAATAAGGAAATTTATTTAAAAGTTCTGGTGAATTTTTAGTTTGATTTATTCCAAAAACTAAATCAATCCAAGAATTAATTTTTTTTTTAACTTGAATAGAATTTAAAAATTGTTTATGTTTATTTATAAAATATAAACAATTTTTGCCATTTTCAGAACCAGAATCAATATTATTTACTAAAACTTTATCATTATTTCTAATTCCAAATTCATTATAATTTAAATTTAAAAAACATTCTCCCATTAAATAAAATTCTGGAATTAATTCTCTATTTTCACTTGACAGTGAAAAAATTCGAAGAATTTCTTTAAAAGAATGAAATTGTCTATTAGGATTTTCAAAATTATTATTTTGTAATTTAATTTGAGATATTGTATAAGGTTCAATTCTTACTAAATATAAATTAACATAAGATGATGATGAATAAAAAAATTGAAAATGACTTTGTTGAAAGTCATTTTTGATATTATAATTTTCAATAGCTCTTTTTTTTAAATCTTCATATTGAGCACCCATTGGATAATTAAAATCTCTTATTAAATTATTTTCAATATTTAAAATTACCCAAGGTAAAATTACATATTGTGAAATATCATTATATGATCTTCCTGACAATTTATTTATTAAAAGTAAATAATCTAAGGTTGATAAATCTCCATTTATCCAATTTCTTTGTAGTTGATTAATTTTATATTCTTCCATATATTTTTTATTTTTTTCTATTGAAATAATTTTGAAATTTATTTCTTTGTTGTCTATTTTTTCTGATATATTTGTTATAAATTCATTTAATATATTTTCATCAAAAAAATTAAAAAAATAACTTTTTCCATTTTTTAAAAATATTTCTGCTGCTTGTGACATAAAAAGAAATCTTCTTATTACTATTTCTTCAATATCAATTAAACGAATTATAATTTGTTTTTCTTTTTGTTCAATTTCTTCAACAATTGAACTGAATAAATATTTTTTCTCCTTATATTTTTCAAATAGATTAACATTCATATCAGTTTGAAATAAAAGATATTTATTCTTATATATTAAATGACCAAAAAATATATATACATTTGAAATATTTTCACATTCATAAATTAAATCATAATTTTTTTCATTATTCTGTTTTTTTTTATTAAATAAATTATAATTATCTAAATTTAATAAACCATGAAAATTATCACAAAGAATTTCATTTTTATTTATTAAATTTTCATCATATTTAAAATAACTATGTCCTATTTTAAAAGAATTTCTATTGAAAAATTTTGTGTCTGGTCTTAAAAACATTTTAGGATAATAATTTTCACAATTCATATAATTTTTTAACCAAGATGGAAATTTTATATTCATTAATCTTGCTTGATTATGAAATCCAGATTTTGGATCATCAATATCATATTTATAAAAAAATTGATTTTTTAAATTTATAAATTTTTTATTCTCAAAAAAATTATATAAAAAATAATATCCTAATTTATTTAATAATAAATCTCTTTTAAAGCATAAAATTGGTTCTTTTAATTCAGAAAAATCACCTAAATCATAATCTTGAATTATATTTTTATTTTTGTTATTAATATTTGTATTTATTATTGTTTGACCATTTAAATAACAATTATTTTGGCATAAACTAAATGAAGTTCTTTTATTATTTTTTGTTTTTTCTGTTTTTTGAGAAAATAATAAAGAAAAATCAAATTGGTCAGATTCTATTTTATAATCTTTTTTTAAAATATTCTTTATATTTTCATTTAATGTAGTTATTTTAAAATTATTTTTATCAAAAATATAGTCTAAAACTTTATTATATACTTTATTATCAATTTTATTTTCAATAAATGTATTTTGTTTGTCTATTAAATTTTTTTTATTTATACTATCTTTTAATAATAATAAATCATTTAAAACTTGTTGAATAAATTTGCCGTTTAAAATTATATCATATTCAATTCTTTCTTCTGATAATTCATCATTTTTTTTCTTTTCTTCTTCAATTATTCTATCTAAAACTACCTTTAATTTTAGAATATCAATATAAGAAAGTAAAGTAATTAATCTTTTCTCCTTTTTACATTCAAAATTTTTTCTTTCATTATAAATTTGAATTTTATTTTTGATTTCAGGTTTTATTTTATATTTTACATTTTGATTATTTATATCTAAATAAAATCCTACTGTATGATTATTAATATTTAAATTTTCAATTATATTTTTTATGAATTCAAGACTTTCTTTTTTTGAGTTGATATTTAGATTATTATTATTGTTATTTTTAGAAGTTGAAATTCCATTTGAAATATCATCAATATTACCATCACATTTTAATTTTGTTGACAAAATAATATTTGATATATAAATTGTTAATTTAACAACATATTGATATATTGTTTGTTTGTTAAAAATTCTTTGTTTTTTATAATTAGGGAAATTGGATGTTATTATATATATATATGGATCAAATATCATTGAACTTTTAGATATTTCAAATAAGTAATTTTTAATTAAAAAAAATAATTGTAAATTATTATAAAATAAAATTTTGATAAATTGTTTTTCTGAAAATTCTATTATTTTTTCTAATTCTTTTATTATTTTTATTTCATTATAATATAAATAATTATTCTTTTGTTTATTTGTTATTTTAACATCTTTATGTTCATTTTGAAGTGTAGATTTTAAATATTCTATAATAATTGTCATTAAATTTATTATATTAAAGTTTTTAATTGAAAAAGATTCTCTTATAAAAGAATAAATAAAAGGTTTAGGATGGTAATATAAAATATTAGTTACAATATAAGTAATAGAATGATTAATAAATTTATTAATATCACCTTCAAATTCATTATTTAAAATAAAATAAAAGAAATTATTTAATAAAAATTTAGATTCGAAAATATGATAAAATAAACAATTAATTAATTTATTATTTATTTCATCACTAATAAATTGACTAATTATTTGATTTAAAAATTTAAATATTAAATGTATCCCATTTATTAATACTTTACCTTTTGTAAATTTCATTATAATATTAAAAAATTGATATAATAACATTTTTTTTGTAATATTAAAAACCCCAAAATTAATTTCTAAATTTTCAAAATCATCAGTTTTAATAAATGAAAGCTTCATTTGATTATTCCAATCTGAGCATAAACATGCAAAGCAACTTTTAATAATTTTAAAAGATACATTTTGATTAATAAAAAATTCTATTGGAATTATTTCAGGTATTTTTTCAGATTTTTTTTTTGAATCTAACTCTTGTACATTATCATTCAAATTTGAAACTTCTTTCTTTTGATTAGATAAAATTGAATTATTCTCAAAATTATCTTTTGATATAAATAACATATATGGATTTTCAATTGAATTATTATTTATTTTTTTAATATAATTTTTATCACATTCTGTATACATTAAAAGTAATAGAATACATTTTAAATTTTCATAATATTTTTTATTATTTTGATATTCTATTTTTTGTTCTTCAATTTTTTCATTTTCAATTAATTTAATTAAAATATCTTTGAATAAATTATATAATTGTAAATCTGTTATAGGTTTATTTATATTTTTTGAAAATAATTTTTCAGATGCTTTATTTATAATATTACCTTTATTTGAACTATCTGACGAATTATTTAATTCAAAAGAACCAGAGTTATTTAATTCAGTTCTCAAATTAAATTTATAGAATAATTTTAATAATTTATATCTTAATTCAATATCATAATTATTTTTTTCATTAATATATATTTCTTCAAATATATTATAATAAATAGAATTATTTTGACATTGAGAAATAAATTTTTGAACAAATGCTTTATATGAATGTTTAATATCTTTATATTCTTTATTTGATTTTTCAAAATCTTTATTTGTCAATTTTTTAATTTCTTTTTCAACTAAAATAAATTTAAAAGCCATAATATTTTTAAAAACAGATAATAGAAGTAAATTTGTATTTTTTTCAATAAAATTTTGACATAAAATAAAGAATTGATTAATTAAAATCAAATCATCAAAATCAAAAAAATTATTATTTAATAAGAAACAAAAAATTTTATTTGAAAAAATATGAAATTCTTCACAATGATTTTTATCTTTTTCTTCATTACAAAAATCTAAAATTGATATTAATTCTTTTATAATAGTCTTTGGAATTAAACAATTATCATTAATTAACATAATAACTTTATATAAAGAAAAACAAAAAGTTTCAATTTGTTCAATAAAATTATCAATATTAGTATTTCTTAAAATTAAATTAAAAATTTTTAAATGTTCAGTAATATTTTCAACTAAAATATCAAATATATCATTTGAAATTTCATTTCTTAAAATATTATAATAAATTTCAAAATAAGAAGTTAAAATATACAATCCATTATATTTTAAAAAATTACCACATGAATATTCTATTTCAATAGTTGGAGTTCCTAAAGAAATTTTTGATGCATCTTTTAATTCAAAATATTTTGATTGGTCAGTCATATTAGAATTTATAGAAAAAATATTTTGAAAAAACCATTTTTTATTTTTACGATATGAATTATAAATTGATTGAGGTGATATTGAAAAAATAAAATTTTCTCTTATTAATTCAGATTTTTCAATAAAAAAATTTTTAGCTTGAATAATAGAAAGAATAGAAAATAAATTATTTCTCTTATAAAGAACATAATCATTTAAATTATAATCTTTATTAAATTGTAAAATTAATTCATAATTACCTTTTAAATGAGAAACATTTGTAATAAAATTATCATCAAAATTTTTACCTAACATAATAACACTTCCAATTTTTCCTATAAAATTATTTTGAATTCCATCCCATCCAATATAAACATCACAATTATAATTTTTTCCAACATCCATTGAAAAATTTTCTGGATTTAATTCATTTATTTTTAAAACTAATTTCGAAGAACCAAATAAAGGTTTTTGACAATCAAGTTGAATTAAATATGTTTTATTATATTCAAATTCGTTTTGACTTGAAAATGCATTATTTCCAAAATATATTTTTAATTTTTGATTTATAAATGATATTTTTAAAAAATTTGAGTTTTTATTTATAATTTTGAAATTTATAATTGTATATTCATTATCTTTTTTTTGATTATCTGAAGCATTGAATGTAAAAATTAATAAAAAATTCTTTTTTATTGTTTCTTTTGATGAATTATAAGTTATACCATTTTTTTCACTGTCATTAAATAGAAAATTATATGTAGAACAAAATTCATCTATTGAATCATTTAATTCAGAATTAATAATTTTAATTAGATAATTTGATGTTTTATATATATTAATTAATTTTTGTTTTAAAATATCTTTTGTTTCTTTTTTTATAAAATATAAACTTTCTTCTATTTGATTTAAAAGAAAATCAGAAAAAATTTTATTATAAGAAAATTTAAATATCAAAATAAATATATTTTCTATTTTTTCTTTTAATTCAACATTTTCTGTTTCATAATATATTAAATTTAAAAATAAATTTTGACTTTCTTGTAAAGCATAAATAATAATATAATTACTTTGAATTGCAATAAATATATCATCAATAATAAATTTTAATAATTGATCACATTTATCCTTTTCTAAAATTTTTTCAGTTTCTAAACAAGTATTTATAACTCCATCAAATAAATGAATAAATTGTAAATATTTAAAAAATAAAAATAAATTGAATCTTAAAATTGCATATAATTCTTTTTCATCAATGAAATTATTTTTAAACAATTTTATTAAAATTTTTCTTAGATAATTAAACATTATATTTTTTTTATATTTTTTTTTTTCATCATTAAAGTGAATTGAATAAAAAAATATGAGCATTTGTTTGACTATATAATTCCCTTTAATTAAATCTTTTCCTTGTTGATCAAAATCAAATTCTTCATTAGCAACTTTAGCTATGAAAAAATATATATTATTTTTGAATAAGGAAAATAATATTTTAAATTGACTAAATTCTTCATCATATATATATAAATTTGATAATGAACAATTAGTTAATATTTCATTTATTTCATTTATCAATTTTTGATTCGAATTAATTTGTATTTGTTCTTGTTGATATTGTGGTTCTCTTTCATCCATATTATTATGTTATAAATTTAAAAAAAGAATTAAAAAAAATTTATAAAAAATAAAAAAACTTATTTTTTCATAATTCTAGATTCAATAATAATCTTCCTTAATTAATTCTATATATATATTAATCAAAGGATTAATATTCTAATATCATAAAATAAATAAGAATTAATTGAAATTTACTAATTATGTTGTTCCATTCAATGTTAATATGATATTTATTCATTTGTTTATTTGAGGATTATTTTATCTTCAGAAGAAACATTTTTTTAATATTTTATATTAGTCTAGAATATATTATTGGATTATATATTTTAATATATTTCCATTATTTTTATTAATTTAATTTAAAATCTTAAAATAATTATGAAATAATTATATTATATTATTAAATACTTTGAAATTTAGGATATTTTTATTTTTCTTTTAATTATTATATATTATTATTATCTAATACAATTTCATTAATTTGTTTTTTTTTTTAACAAAAATAATATAAATCAAATTAAAGATATTTATTTTTAATATTTCAAAAGCATCTTTCCATTTATTTATACTTATTTGATAGGTTTTTAAATATTTAAACTATTTTTGAATAAAAAAAACAAAAATAATAATATGGAGAAATTTTATATATTTGAATAAATATAATATATTTTTATTTGAATTATATGTTATAATCCTGAATAATTTTAATATTTTGAAATATTTTTATCATATTTTATTATAACATAAATAATTTGATGTTTAAAATTTATTAATTCTTCAGATTTTAATCTCTTTAAAAATACATTTTAAATCCCCAATATTTCTTCATTTTGACACATAACCTTCATATTTTTCATTAAATATATCTTTTTTTTGATTTTTATTAAATAATCAAATTTAGTATTTAAAATATCATCTTCTATTTCATAAGAATTAGTTTCTAAACAATTTTTTTTTAATTTGACTTTTTTTCTTTAAATAAATAATTAAAATATTATTCAGATATAATAAATCTTGTTTTATTTTTCGTTTTTTCAAAATTATAAACTTTTATTTTTTATGAAAGACAATAATTAATCTAAAACTTGAGTTTTAATCTATTATAAATATATATCCTCCATTTATATCATATTTTTAATAAATTTTTATTTATTTGATATGTATTTTTAGAAGAAATTTTCTATGTTACAAATTAGGGAAAGAATATAAATAATTATAATTTAAAAATTAAATATTTTTTTTTTATTTTTGACACAAATTTGAAAATTAAATATAATATTATTAATAATTGAAAAACCTATTTTTAATTTTTTCAAATTTGGATTTTAAATTGAACTGGCTCAAAAATATTTTTTCAATAGGTAATTATTTTATTAATCCAAATAAAAAGAAGGAATTATTCAACTATAATTTTTATAAATCAAAAATATTTAATATAAATTTTGAATATAATAATTTAAAATAAAATAAAAAACAAATTTTTATTTATAAAAAATAAAAATACTAATAAACTCACCCTTAAACAATAAAATTAATAATAAAATTTAATTAAATGAATATAAACAAAAATAACTAAAAAATAAAAAATATTTTGAATTTTTTATTTTTTATTTTCAATCATACTAAAAAGAGGAAGAGAAAAATTACCAGTATCAAAGTTACTAACATTGAAATTATTATTAATTCTCCTATGTAAATCATTTAATCTTTTTCCAGAAGAATCAGTTAAACAAATTTTATTACTTTTATTAAAATAAGTACCAATAGAATAATTTGACAAATTTTTAGTTGGAGTTATACTAGACATTAATGAATTATTATAAATACTACTAGTATTTGAAAAATCCAAATATTTTTTTTCTTCTAAATTCCTTGAAGTTAAATGTTTTTTTTTAGGTTTAATATTTGAAATTGTTAAATTATTTTGATTAGGCAAATTAAATTTTTTAATTATACTTTGACTTTTAAATCTTCTTGTATTTTGATTAAGAAAATCATCTAAAGTATTTAAATATTCTTTTTCTTTGTTTATTCCTGATTCCTTTTTAGAAGAATTAACTTTAGTATGATAAACTATTGTAAATTTTTTTTTAATCTCTGAATGCATTTTTTTATTTTTTGAAATAATTTTATCTTGAAATTTTTTTCTATTTAAAATAGAATTTTTAATTTCATTTAAAATTTCATTACTGCAATTATCTTTTAAAATTTTAGCATTAATTTTAAGTATATGACAATCATTTTTAACAACTAAATTATTTTTATAATATCCATCCTCAAAAGATTCAAAACCACATAAACAACCTTCATTTATTTCAATTAATATTTTATTATTTAATTTATCAGTTAAACCAACAATTCCTTTTAAAATAAAAATAATATTATTTGCTTTTTCTCCTTCTTTATAAATAAAATAACCTTTTTTATAATTTTCATGAATACAATTTTTAAAAATCATATTAAATTTATTTTGAGATATTTTAGTTAAAGAAGGAAAAATTTGGAATAATTTTTCTTTTTTTTCATGATCTTCTTTAACTAAAAAAGGTTTAATATAATATTCATAACTATATTTTGAAAAACCTAATAAAACACTATTTGTTTCACTTATAATATCAATTTTATTATAAGAAGCAATTGAAGGTAAATTTATAAAAGAATCTCCTGGATAAAAATAATTATTTTTATAATCTTTATATGAATTACTTTCAATTTTTTTTTCACTGTAATTTATTTTTCCTCTTATTACAATATAAAATTTTGAGTAGTAAATTGAATTTATTAATGAATTTTCTTTAAATTTTATTAATTTGGTTCCATTAGTTTCATTTATTGCTTTTTTAATTGAGGATTCTGGAATTGAATTATCGATTAAAAAATTGTTAAATTTAGAATATGAAATTAAAACATTAAATATATTATCAATTTCATTATTTGATTCTTTTTTCTTAATTAAATTGATATTTACTTCTTCAAGATCAATATTTTGAATTAAATGTTTATATAAAGTAAAAAGATTATCTGAAAGTAAAATTATCTGAGATTCTTTTTTTTCACTTTCATTATTCCTTTCTCTAACACTGAAACGAGTTACTATAAATTTTCTTGTGTTTGCTCTTTTTAAAACTTGCTTTTTAATAATTATCTTATTTTCATTTTGAGTTGTCTTAAAGTCACTGAAACTTAAGCAATTTTTTGAACTACTTAGCATCATTTCTTTTGAGTTGAATTTAGGGATTTTTTAAATTAAATTTTTTTTTGTTAGTTAAATATTACTGAAATAATATTTAATTAATAAAAACAATTAATAAAATATTTTATAAAAAATTCAAAAAATTTTAATTTTTAATTTTTATATAATAAGTAAAATTATTGTTCAAATATACTTTATTTTTTTTAATTTAAATTTAAATAAATTTAAATCTTAAAAGTACTTAAATTAACACTAACTCCATCATAAATAATTGTATTATTAACAGTTTCAAATTGATAAGTAATCATTTTAATAATTTCTTGACTAGCAATACTAGAAATAATAGAAATACAGGGAGGAACATATGTTTTTCCCATTCTACAAAATTCATAAAT
>JAEEGL011554229.1_pt1 | contig 16872 bp, 15 predicted proteins | sample 9134231 | NCBI WGS metagenome assembly JAEEGL01 (sample SAMN16246548, study PRJNA631951) | gut metagenome | biome: gut microbiome; feature: rumen; material: fiber-attached | host: Bos | place: Iran: Karaj | collected 2018-10
ATGATTACCATAATCATATAATTTTGTATTCTTAAAGAAACCAGAATAAGAAGAATAACGTCCATCTTTAATTCTAGATAATAAATTGTTATAAGTACTCTTCATATTATTCAATTTCTTACTATTACTATCAAAATACTTTTCATCGACTTCTTTAAATTCTTTCTTATTATTAGCTGAATTATAAACATCTTTATAGAAATTATTTACAAAAGTTTCAGCTTTGTTATTCTTTCCAGGTACATTAAAAGTATAAGTTACATTAAATTTCTTATCTTTATAACCAGTTCTATAAGAATAAACATACTTTTCACTCTTTTTATAGTTAGTATAAGTACCAACCTTTTCTTTTACTTCTCCATTTGATCCTTTAATAACAACATCATACTTACCACTTAATACATTAGGTACCTCATAAACATCAACATCTACATCTGATATTATTGTACTAAAATCCATTTTAGGATGTTTAACTGAAATAGTACTTTTACTATTCTCTGGATCTTTTAATTTTTGGTTATCAAATTTTACTGTTGCTCCTTTAGGTACAGCTAAATATATATCTCCATCATAAAATGATTTATCATATACATACCATTTTTCATCTACTTTAATAGTATTAAAAGTAAAAGTTTTATTATTATCTAAAGAATAAGTAACTGTAACAGTAGTATTTCCATCAATATCTTTAATTTCTTTACCAACAGAAGCTACTTTATAATTCTTATTTCCTTTAAGTGATAATTTTCTAGCCTTTACTACAGAAGCAAAAGCTTCATCTGTAAAATATGAATCTTCATGATAGAAAATGTCTTTAGCGCCACGATAATCATCTTTTACCAACATTTGCATCATAGCTTCACTAACAGTTTTTGGAGATTCATTTTTATTAGCACCACAACCTGTTAACATCAAAGGAGTAATTAATAATACAAGCACTAATAATAAATACTTAATCCTTTTCATTCTCACACCTACTTCTTATTATCTTTTATTGAATCAGCAATTACAGTTCCAGCAGTTACTAATCCCTGTAATTCACTTGGAACAATAATCTTAGTTGCATTACCATTAGCAACTTCAACCATTGCTTCATAACTCTTAAGCTTTAATACAGCATCATCTGCTTTAGCTTCTTTAATTAGTTTTAAACCTTGAGCAGTAGCTTCTTGAATAGTAATAATAGCTTTAGCTTCACCTTCAGCTTTTCTAATTTCTGCTTCTTTATGTGCATCAGCTCTAAGAATAGTACTTTCTTTTTCACCTTCAGCAATTAAGATAGCTGCTTTCTTCTCACCTTCAGCCTTAAGTATAGCTTCACGTCTTTCACGTTCTGCTCTCATTTGTTTTTCCATAGCTTCTTGAATATCTCTTGGTGGTAAGATATTTTTAACTTCAACACGATTTACTTTAATTCCCCAAGGATCAGTAGCCTCATCAAGAATACTTCTCATCTTAGTATTAATAACATCCCTACTAGTTAAAGTTTCATCTAATTCTAACTCACCAATAATATTACGAAGAGTAGTTGCTGTTAAGTTTTCAATTGCATTTATTGGATTTTCAACACCATAAGTATATAACTTAGGATCAGTTATTTGAAAATAAACTACTGTATCTATTTGCATAGTTACATTATCTTTAGTAATAACTGGTTGTGGAGCAAAGTCCTTAACAATCTCCTTTAAACTAACGTTATTAGCAACTCTTTCAATAAATGGAATTACATAATGTAATCCTGTTTGCATAGTTCTATGAAAAGCCCCTAATCTTTCAACTACATAAGCTTTTGATTGTGGAATAATTCTAATTCCAGAAATAACAATAACTAATAATACTATAATTACAACAACATACCACATTTTTAATCTTCCTCCTTTTTCTCAACAATAAGTTTAACCCCATCTATTCCTTTGACAATAACTCTTTCGTCTTCTTTTATTATTTTATTACCACAAGCAGTCCAATATTTACCAAGTACTTTTACTTCACCATAATTATCTTTAGTGATCTTCTTAGTAACTATTGCTTCTTTACCTACTACCATGTCAGAATTAGTAGCTTCTATATCACTCTTTCTAAGTTTTTTCACAATTGGCTTAGTAAGAAGTAATACAACTGCACTAACTATTGTAAATACAATTATTTGGATCAACAAAGAATCAGTAAAACTAGCAGTTATCATAGCTGCTACTGCTCCAATGGCAAACCAAATACTAACTAAATTTACTGTAACAATCTCGATAAAAAGAAGTACAACAAAAGTTATAAACCATGCCGCGAACATTAAACTCACCTCTAGCTATATTATATGTTAACTATACACATTTTTCAACAAAAATTCTTGTTTAAAAACAATTAGTATAATATAATGATAATAAGATAGGAGTATTGTATATGAAAAAGATATCCTTAAATAAAAAAGATAACAAAGTCATTGCTATAACTCTTGCTAGCTGGGGAATTATTATGATTGCAACCAGTTTGTTTATTGGTGGAGGAAAAGAACCAATCATAAAAACATCTTATAGTGTAGCAATTAATGAAGGTCAAGTAATGCAATTTAAAACAAATGAAATAAAACTAAAAGACATTGAATTAGAAATAAACACACCATTAAGTGTAGATATAAAAGACTATCTAGAAGATTATAAAAGTATTGATGATGCTATTCTTAATTCATTAAAACTAGATACAAGTGATGTTAATGTAACACAAGCTGGTAAATACACCTATACTATTACGTATAAAAAGAAAAAATATACTGGTACAGTAACTATAAAAGAAAAAGAGTTACCTAAAGTAGATATTGTATTAAAAGACTTAACATTAAATACAACTGATGCATTACCAACTGACTTATCTGCATACATATCTAATAAATTAACAGATGAAGTAAAAAAACATATTACTCTTGATTTATCACAAGTACCAAATCCTATGAAACCTGGTAACTTTAAATATAGTGTTACTTATAATGGTACTTTGTATACAGCAACAATACATATATTAGAACCACAAAAGAAAGAAGAACCAAAAACTGTTATTATTACACCAACAGTTGAAGATGATCAAAAAGATGAAACATAAAAAGACCAATAAGGTCTTTTTTTTAATTCAATCCAACTATTTTATTGTCTACAACATCTATCTTTAAATAATTAGGCTCTTTAGGAAGTCCTGGCATAGTCATCATAGTACCCAATATTAAAGTAATAAAACCAGCACCATTATAAATATTAATATCTCTAACTGTAATATCAAAGTCTTTTGGTACACCTAATTTCTTTTGATCATCTGATAAAGAATATTGTGTCTTTGCTAAACAAATTGGATATGATTCTAATTTGTTATTTTTTATTAATTCTAACTTTTTCTTTGCTTCATCACTATAAGTAATATCTCTAGCTCCATATATTTCCTTACATACAGTTTCAACTTTCTTTTCAATACTAATATTATCTTTATATAATAATTTAAACTTATTGTCCTTTTTAACTATTTTTAAAACCTCTTTAGCCAATTCAATAGCTCCATCTCCACCTTTATTATAAACATCATTGATAACTAAAGTAATACCTTCATTTCGACATAATTCATCCAATACTTTTACTTCTTTCTTAGTATCTGTATTATAAGTGTTTAGTGTAACAATAACTTCTACACCATATTTATTAAGATTATCATAATGCTTCTTCAAATTAGTAAAGCCTTCTTTTAAAGCATCAATATTTTCCTTAAATATATCTTCTTTCGCAACTCCACCATGATATTTTAATGCTTTAATTGTTGCTACTAAAACAATAGCATCTGGACTAAGTTCTGCTTTTCTACACTTAATATCTAAAAACTTTTCAGCACCTAAATCAGCACCAAAACCAGCTTCAGTAATAACAATATCACCTAAAGACAAAGCTGTCTTAGTTGCGATAACACTATTACATCCATGAGCTATATTAGCAAAAGGCCCTCCATGTACAATAGCTGGATTACCACCCATAGTTTGTACTAAATTAGGTCTAATAGCTGTCTTTAACAATGTAGTCATAGCTCCTTCAATACCTAATTCTCTAGCATATACAAATTCACCTTTACTATTATAGCCAATCATAATATTACCAAGTTTTTTCTTTAAATCATCAAAATCTTCAGCTAAACAGAATAATGCCATAATCTCGCTAGCAGCCGTAATATTAAAAGACTCTTTTCTATTCTCTAACTCTATTCTTCTTAAAGCTCTATCATTAACATCTAAACATCTATGAAATATTACCTCCTCAATATCTAACTTATTTCCAAAATAAATATGATTATCTATTGCGGCACATAATAAGTTATTCGCAGCTTCTATCGCCGCAAAATCACCTGTAAAATGAAGATTAATATCTTCCATAGGTACTATTTGAGAATAACCTCCACCTGTTGCGCCACCTTTCATACCAAATACTGGTCCCATAGATGGTTCTCTTAAAGCAGCAATACTCTTTTTACCTAATTTACATAAAGCATCATGCAAGCCAATACTTACAGTAGTTTTTCCTTCTCCAAATGGTGTAGGGCTAATCGCAGTAACTAAAACTAATTTACCAAATTTCTTTTTACGATAATTAATAATCTTTGCCATATCACTACCATAAAGCATCAAATCTTTTTCTTTTAATCCAATCTTTTCGGCAATCTTTCTAATATCTTCCTTTTTATACTTTCTAGCTATTTCTATATCCATCATAAAAATCACCTCGCAATCAATATTATATCATAAACTAATTTTTTCACCTAATTAATAACTCGCTTTTTAACAATTCATTTAAAAGAAAATAATAATTACCTTTTAAAACCACCTAAAAGCATAAAAACCCCCATTTGCAGTCCTAAATAACATGTGCTATTGTATGCCTCGTTAAGAAAAAAAAGGAGGGATAATATGCATAAAATCAAGTTTTTCTTAATACTATTAATTGCTTTATTGATAGTACCTTCATTATCAGTTAAAGCAGCGACTACAAGTTTTTATGAAGGTGAATATATACAAGGTATCTGGATGAATAAATATAATCCAGCAAACAACACGACATACTATCAAACAGCTAGATTCTTTAGAGAAACTGGAACTAATGACTTTGCTTACTGTATACAACCATTTAATTTCTTCAATGAGAATGCAACCTATGAATCTACAGTAAATCAAGCAGCCATTTCTAATCTTCAAAGAGAAAAAGTAGCTTTAATCGCTCACTTTGGATATGGCTATAAGAATCATACTGATCCAAAATGGTATGCCATAACACAATTTATGATCTGGAAAGAATCAGACCATTCAGGACAATATTATTTTACTGACTCACTAAATGGTAATAAAATAACAGCTTATACAAGTGAAATGAATGAAATAAATAACTTAATAAATAATTATAATAAATTACCGTCACTAGCAAATAAAACATATGATATTGTCGAAAATAATACTTTAGAAATAGTAGATACTAATAATGTTTTAAATAATTACCAAACAAATAGTGATTTAATAAAAATAGATAATAATAAAATTATTATGAATAATCCACAAGAAGGTAATTATGAAATATCCTTAATCAGAGAAGAAAAGTACTATAATAAACCTCATATCTTTTGGAAATCATCTACCTCCCAAAATCTAATAGAAACTGGAGACCTAGATAAAAAAGAAATAAAATTTAATATAAATGTTCAAAAAACCTCAATCAACCTAACTAAAGTAGATGCTGATACAAAAGATACTAAATCTCAAGGAAAAGCATCATTAGATGGAGCATTATATAACTTATATGATGAAAGCAACAATTTTATAGATACTTTAGAGATAATAAACAATACAGCTACTATTGAAAATCTAAATTATGGAAAATATTACTTAAAAGAAGAAAAAGCTGGAGTTGGTTACAACTTAGATACTAATACATATGAAATAATACTATCAAAAGAAACACCAAATATTGATAAACAACTAGAAAATGAAATAATAAAAGCTAAAGTAACAATAAATAAACAATATGGAGATAAAAACAATATGCAAAACGAAAAAAACATAGACTTTAACTTATATGATAGTAATAATAATCTATATAAGACACTAACTACTGATAAAAATGGCATAATACAAATAGAATTACCATATGACACATATAGATTAGAACAATTAAATACAACCTCAGGTTATAGTAAAATAGAACCTTTAACTATAGATATTAATAATAATGACGATATTAATCTAAAATTAAAAGATTATCACATTCCAGTACCAGATACTCATACAGATAATATATTAACTATTATCATAAAACTAATATTATCAATACTATGTTAAAAAGAATATTAATACTATTCATAATAATACTACTCTTTATATTTACTGAATCTATTATAAGAATAGATACTAATAAAGTTTCCATTGACAAGCCTATATTAATTAATACTTATAAAGAAACTCCTATTGGTAAATTAATTATTAATAAAATAAATCTAAATAAAGATATCTATTCAAAAAATAGTAAAGAAAACACTATAGAGAAAAACATACAATTATTAAAAGAATCAACAAATGATCTAATCATAATAGCCGCTCATTCAGGTTCAGGTGAAAGAGCTTTCTTTAATAATCTAAATAAACTAAAAAAGAATGATGAAATAACATTAATAATAAATAATAAAACAAGTAAATATATTGTTAAAGAGTATTGGGAACAAAAAAAGAATGGTTATATCGACATATCTAAAGAAGAACAAGATCAATTAATCTTAACAACTTGTAGTCCCAACCATCAAGGTTATCAATTAATAGTAAATTCAATAAAAAAAGAATCTAATTAGATTCTTTTTTACTTTTTATAACTTCAATAGCTTTCTTTAACTGATTATCATTCTCTCTAGTAGATTCTTTAATGTATTTTTCACTTCTTTCCTCAACTATATCAGGTTTAACACCTACTCCATTAATAGAATCTCCCTTAGGAGTCAACCAATTCTCTGTCGTATATTTAACTGATGATCCACTATGTAAATCTACTACTTTTTGGACAGTACCTTTTCCATAAGTAGTTTCCCCTACTACAGTAGCATTCTTATAATTATCTTTAAAACAAGCTGCTATTATCTCAGAAGCTGAAGCTGAATTAGCATCAGTAATAATAACAATAGGATAATCTCTCTTAGTAGCTGAAGTTGCCTTAATCTTAGTAATTTTCTTTCTAGTCTTAACTTGATATAAAACTGTATTCTTCTTAAAGAACATATCAAGTATTTGACTTGTTTGTTTCAAATGTCCACCTGGATTATCTCTAACATCTATTATTAAACTATCTATCTTTTTCTTCTCTAACTTATCTAAATTCTTTTTAAATTGCTTATATGTATTAGAAGCAACATTTGATACTTGAATATATCCAATATTATTATCTAATACTTCACTATTAACAGAATCAATTTCTATCTTAGTCTTACCCATTTTATAAGTCTTTTCTTTATCTTTTCTCTTAACAGTAATTGTAATAGTCTTACTATCTTCTATAATAGCTGCTATATCTGTACCAGACTTATTAGTAACATCTTTTCCATTTACCTTAGTAATAATATCTCCAACTTTTAATTTGTTATAGGCAGTACCTTTTTTAAATACTTCGATTATTTCATTTTTACCATCACCAGTAACAATAGTAATACCTATACCTTCAAAGTATCCATCCACAGTTGTATTAAAATTATCAGTAAAATCATCTGTCATATATATAGAATAAGGATCTTCTAATGAATAAACCATTCCCTTAATAGCAGAACTAACTAATTCTTTTTCACTAACTTCATCATAATAATTATCTAAAATACTATTATAAGTAACTATTAAATCTTTTAATTCTGGAGATACCTCAGTACCTTCTACTTTATCTTTAGAAGAACTAATAAAGTATCCAATTAATATACCAAATAATAAAGCAATAACAATAATAATAATTACTTCAAAAGTATTAAAACCACTATTTCTCTCTACATATATTGTTTTTTCTTCTACTTCTTCTTCCTTCTTTTCTTCATGTTTTGGCTCTTCATGTTTTTCTTCGTGTTTAGTTTCTTCTTTCTTTTCTTTCTTCTTCTCTTCTTTTACCTTTGTATCTTCTTTCTTTTTCTTTTTTGTTTTCTTTTCTTCATCCTTCTTCATAAGTATCACCTACTATATATAATATCATAAAATAAAAAAAGGCCCAAGCCTTTTTATTTACCTAAATAATTATTAATATTATCAGTACCTTCTATATATTCAGATACCTTGTTATTAGCAAATTTAATAAGTGTAGGTCCATTAATTTTTAACTCTTCAGCACTACTTGGATTAGTATTAGATTCATTACTACTATTTCTCTTATTAATACCATTACTCATATCAACAGTATAAATAGTTAATGCATTATCACTCTTGTTATATTTCTCTAAATTAGAAGAAATATTACTATATACTTCTCCACTACTACGATCATAGAATAATACTAAGTATTCCTTTTCTTTTCTATTAAAACTCTCTCCTAGCATAATATCACTATAATTAAACTCAACATTAGTATTAACCTTACTATTTTTCTTATTAACTACACGTAAAGATAATAAATAGAATATAAAAATAAATATTACTAAAAATACTAATGCTCTTACTATACTCTTAGCATTTATATTTAAACCACTAGGTATATTCTCTATCTTTCTAGCTTCTTCTCTTTTTTTTCTTCTTTTTGCACTATTTCCTTTTCCTGCCATAAAAAATCACCTGGAATTAGTATAACATAAACCCGTTTTTAGGTAAAGAAAAAGGATAGTTTAACTATCCTTTTGTAATACGTACTTTAACACGTTTTGTCTTAGAAGAATATGATAATTTCAAGTCATTTCCAGTTACTTTAACTTCTACTTCGTGTTCACCTTCACCATATCCCTTTAAGTCTATATAAGCTTTAATATCAGATGCCTCAACAGCATTAACAACATCCTTACTTCCTTTTACTACTACCGTAACAGAAGTATCGGCTTCACTAAGTCCTTGAACCACATATCCAGATTCAAGATTCTCAGATTGTACTGATATATTATTAAACTCTTTAGATGTAGAATTATCTATTGTAACTTTAATATTAATAGTCTTACTACTTAATTCTGTAATACCTTTAGGCTTCTTAAGTGTGACATTAAAGTCCTTATTAGTATCTAATCCCTTAACATCAATCTCAACTTCTAATTGATCAATCTTATCGATAGCACTTTGTTCACCATATACAGTAATACTAGAAATATTAGTCTCAATAGACTTAATAGACTTACCAAATGCTAATGATCCTTTAGGAACTACTTTGATTGGTATTTGCTTACTTGGTGATGAAATCTTAACATTAGCTGTTACAGTCTTAGGAACAATTTCAACATCAACAATCTTACCATCATTATCATAAGCAACCAATGGAATATCCTTAACTGTAATATCTCCAGCTTTAGGATTAGCAATATTATTAACATCAAGTAATGCTTTAACAGTTGCTACTTCTTTTAACTTGTATTCAGCACCCTTAATAATAACATCAGTTCTATCAAGTTCAACATCATCAATACTTAACTTACTATCTAAACTATCTTTATGTAAAATATCATAAGTAATACTTCTATTTTCACTTACTTTTTCATATATAGTAACAGTTACAGTACTAGGATCTAACTTATAATCAAGCGATTTAAGTCTTTGTGTATACTTTAATGTAACTCTATGATTACCTGGTTCTAATCCAGTTAAATCAACACTTACTCCTTTAGAAGGAGATTGTTTAGCCAAGAAAATATGTCTTCTTTGACCAATTAATGTAATATCAACAGTCTTAGGTAATCCCTCTACTACATAACTTTCTTCATTATATACAGCTGTAACTGGTTGATTATATAATATTTCAGCATATTGATCTATCATAACTGCAGATTCTCTATCTACAACTATAAACGTAACAAACGCTAATATCAAACTTACTATTAATAATGCACTTTTCTTATTACTTAACCTATCTAAACCTTTAGCACCATTCTTAAATAAATCCATCAATTTAAGAATCAATTTAGTAATAGGTGTTATTAACCACTTATCAAAGAATGAACCTATATGAGCAAATAATTTCCCAAACATCTTACTTATCTTCTTCATAAATCTCTTCCTCTTCTACTATATCTTCTTCAGTATAATCTACATCTTGTTTAGGTTTAAGCTCATCTATTAACATCATTCTTACATCATCAAGTGTTAGGTTATATAACATTTCTCCTTTAAGTGCAATTGAAACTCTACCAGTTTCCTCAGATACAACTAAACATATAGCATCAGTCTCTTCTGCTAAACCAAGAGCTGCTCTATGTCTAGTACCTAGTCTTCTATTTAATTTAGTACTATTACTTGTTGGGAATACTGCTCCTGCACAAGTAATTCTATCTCCTTGAATAATAACACCACCATCATGTAATGGATTACCTTCATAGAATATCGCAATCAATAAATCACTAGATAAATCTGCATATAATTTTTTAGCTTTATCAATATAATTACCTAAACTAATATCACGCTCAAGTACTATTAATGCCCCAATTCTTTCTTTTCTTAAATAATCAACAGCATTAACTATCTCATAAACTAAATGTTCTCTCTCATCAACAGTTAAAACTTTATGTCTACCTAATAATTGATTTCTACCAAGTTGCTCCAATATATTCCTTATTTCTGGTTGGAATACAATTATTAAAGCAATTGGTCCCCATTGAATAAGATATTCTAGTAATACACCAATTGTTACAAATCCTAACCAATCACTAACTATCTTAATCGCAACTATAATTATTACACCTTTAAATAATAATGATAATTTAACATTATATCTAATATTTTTAATTATAAAATAAAATACTAACCATACTAAAGATATATCAGCTATCTTCCTTAGTATAGATATTATATCTACTCCACCTATCATAAATAAATCGTCTCCTTAAGTAAGAATCGATAATAAAGCTAGTATCTCACCAACCCTATATCAATAATATGATAACAAATTTATCATAATTTATCAACCGAAGAAAAAAGAAATAGACTATTTTTTTCTATTTCTTCTACTTCTTCTTTCTTTTTCCCGAGTCTTAACTTTTTGATTTACTTCTTCTACTTCCCTAAACTTACTATCGTGTACTTTTTCTATTGCTTTAAAGTCCACAGTTTTACTATCTTTATCAGCACCAACTAACTTCATTCTTAATCTATCACCAATATAATAATTTTCAAAACCATCTAAAGATATCATAGTAAATGTTTCATTATTATAATAATATCTTCCAGGAAGAGATCTAGTCTTAATACGACCCTCTAACAAATTATCTAACTGAATAGTAATAGCATTTTGTCCCATTTCAACAATAGTTCCTTCAAATTCTTCTCCAATGTAATTTGAAAGGTAAACAGCTGTATTCATAGCATCAACATTTCTTTCTATTTCTTCCTCTACTCGTTCCATTTTTGTTGCTTGCATAGCAAATTCTGGAGCCAAAGCCTTCCATTTTCTATATCCTTTAGTTCTCTTTTCTTTATCTTTTTCAAAATAACAATCATCAATTATTCTACAAATACCCAAATCAGCAAGTCTTCTAATTGGTGAAGTAAAATGACAATATACATCAAATCCAGTACCATAATGACCAATATTATTAACACTATATTTAGCATGTGACATACAACGTATCAAATTAGCATTTAACATATCTCTTAATTCTTCATTTTTATTGATATGTTCAGTTAATAGTTGTAATAATCTCTTATCCTCACAAATATCATGAGCACCAAATTCAAAAGGCATACCAACTATATCAAGCAATCTCAAGAAATCTTTTAATTTTTCTGCATTTGGCACATCATGGATACGATAAATACACGGAATACCTGCTTCTGTTAATATTTCACCAACATTTACGTTAGCAGCTAACATAAACTCTTCAATCAGATTTTCAGATAAATCTTGATATCTAAATGTTACATCTATTGGTTTACCATCCTCATCATATATAAACTTAAGTTCTGGTCTAGCAAATTCAATAGCTCCTCTTCCTCTTCTTTTCTTACTTAACTTTTTAGCTAGTTTTCTCATTTCAATTAATGTATCAAAATAATCTTCATAACCTGGTGCAACAACACCATCTTTTAATAACTTATTCGCATCATCATAATTCATACCAATCTTAGATTTAATAACACTTGGTACTAAACTACGACTAACTACATTACAATTCTCATCATATTCAATTAATATACTTTTAGTTAATCTTTCAACACTATCATTTAAAGAACAAATACCATTGCTAAGTTGATGAGGCAATTGTGGTTCAACACAACCACCAAAATAATAACTAGTTCCTTTAGTAAAAGCATCAACATCTATTGGAGAATTTTGTGGAACATAATAAGCAACATCAGCAATATGTACACCTAATAATACATTACCATTAGACAATTTAGTAAGTGATATACAATCATCCTTATCTTTAGTATCCTTACCATCTATAGAGAATATCTCCCAATCAGTAAAATCATATCTTCCTTCTTTATCCTCTTCTCTTACTTCTCTCGGAATATATTTTAATTGCTCTAATGATTCTTTACTAAATCCTTCAGGCATACCACATTTAAATGCCTCTAATAATGCATCTTCATTTGGATCGTCTTTATGATTAAATTCTCTCGCTACTTTACCTATATAAAAATTAGTACTTCTTTGATCTACCAAATCTACACTAACTATTTGTCCTTCTATTTGTTCCCCTTCTAAGGCAATAATAATACCTTGTCTTTTCTTATCTAATGGTCTAACAAAGTAAGCAGCTCCTTCTCTATATACTTCTCCTACCACACTATTTAAACTTCTATTAATAATCTCTACAATCTTACAAGTTTTATTCTTATAATCAACATCTATTAAAACTTCATCACCATCTATAGCCCCACCATTATTGTCCTTCTCTATAGAATACTCTTCTTCTTTTACAATATGATTACCTAATTTATCAATATAAGAAACTGTAACATATACTTTACCATCACCACTACGATAACCATGAAAACGACCTTTCTTAAAAGAGGTCTTACTCATTAACTGTAAATTACCTTTAGGTGAACAATATACTTCATATTCCGCTTTCAAACTATCAATTATTTGCTTTGCTTCTTCAATTTCTGATTCACTAGTTATTTCTAACTTACTAATTAAATCATCAAAAGAAATTCCTCGTTTACTTTTCTTTAAAGCATATAATATTCTCTCAACCATAAACTTCCCCAATCTAGATACAAATCCCTTTTAGTATAACATAAAAAAAAAGACTTATTAAGTCTTTTTTTATGAAACTCTTCTAACACTTAATAATCTAGCATCAGAATGTGTATTCCAATAGTCTACTCCACTTACTATAACTCCTTGACTAGGATTAGTAGCATGTACTATTAAACCATTACCTACATATATAGAAGAATGAGTAGGTTGAGATCCATGTCCCCAAATAATTATGTCACCTGGTTGTGCATTAGCATATCCTACTTCAACACCAACATGTGCTTGTGCTGAAGACCCTTGACTTATATTAATACCATGTTGTCTATATATATAAGCAACTAATCCACTACAATCAAAACCACCTGGTGCACTACCACCATGTACATAAGGACTACCTACTAAAGAATAAGCAAGTTGTACCATACTATTTCCTGATACATTAGCAGGAGCTTGTGCATAAGATCTTTGTTGTACAGTAGTATTAACCACAACTGGTTCTGGTTTAGCCACAGTATTAATAGTATATTGCTTACTAGCAGTATTACCATTTTTATCCTTAACACTTACTGTAATCTTATGTTCTCCTACTTCTTCAATATTAGAATCAGCTATAACTGTATAGTAAGCATCCTCTTCCTTAGTATCATCATTCTTAATTGAAATATCACCATCTACCACATCTTTAATAGAATTAATATTACCATTAAAGTCATATCCATCACCTTGTGTATACTTAATAGTATCTTCTTTAATATCAATAGATGGAGCTATTTTATCTTGAACTTCAATTACTACTGGAACTTCTCTTTGTATATAATTCTTTTCTACAGTAACAATTACTTCTTGTTTTCCCAATACATTAGTATCAATTTGATCATCAATAGAAACTATTTTTCCATCTACTTTTCCAATCAAATCTTTTACTTTATACTCTTTAGTACCATATTCAAGCACTAAACATTTATTCATACGGATATTAATACTATTGTAAGTAGCATAATAATAATATCCTACTCCAGCTAGTACTACAGTTATTCCTAACATACCCACTAATATTCCCTTGATCAATTTCGATCGACTTATTTTTTTCATGTTCAACATTCCTCCTGAACAGCGATATATTATACCATATACCAATATTCGTGTCAAAATTTCCACAAATTCCGTGGATAACTCAATACTCTACACTAAAACAAAAATTAATGCAACTTGACAAATCTTTAATAATTTGTTCCACCTTTTATATCAACAAAAAAAGAGCTTTTCAGCTCTATAAAGTCTTATCATTATCTTCTACTAATTCTTCACTCTTATCACTAAACAGATCATCTATCTCACTTTTCTTCCTTAATGAAGAGTTAATATCAACAATTTTATAAGTATCATCACCTATTTTTATATTATTTATTGGTAAAGTACTAATCTTTTCTACCTTTTCTTTAAGATTAGTTACACTCTTATGCGTATTATCAAACTTAAGCATTATAATCACCACCAAGATTCAATTCTTTAAACATATTATTCATCATAGTCTTTTCACTATCACTTAAATCAGTATCAATATCATCACTATCTACACTAATAGAAGCCCCATAATAATCTTCCTTATCTTTACTTCTATATATCATATACATTTTATTATTATTTTCAAAAATAGTAACAATAATCATTTCTTCACTACTACCATCTTCTTTATTAACATTAATAGTCGCTAAATCATCCATATCATTACCTCCTAACTAAAGTATAACATGTAATCTCTGAAAGCATAATAAAAACTAACCATTTCTGGTTAGTATGTTTTCATATTGGTGGAGATGAGGAGAATCGAACTCCTGTCCGAAAATACAGCTACATAAACTTCTACAAGTTTAGTTAACTAATTAGTATCTCATATATTCATCCAAGTAATTAACGACCAAGATAATATACTAAGCCTTAAATTCTTTCTATTTCTTAGGCAGGAAATAGCTATATCCCAATAAATGAACCTCTATATAGCACTGGGAAATACTAAATAGAAGCGCTAGCCTTTATATTATTATTAGGCAAAAGCAACAGCTTGGTTTCCACCAAAGAAGTTACTCATAGCATTTTTAACTTTGTTTGCGTTTATTTTTTGGTGTCCGTGACGTGGACATTCGACTTGCCATCCATGCTCTAATATTCCCGTCGAAACCAAATCATCCCCATATATGTAAGCTAATTATACCATAAAACAACGAAAAAATAAAGAACTTAATATCTTTTTAAGTTCTTTTCCATTTCTCTTTTAATATCTCTTTCCTTAATACTTTCTCTCTTATCATAGTCTTTTTTACCACGACAAACTCCAAGTTCTACTTTTAATAGATTATCTTTAAAGTACAACTTTATTGGTATTAAAGTAAGACCTTTTTCTTCTAAAGCTTCTTTTATCTTTTTTATTTCTTTCTTATGCAATAATAATTTTCTATTTCTCGTCTCATCATGATTAAATATATTACCTTCTTTATATTGTCCTACATACATATTAAGTAAAAACACTTCATTATTTTTTACTATTCCGTAGCAGTCTTTTATATTACAATTGCCACTTCTAATCGATTTGATTTCTGTTCCTGTAAGAACAATACCAGCTTCATATGCAGATTCTATAAAATAATCATGACGAGCTCGTCTATTAATTATTTCCATATTATGCCTCCCCTGATAAGCCCCATACTAATTCTGGATAACATTCTTTTACAATGTTCTTATACTTTTCGTAATTAGCATTTTTATTATATAACTGACTATCACTAAGTTGTGGATATGGAACTACTTTAAATTGATGATTGACTCCTCCACGTTTAACAGTAGTAGTATATACAAGTTGTGCTTTTGGATTAATTACACTTTTTTCTACACTATCATCAATATTTACTTTTTTATGAAGTGTTACTTCCATCGCAAGACCAGTAAAATTATCCACATCATTTTGATCACTAATAAAGTTTCCTAATGAGTATATAACAAAAGTTTTATTATCGTTTATATATTCAACCGTTTGAACTACATGTGGATGAGCTCCTATTATTAGATCAACACCTAAATTTGATAAATAAGCAGCTATCTCATCTTGTTTATAATCAGTTTTAAATGAATATTCAGTTCCCCAATGCATCGCAACTATGACAAAATCAACTTTATCTCTAACACTCTCAATATCAGCTTTTGCCTTTTCAGGACTATATTCATTATTTAAATAGCTCTTACCATACGGTGTAGGAAGACCATTATTCCAAATAGTATAAGAGATAAAAGCATATTTAATATTATTTACTTCATATACCTTACTAACTGACTCTGTTCTCTCTTCTTCACTACTCCATTGTCCAGACCAAGCTACATTCTTTTGCTTTTTCCAATAATCAACAGATGCTAAAACACCACGTTCACCTTTATCCATGGTATGATTAGTAGCCAAAGAAACAGTATTAAATCCAGCATCTATAAAGGCATCTCCTACTTCTTGAGGAGAATTAAACATCGGATA
>JAEEGL011941397.1_pt1 | contig 16872 bp, 9 predicted proteins | sample 9134231 | NCBI WGS metagenome assembly JAEEGL01 (sample SAMN16246548, study PRJNA631951) | gut metagenome | biome: gut microbiome; feature: rumen; material: fiber-attached | host: Bos | place: Iran: Karaj | collected 2018-10
CCGGATCCTCCTCTGCCCGTTCCCAGATAAGATCGATAACATCTGCGCCAATCTGCGGAGCAGATTGTGCGCTTAGGCACGAACTTGTTCGTGCCGATCCGGTCCGTTCTTTGGACCGGATCATTTCCTCTTTTGCTGCGCCAATCTGCGGAGCAGATTGTGCGCTTAGGCACGAACCTGTTCGTGCCGATCCGGTCCGCTCTTTGGACCGGATCATTTCCTCTTTTTCCGATCCAGTCTGCTCCCCGGAAACAGCTACTACGGGAGCCGGCTGGAAATCGTGCAGGAGTGTTTCTCTTTCCTCTCCATCGATCATCGAAAGCTCTTCGATCTTAAGAACTCCCTCTCCGTCGGTCACGCTCTTAAGACAACCTTCCAGCAGAGTCTCAAAATGACGGACAGCATAACGCATACTCTCCGGGCTGAACAGCAGGCTGTCATATTCCAGATCGAAATGATATACGGATCCTATCTTTTCCGCCTCAAGGGTAAGGTCGTACATTGACCGCTCACCGGCGTCGAACTCAAGGACCGCTTTCTTACCGTCAGGCCCCGGCAGTTCCCTGTCAAGGCTCTGCATGACAAAGAGCATGTCAAAAAGCAGGCGGTCATGGGAGGTTCGTTCAAACCCACCAGCCTCCGAAAAGCCTGCGGCGATCTCCTCTAAGGAAACGCTCTGATCCTCAATGGCAAGAAGCACTGTGTCGCGTACCCGGGCAAGCGCCTCCGGGAAAGGCTCTCCATCAGTGACCTTAACAAACAACGGGACCGTATTGACAAACATCCCCTGAAGCATATCGGTCTGAGCTTCATTTCTTCCGTCCATCACGGTTCCGAAGATAAGCTCATCCTTCCCTGTATAAAAATGAAGGAAAACAGAATAGACGGTCAGCAGGAACATATAGGGCGTAACGCTGTACTCCCGGCAGAACCGGTCTATCCTCTCCGAAAGATCCTCACTTAACACACTCCGCACATGCCCGGCAGGCCGCTCTGCGCCTCCCTTAAAGGGCGCATCGGCCATAAGCTGTGTCTCCTGTGCGTCGGCAAACCCTGCCGCAAGTCTCTTAAAGGCCTCTGCGCGTTCACGGTATACGGGTGAAGCCTTAAACCTTCCTTCAAAATCGGCATATTCCTTTTGATGAAACGAAAGCGGCTCAAGCGCCTCCCTGTTATACAGGCTCATAAACTCCCGGGCAAAAAGAACATTGCTCCTGCCGTCGCTTATGATATGATGCCATTCAAAGCGCAGCCTCTTTGCTTCGAAGCTCCATGAAAACAGCGGAGCTGAGCCAAGGTCGAAGCCTCCGTCAAAAAGGCTTTTTCCCTCCGACTGCTTTACGGCAGCTTCGATAAGAGCCTCATCCGTCCCGGATATCTTCTGTCTGAGACCCTTTTCAGTGATATGAAAGCTCGTCCTTAAGCTTTCATGCCTGATAAACAGCTGCTTTAAGGTCTCTGTAACCCTGTCCCTGTCAAATTCGCCATCGGTTGTCACGGTGATCCCGAGACAGTAGGATGGGTCCTTTGGGGGAAGGAGGCTCTGGGCGGTGTATATCCTTTCCTGGCTGCTGCTTACGGCATAATCCTCCTGTTCAGGCAGGATCTTTATTTCCTCGCTCCCCGCAGAGCCCTTTATCTCTGCCGACTCCTGCAGCTTACGTATACAGACGGCCAGATCGGATACTACCGGATGCTCCATTATATCCCTTATACCGGGCTTTACCGAAAAGGTCTCATAAATTCTGAACAGCAGTGTCGCTGCAGAGATCGAATTTCCTCCCAGGCGGAAGAAATCATCCCCGGCGCCGACCCTGTCCACCGACAGGATCTGTTCAAACAGCCCTGCGAGCCTTTTTTCGGTATCGGTTTCCGGAGCCCTGTATTCCCCTGCGTTCATTCTCCTTTCCGGCAGAGGCAGCTTCTGTCTGTCTATCTTGCCGTTTACATTCAGCGGAAACTCCCGCAAATGGATAAAACAGGAGGGTACCATATAGGAAGGCTTCGAAGCCTCAACAAGCGCAAAAAGCCGTGCCTCCTCCACAGGCTCCTCCGAGGCATAGTAGGCGCAGAGCGACTTGCCCTCTCCTGAACCGAAGGCGGTGACCAGAACATCCTTTATCCCCTCAAAGCCCTTTATAAGAGCCTCGATCTCCGCGGGCTCGATACGAAAACCGCGGATCTTTATCTGTCTGTCAGCCCTGCCCATATATTCGATCAGGCCATCCTCCATTATCCGGGCCAGATCTCCTGTATGGTACATCTTCTTATATTCGGGATCCTCTGAGAAGGGATTATCGGTAAACACCGTAAGAGTCAGGTCTTCACGGTTCAGATATCCCGGGCTTACATGAGGTCCCGCGATGCAGAGCTCTCCGGTCTCCCCGTCCTTAACCTTTTTTCCTTCACTATCCAGGATATATATCTCCACATCCGGCATGGGATGTCCGAGCGGAACCTTTTCCGGATAATCCTTAAGCACCGGGAACATGGTCACAAAAGCCGTGCACTCCGCAGGTCCGTATCCGTTATGCAGCGTATAACCCTCGGGAGGCCTAACGGACACAAGAGCTTCTCCTCCCACCGTCAGGTGTTTCAGGCTTGAGCATTTCACGTTCATCGCAAACTGTCTGCCCAGCTGTGTAGTCATGGTGACATGTGTTATTTTATTATCATCAAAGAATCTCCCAAGCTCCAGAAGATCGGTCCTTATCTCCTCCGGTATGATATGAACCGAGGCACCGAATGCAAGGGGAAGAAGTGATTCCAGGATGGCAAGGTCAAAGACAAAGCTCGGATGTTCTCCCATCCGGCAGTTTTCATCCACCTCATAATAGGAATGATACCAGGAAAGCAGGATCGAAATGTTGCGCTGAGTGAGCATTATCCCCTTTGGCACTCCGGTGGAGCCGGAGGTATAAAGGATCACAAAAACATCATCCTCTGCGGTATCGGGAGAGCTGAACCCGTCGGCAGCCGGAAGCTTTTCGATATCCTCCATGCATATTTTCCGGAGGGGAGCGCCGTTTATTGTGTCCGGAATAAGTCCCATATATTCCTTTGCAACGACAACCAGAGAAGCACCGGCTTCTTCCACCATCGCTCTTATCCTTTTTTCCGGATGCGAAATATCCAAGGGCTCATAGGCGGCTCCCGTTTTAAGTATACCAAGGGCCGTGATCGTCATATATTCGCTTCTCGGAACCAGTACAGGCACTATATCGCCTCTGCCCGTTCCTTCCTTCAAAAGGAAAGCGGCCAACCGGTCAGTAAGTGCATCCAGCTCAGCGTAGGTATAGCTTCTCTCTTTAAAAAAGAGCACCTTCTTATCTGAAAAACGTTTTGCCGATTCTGAAAAACATGAGAGAAAAAACGGCTCCTTCTTTTTATCTGTCATTTCTGTATATCCTGTCTACCATCTGTAAATTTTTAAAGCCCGGTTGAAATCCGATCCGGTTTGCCGTGGTCATATTCAGCCCTATCCTCGGAGTGATCTCGCAGACCATATCCAGTTCGTTAAAGGGGACGCCCTCCACGGTATACTTTTCAAGCTGCTTAAACACATGACCGGCTGTCTGCGCGGCATCGCTTATGGTGACCCCGAACAATGCTCCGTATGCCAACGGTTCAAAGTCATCCTGGGCAAGTGTCTTTATACCGGCGGGAATGATGGCATCGTCCAACAGCTCCTGCATCTTTTCCTCATAATCGATGGAGGCAAGTGTGATATAAAGGCAGTCGATACCCTCATCTGCCAGTTCCCTGTAGGCCTGCTTCAGTTCACTGTAATATCTGTCATATTCATCATCGGAGACCGGCTCGGTAACATATCTGCGCACAACCTCAAAGCCGTATTCCTCTGCCTTCTGCTCAACCTCCTTCACAGCCGAGATCATAATAGCTGTTTCCGAGTTTTCATATACCATCCCCAGTTTTTTGAAATTGAGAAACTTATAACCCACATCCAGCTGTCTCAAATAGGGGGTGAGATCCACCGTGGCATAGGAATTGTCCGTATAGCGCTCCGTATCGCTCTTCACTATCCCCGAGGCGATTGGGTCCGCAGCATAAAGATTTATAAAAAGATTATCCTTCTCATTCTCCACAAAATACACACCCGGAGCCGTGCCCATGGTGATCGTCATATCCACATCGTCACGGTTTACCATGCTCCCGTAATCCTCCTCGGGCACCATGCTCATGTCAAAGAACACATCCTTCACAAACTGATAGCGTGAGCCCGGAATGTTAGCATCGCAGACATCGTTCCAAAGCGTTATAATGTCGTCCTTCTCAAAACGTTCCTCAAAATTCACACCCTCATACTTTGTAAGGATATCCTTTGACAGAAGGCCTGCGCCGGCCATCTCCCTGGCTATGTCCAAAAGCTCCTGGGCATAAAAACCATAGGGTCTGGACTGACAGTAGCCGATCCTCAGCGTCTTGATATTATCCTGCGTATCGGAGCCTTTTGCGATCAGCGCGCCGCAAAAGACAAATATACCGAGCATACAGAACAGAGCATACAGTTTCTTTCTCATCTTCATCCTTTTCATTTCCTCTGCGCCAATCCGCTTGCGGATCATATCATTTCCTGTTCCACACCCTCCTGACGGTATGCCTCGTATTAGAGTAGATTATGGATATGACATAAGCTATAAGCCCTGCGGTAAGCAGAAATACGATTATCCCGCAGGCTTTGGCGGAACCCTCTGAAAGCCGGGAGGTGATAAGCACCGGCCCGATGACCATTCCGAGCTTTCCGAAAAGCATCTGCAGCAGTGTACAGCGTTCCATCGAAGTACCCTTCACATTCTTCAGCCCGATATCTATCACAACCATGCCGAAGCAGTCCCAGAGACTGGTCAGCACCAACGCAAGGATCGCCGCCCAGGGAGTTGCGAATAATACGAAGATCCCGATGCTCACCGCCTGAAGCGCCATATAGATAAACATTGCCGTCTCGGGAGCAAACCTTTTGATCACACGGTCGGAGATGGGATCTGTGAGGTAGGCTATGATGATGTAGTTTAACATAAGACAGCCTGCCACCATTGAATTGGAAAAGCCCGATTCATCTCCGAACAGCGGGAAGGCATAGCCCACAAAAAGCGTAGCGATATAGATCGGAACCACTACCGCGACCATATATATAAGCACCCTCGGTATCCGAAGCTCCTTAACCGTATCTGACAAAAGCAGCTTTCCCGTACCCTCCTGCGCTTTCGGAAATCCCGCAAACATGATAAGGAACAGACAGACAGCCCCTAAAACAGCTCCGGTCAGAAACACTGTCGTATAGGAGGACACATCTGCTATAAGACCACCTATGACCACGCCGCAGCTGACACCCAGATTGATCGCCGACATGTACTCCACTAACAGCTTAGTGTGCAGCTTCGTATCCTTCTGGGAAGCAGCAAAAAGACGTATGGAATTGATCAGGATACCGTCACAGAAGCCGTATACAAAACGGGCAGCTATCAGCATGGGAAGAGTTGTTGATAAAGCACATAAGATATAGCCTCCTATGCCTGCCAGAACGCCGAAGGTAAGAATACGCTTCATCCCGACCCGGCGGATGAGATAGCTGCAGCTGAGAAGACCGATGAGTACCGCAAGCGAATACATGGTATTCGGCATACCGCTTAAAAACGACATTGAATCCGAAAGCCCCATGGCCCCGTACATTTTTTTAGACAGAACGGAAAAGAACCCTCCATCCAGTGTAAACGCGACCCCCTCTACAAACACAAAAAGCCTGAAACCGGGTATATATATGGTTCCTTTAACATGTGTAGGCCTAAGCTCCATGTGCTTTGTGATAAAGTTTATCGCTTCAAGACTGATAAAGACAGTGATCAGCACAAGGATAATAACATCAATGGCATTGTTCCTTCGTTTTTCACTGATGAGCTTCTGGTTATAATGATAATAACTGGAAAGCTTTACCGGGGAGTTTGCATTATCATCGTCAATATAAAGATCAAACTCTATCTGACCTTTCCTTCCCCTTGAAGTATCGCCCCCTATAATAAGGGCTGAAAGCTCCGGAATATCCTCCACAAGATCTGTCAGATATTCATCTAACCCGGTGATCTCATCATAATCGACTCCCTTTTCTATAACAGCATTGATATCATTTTCTATCATGGCAGCCGTTGCTGCTGCTATACGATTAACGGATTCCTGATAGGAGTTGTCTACCCTGAGCATGGAAAACACACCCAGGACCACCTGGGCGGCCACAAGGATTATGATACCCGTAATACGAAGACGCATTACCCCGATGCCATCCCCTGTATTAATGCTGAAGCTCAGGATCGAAGCTATCACAATGACGAAAAGGATCACGGCATCCAGGCGGAACATGTATTCTATATATTCCTTCGTAAGCTCATCTATAACGGATATATCAAGCTTTAATATGATGTTTCCCGCATCAAAAGGGGAAAAGGTATATATTCCGCCACTCTTGATGATATACTCTTCCCGTATGCTGCTCTGTCTTACAGCGTCCTTTATATCACCGGCCTCTTCGATCCGCACTCCCTTACTGTCAGTGATCTCAACGCCCTGAATATTCTCGGAGAGCACCATTATCTCTTCAAGCATTTCTTTAAGACCATAGTACTTATCCAGAGGTTTGCCGAAGCTTAAGGCATAATTCAGCTTTCTGACAGCACTGACGGTGTCCAGCGCACAGGTGTGAACGTAGGAATCGGCCTGCATCTTCCGGTAGGACATTGAAGCCAGAACAGAAGAAAAAACAGTCATGACGATGCCGATTACGACAACGATCAGGATGGATTTATTCTTAGAGATCTTCATTCTCGTTATCTCCGCGATCAGGCTTTTGCCATTTTAGTTATTGACTTTATACTGTCTGATATACTCAGAAAAGGGCGGATGCACCCTGTCTTTTTCCGACAGGATTATCTCTTCCTCCGTAAAGCCCTCAAGAGGCCACTCTACCCCTATCCCGGGGTCATTATACATAAGGCCTCCCTCATCGTTCGGATGATAGTAATCCGTAACCTTATAGGAAAACTCTGCCACGTCGGAAAGCACCAGAAACCCGTGGGCGAAGTTCTTCGGTATAAACAGCTGTTTCTTGTTTTCCGCGGAAAGCTCCACTCCGAACCATTTTCCGAAGGTAGCGCTTTTGGCCCTCAGATCCACTGCCACATCAAATACAGATCCGTTAATGACCCTCACCAACTTGTCCTGGGGGAAGTTTATCTGAAAATGAAGGCCCCTCAATACCCCTCTCTTGCTGGCGCTCTGGTTGTCCTGCACAAATACGCAGTCGATGCCTGCCTCCTTAAACTCGCTGTAATTGTATGTCTCCATGAAATAACCGCGCTCATCGCCGAAAACCGCCGGCTCTATCACCTTTAAGCCCTCAATTCCCCCGCAGTTATCCGTAACCTTGATCTTTCCCATTTCAAACCCCTCTCTGCGCCGATCCGTTATACGGATCGTGCGCTTAGGCATGAATTTATTCATGCCGATCCGGTCCGTTTTTTGGACCGGATCATTTCCTCTGCGCCGATCTGCTATATATTAAACCAATCTTTCCTTAGACACATCGATAAGATATTTGCCGTATTCTGTCTTAAGCAGAGGCTGCGCAAGCTCAACGAGCTGCTCCTTAGTAATAAAGCCCCGGTTATACGCGATCTCTTCGATACAGGAGATATACAGTCCCTGACGCTTCTGGATCGAAGCGACAAACTCCGAGGCCTTCAGCAGCATATCATGGTTTCCGGTATCCAGCCAGGCAAAGCCGCGCCCCAGCTTTTCAACCGAAAGCCTCCCCCTGCTGAGATAATCGTTATTAACGGTGGTTATCTCGATCTCTCCCCTTGCCGAAGGAGCGACATTCTTTGCTATCTCAACCACATCGTTGTCATAGAAATAAAGCCCCGGCACCGCATAGTTGCTCTTGGGGTTTTCGGGCTTTTCCTCAATGGAAATGGCCTTACCCGAGGGATCAAATTCCACGACGCCGTATTCCCTGGCATCCTTTACATAGACGCCGAAGATGGTGGCGCCTCCCTCCTTCTCGGTCCGTTCAAGGGCCTTTTTCAAAACCCCCGAAAAGCTCTGTCCGTAGAAGATATTGTCACCGAGCACCAGGGCAACGGCATCCTTTCCTATAAAGCTCTCGCCTATGATAAAAGCATCCGCCAGGCCTCTGGGCACCTCCTGTACCGCATATTCTATCCTCATGCCAAGCTGGGAGCCGTCGGATAAAAGCTCCTTAAACACCGGAAGATCCCTGGGTGTCGAGATTATCAGGATCTCCCTGATCCCCGCAAGCATCAGGGTGGAAAGCGGATAATAGATCATAGGCTTGTCATAAACCGGCATTATCTGCTTGCTCACCGCCTTTGTAAGCGGATACAGTCTTGTTCCCGCGCCTCCCGCAAGTATTATGCCCTTCATTTCGTTCCTCCCCCGTACATTTCGCTGTAGTACTTCTGATAACTTCCGTTCGTAACGTTCTTAAGCCAGTCCTGATGCTCAAGATACCATTTGACAGTCTTTTTTATACCCTCTTCAAAGCGGGTCTCGGGCTCCCATCCGATCTCCTTTTTGATCTTGTCGGGAGCTATGGCGTAACGGCGGTCATGCCCTTTTCTGTCCTCCACATATTTAATAAGATCTTCGCTGACATTCTTCTTTCTGGGGTCGGTGTCGGAGAGCTCCTCCTTCAGGGTCTTTATCACAAGCTTTACTATCTCTATGTTTCGCTTTTCGTTGTGCCCGCCTATGTTATAGGTCTCAAACAGCCTTCCCTGCTCCTGCACCATGTCTATGCCCTTTGCATGGTCGTCCACATAGAGCCAGTCCCTGATGTTCATGCCGTCGCCGTATACCGGAAGCTCCTTTCCGTTTAAGGCATTGTTTATAAGAAGCGGTATCAGCTTCTCAGGAAACTGGTAGGGACCGTAGTTGTTTGAGGTATTGGTGATATTCGCCGGGAACCTGTAGGTATCCATATAAGCCTTTACAAGAAGGTCAGAGCCCGCCTTGCTGGCCGAATAGGGACTGTGGGGAGAATAGGGCGTGGTCTCGTAAAAATAACTGACACCGTCGTCCGGAAGAGATCCGTATACCTCATCCGTAGATACGTGCAGGAATTTTTTCCCCTCCTTAAAGGAGCCGTCCGGCAGCTCCCAGGCTGCCTTTGCGCAGTTAAGCATCACTGCCGTCCCCAGCACATTTGTATGCACAAATACCTCGGGATTCTTAATGCTCCTGTCAACATGGCTCTCGGCAGCAAAATGAACCACCCTGTCTATGTCGTTTTCCGCAAAGATCCTTTCTATGGCAGCCTTATCCGTAATATCTGCCTTTACAAAGGTATAGTTGTCAAGCTCCTCGATATCCCTGAGATTCTCCAGGTTTCCCGCGTAGGTCAGGGAATCCACGTTTATTATCCTTATCCCGTCCCCGTATTTTCGGAACATATAATGAATATAATTCGAGCCGATGAACCCGGCGCCTCCCGTAACCAAGTAAGTCCTCATTATTAATTACCTTTCCTCATTTAAATATTTTTCCAACGCGCTGTGCCAGTCCTCCATCATGAAATCCCCTGTGAGCTTAAGCATATAATTATCCAGGATGGAATATGCCGGCCTGTCGGCGCTGGCAGGGTTCATCTCCTTATATCTTTCACTGGTCACATGCTCTACTCTGGTCGCTTTCCCCGAAAGCCTGAAAATCTCCTCCGCAAAGCTCGCCCAGCTGGTGCTGCCTTCGCAGGTTGCATGAAACAGGCCGAAATTATCCGTGGGTTCCAGATAATGTATCGTCCTTGCAAGCTCCGAGGCAGAGGTGGGAGAGCCGAACTGATCGCATACCACGCTGATCTCATCCCTCTTCTCCGAAAGGGCAAGCATAGTCTTTACGAAATTCTTCCCGTCTCCGTACAGCCAGGCTGTCCTTAAAATAAACCATTCCTTCGCAAAAGAGCGCACAAACTCCTCACCGGCATATTTTGTTCTGCCGTAGGCGCTTATGGGCCCCGGCTGATCGAATTCGGTAAGAGGATTCGGGTCCGTTCCCGGAAAAACATAGTCTGTGCTGATATGAATGAGCTTCGCCCCGTATTTTGCCGAGGCAATAGCAAGATTCCTCGGCCCAAGGGCATTTACCCTGTAGGCAAAATCCTCATCCTTTTCACATCCGTCCACATTGGTGGCCGCAGCGCAGTTTATGATCACATCGGGCTTCACCTGTCCCGCAAACCCGATCACCTCATCCACCTTTGTTATGTCCAGGTTTGTGACCCCGGGCATATCGCAGACATCGGTCAGGATGAGCTCGGCGCTGTCCCCGTACTCTTTTCTTATTGCTCTTCCAAGCTGTCCGTTACAGCCTGTTACCAGAATCTTCTTCATTCCGCAAACTCCCTTCGCGCCGATCGCGGCAAAACCCGTTACTATCACGGTCTGAAATGCCGTGAATAATAACTTTAATCGTAATCGATCGCCTTGTCGATATCCGCCGCCAGCTTCATAATATAGGATTCAAGGCTCTCCCTCAGCTCCGGGCGCCTTAAGCCAAACTCGATACTGGCCTGGATAAAGCCGAGCTTTGCGCCGCAGTCATATCTGTGTCCCTTAAAATCATAGGCATACACTGCCTCCTGCTTTGCCATCCTCTTAAGGGCATCGGTAAGCTGGATCTCTCCCCCCGCGCCCTTTTCCTGATTGGCCAGATACTCAAAGATATCCGCCGTAAGTATATATCTTCCGAGGATCGCAACGTCCGAGGGGGCCTCTTCCACCGGAGGCTTCTCCACAAGATCCCTTACCTTGTATACCCTGTCATCCACGGGCTTTCCGTCGACGATCCCGTACTGGAAGGTAAGCTCATGGGGAACGGTCTGTACCCCCAGAACGCTTGAATGATACTCGTTGTAAATATCGATCATCTGCCTGAGGGCCGGGGTTTTCGAAACCACCACATCGTCCCCGAGAAGGACCGCGAAAGGATCGTTCCCGATAAACTTCTGCGCCGACAATACCGCATGTCCCAGGCCTAAGGGCTTCTTCTGTCTTATAAAGTATATATTGGCCATCTCAGAGATGGACTTTACCATCTTAAGGGCCTTTTCATCATTCTTGTTCCCAAGCTCCAGCTCAAGCTCCACCGAACGGTCGAAATGATCCTCTATGGAGCCTTTATTACGGCCGTTTACTATGACTATATCCTCGATACCGCTTTCCACTGCCTCTTCGATGATATACTGTATAGTAGGCTTATCGACAATGGGAAGCATTTCCTTGGGCTGTGCCTTGGTGGCGGGAAGGAACCTGGTGCCGAGCCCCGCCGCAGGTATAATGGCTTTTTTAATCTTCATCATACATCTCCGTTGTTATAGACTTTGCGCAAAGTATTCACCGCACAATCCATTCAATTTTACCACTCTTTGAATGTTTTGTCTACGCAAAGACCGATATAAACAATACCATGAATGACAACCGGATATTTAATAATTTTTAAAGATTTTCATAAAAGTATACTGTTATTCCCGCTCCTGTGGTAAAATATGAAAAGCGGTGCCATAGTGCAAGGATCAACGTAAGGTTATTTCTGCACAGATCCTTACTTCAGATCTACGGCGTCAGCCAATTGCTTACAGGATGAGCGTTTACGCAGGGAGGAAGGAATGGATACAGGTATACTACTGGAAAACGGAACCAATGAACTGGAGGTGCTGGAATTCACTGTAAATGACAGGTGTTACGGAATCAATGTGGCAAAGGTAAACGAGATAATAACCTATCAGCCCATTACTCCCGTTCCTCATTCCCATCCCAGCATCGAAGGGATCTTCATGCCGAGGGATACCATGATAACGGCGGTGGATCTGAAGAGCTGCCTGCAGCTTGGAAGGTCGGAGCCCGGCGGACTTTTCATCATCACAAACTTCAACTCCCTGGATATGGCCTTTCATATCGATGCGGTAAGAAGCATAAGCAGAGTGTCCTGGAGCGATATAATGAAGCCCACGGAGACCCTGGGCAAGCAGGAGGAAGGCCTCGCTACGGGCATAATAAAGAAAAATGATGAGCTGATCATAATCCTTGATTTTGAGAAGATCGTCACCGAGATCAATCCCGATACCGGTCTCAAGATCCACGATGTGGATTCCCTTGCGGGCAGGAACAGGATAGACGTTCCCATCCTTGTTGCCGAAGATTCGGTACTGCTCAATAAGATGATAGTGAAATCTCTTGAAACAGCCGGCTATACCAACCTCATCCATACGGAAAACGGCCAGGAGGCCTGGGATCTGATCGAAAAATGGCGGGATGAAGGGACTCTTCGCGAGCATGTACAGTGTCTGATAACCGATATCGAAATGCCTAAAATGGACGGCCACAGGCTGACAAGGCTTGTCAAGGAGGATGAGCGGACGAAGGATATCATAGTCGTGATATTCTCCTCAATGATAAACGATGATATGAAAAGGAAGGGTGAGCAGCTTGGCGCCGATGCCCAGCTCACCAAGCCCGAGATAGGCCAGTTAGTGGGCGCTGTGGATAAGCTTCTGGGGGTAAGCTGAGACAGTCTGATCGGTTTTTTTTCTTTTTTGTTAAGCCAATCCCGGTTTTGGCCGATAAAAAAACGTATATTTTAGTAGTAATATCATATACCGGTATGATATAATGTTGGACGGCGCTGCTCTGCGTTCATCTGAGGGGAGATGATCATCGTGCACAGCCTTTCGGCTATAGGCGGTAACAATAGATGAACGTGCGAGCAAATAATCAATATAGTATAAAAAGAGGGGAATATGAAAGGTTTTATCAGAAAAGTATCAGTATCTACGGCGCTTGTTGCATTATGCGCTTTCACCCCGGTGATCAATGTACGGGCAGAGCAATACCCGAACGTATACCGTACAGACGAAGCGGCAGTATCGGATCAGGGCATGGAACAAAACACAGCCTTGGCGGAGAACGGGCTTGTGGACGGAACAGATCCTTACGAGCCCATAGCTTCAATGGAGGAATGTCAGGAGCTTAAGGCCGAGAACCCGGAATTTGCCGGTTGGATAAAGATAGACCGGACTCCGGTCAGCTTTCCGGTCATGTATACGCCTGAAAATCCCGAAAAATATCTCCATAGGAGCTTTTACGGAACCTATAAAAAATCGGGACTGCCTTTTATAGACGCGAAATGCACTCTTTCTCCGGACACCGACAATATCATCGTATACGGTCATAATATGAAGGACGGCAGCATGTTCGCAAGCCTCCTTGATTACAGATATGTTGAATACTACCGTGAGCATCCCGTTATAAAGCTCAACACTCCTTCCGAGGAAAGGGAATACAGGGTCGTGAGTGTCTTCTATGATCGGGTATACAAAACAGGCGAAAATGTATTCAAATTCTATAATTTCATAGAAGCCGACGAAGACGGTTTTCTCGAGGCGGCAAACATCCTTCTTAACAGATCGTTGTACGATACGGGGGAAGGGATAGAAAGTGAGGACAGTCTGCTTACACTGGTGACCTGTTCATATCACGTAAGAAACGGAAGATTTGTTGTGATAGCAAAGAGGATCAGGTAGAAAACCTGATCCTTTTTTAATATTACTGAAGCGCACGATCTGCCCCCGGCAGGTTTTGAAATATTTAAATTATGAGGCAGATTGGCGCGTTAAGGAAAGCATAAAATGAGCATACGTAATATTATGATCGCTATACAGTACGCCTGTATCCTGGGGCTGCTTATCGAAACCTGGATAGTGATCCGAAAATGGAAAAGTGTCCTGCATGGCTACCTGTTGCTTAGCTTCATTGCCTCGCTTGCCGGAAACATAGGTTATCTTCTGCAAATGAAGTCCCAAACGGAGGAAGGGTATATCACAGCCCTTAAGTACGCATATTTCGGGCGTACCTGGTACTCGTTTTTTTTATTTCTCTTCATTTCCGAGCTTACCGGCTTTAGGCTGAACGACTTTCTCAAGAAAGCTCTGTTCATATTCCAGACCGTGGTCTATGCCTCTATCCTCAACCTGGAGAGCAATGATCTTTATTATACCTGGACAAAGTTTGACATCAGCGGTATTTTTCCGACTCTCAGGCACGGAAACGGGATCCTTCATCATGCCTTTTTTGCACTTCAGGCACTGTATATCTTCGCAGGGCTTATCATGCTCTTTTTCGGATACCGACGGGAAAAGAACAACCGGGCCCGTGACCGGTTCATTATGGTGATCCTTGCGGTATTGGCCGAAGGCCTGTTCTTTATCATATTCAACATAGGCATCCCCGGGCCGTACGGAGCCTACGACATCACCTCCTTCGGTTATTTCATCGGCACAGTCATCATGCTCATAGCCATAACCTCCTTTGATCTTCTTGGCACTTCCGAGATAGCGAAGGAATTTGTTTTAGACAGGATCTCAGAAGGAATAATAGCCGTGGACAATGAGGGTATGGTTCAGTATTTTAATGAACCGGCCGCCCGCCTGTACCCCATACTTACGGATAAGAGCCGGACCGCAGAACTGTCCGAAAAATATCCTGTCCTCAATGAGATAATGAAAGCCTCCTCAGAAGGCGGAACCATCACCCTGGATGAAAGGATCTACAAGCCGGAGGAAAACTCTCTGATCTATAAGGGTGAGAGCGTCGGAAAGCTTTACGCCCTCGTGGATGAGACCGAACACTACCGCTATACGCAGGAGCTGCAAAGGCAGAGGGAGATAGCAGACAGCGCCAACGCGGCCAAGAGCAGATTCCTCGCCAGTATGTCCCATGAGATCCGCACGCCCATCACCGCAGTCCTTGGCATGGACGAAATGATCCTCAGGGAGTCAAAGGAAAAGAAGATCCGCTCCTATGCGGCGGATATAATGTCGGCGGGAAGGACTCTTCTGTCTCTGATAAACGATATCCTAGATCTTTCAAAGGTGGAGGAGGGAAAGGTTGAGCTTCTGCCCGTGCAGTACGAGCTGAGCTCCCTGATAAACGATCTTGTGAACATGATCCGCGACCGTGCGATAAGAAAGGGTCTTAAGTTAAATATCGAGGTAAACAGCCATATTCCCCGCCTTCTGCTGGGTGATGAGATGCGAATAAGGCAATGTGCCCTGAATGTATTGACCAATGCGGTCAAGTACACCGAGGAAGGCTCCGTAACGCTTAAGGTGGATTTTGAGAGGCCTGAAAACACAGCCGGAGAAAAAGATCATATCCTGCTCTCCTTTACCGTTACGGATACCGGGATAGGCATGAAGACCGAAGACATGAACAAACTCTTCTCTCCCTACAGCCGTCTTGATGAAGAAAGGAACCGGGATGTAGAAGGTACCGGTCTTGGGATGAGCATCACGACCCAGCTTCTTGAGCTTATGGGAAGCTCTCTGTTAGTAGAGAGCGAATACGGGAAGGGCTCAGTCTTCTCCTTCTCGGTTAAACAGGAGGCCGTATCGCAGGAAGAGATCGGCGAATGGACCTATATCTCCGGAGACAATATCGAGACGGACACCTACCGTCAGCTTTTCGTTGCTCCCGATGCCCGGATCCTGGTGGTGGATGATACCGAAATGAACCTGGCCGTCATAAAGGCTCTTCTTAAGAAGACCGGGATCAGGATAGATACTGCGGGCTCAGGAAAGGACGCCGTTACCCTTACCTCGGCAAATAAATATGATGCACTGTTTATAGACCATATGATGCCTGTAATGGACGGCATCGAAACCTTAAAACATATCAGGTCATCGGGGAAGAATATCGAAACCCCGGCCATAGTGCTTACCGCTAACGCAGTCTCGGGAGCCAGGGAGATGTATCTTAAGGCCGGTTTTTCCGATTATCTGTCAAAGCCGGTGGATTCGGCGAGGCTTGAGCAGATGCTGGAGCGTCTGATCCCGGCGGAAAAGCTTATGAAGCCGGAAATAACAGATGGCAATAAACAGGAGGATGACCTCCTTGAGAGATCACGGATCCTGGTGGTGGATGACGATGAAACCCTCTGCGATCTCGTAAAGAATACCATGGAACCCGAGTATGAGGTCATAGCCTGTCAGAACGGCAGGGACGCCCTGAAGGCCGCGGATGATTACGTTCCCGATCTTATCATGCTTGATATACATCTTTCCGGAGAGACGGGCTTTGCCGTAATGCAGGAGCTTCGTAAAAACAGGCTGACCGCAGGCATACCTATCCTTATAATAACGGGCGATACAGACAGTGATAAGGAGGAAAGCGGTCTTAAGAGCGGAGCTTCCGATTATATCCTCAAGCCCTTCATCCCCGAGGTGCTCAAGCAGAGGGTAAAGAGGATAATAGATCTTTATCATTACCAGCAGTCGATAGAGGAAGAGGTGGAGCGTCAGACCAGGAAAAGCCGCAGGCTTACCAGAGAAATGATGCTTGCCCTTTCAAAGACAGTGGATACCAAGGATCATTATACCGATGGCCATTCCAGAAGAGTTGCCGCCTACAGCGCGGAGATCGGAAGGCGCCTTGGCAAGACAGCAAAGGAGCAGATAGAGCTTTTTGAGACCGGGCTTCTGCACGATATAGGAAAGATCGGTGTTCATGAGGATATAATACATAAGAACAGCCGTCTGACGGATGATGAATTTTTTGAAATAAAGGAGCATACTCTGAAAGGCTATGATATACTCAAAGAGATCGAGGATATGCCGATCCTCAGAGAAGGGGCCAGGTGGCACCATGAGCGCTACGACGGAAGCGGTTACCCCGACGGCCTGAAGGGAAACAGGATACCGGAGATCGCAAGGATAGTCTGTGTAGCCGACTGTTATGATGCCATGACAAGTACCAGGACATACAGCGTTCCCAAAGCACGGTCAGAGGTCAGGGC
>JAEEGL014842743.1_pt1 | contig 16872 bp, 18 predicted proteins | sample 9134231 | NCBI WGS metagenome assembly JAEEGL01 (sample SAMN16246548, study PRJNA631951) | gut metagenome | biome: gut microbiome; feature: rumen; material: fiber-attached | host: Bos | place: Iran: Karaj | collected 2018-10
GAGGAAATATGAAAATAATATTTTTAGATATTGATGGTGTTTTAAATAGTTTTGCAACATTTACTGAAATTCATAATGAATGGAAATTAACTGGTATAAGAAGAGTAGCTATTGATTTAAATAAAGTATTATTGCTTAAAGAAATAGTAGATAATACAGGAGCTAAAATAGTACTTAGTTCTTCATGGAGAAATTTTTGTAAAATGAAACATGGTAAACCTGTAACTAAAAACCAAAATTTTCATGATTTATTAGAAATACTTGAAAATAATGGCTTAAGCATTTATGATATTACTCCTAAACTTAGAAGTGGTATACGTGAAGAAGAAATAAGAAAATGGATGGAAAAGAAAGATATTGAATCATTTATTGTTATCGATGACGATTGTAATGATTTACAAGGTTTTATTGGTAAAGAACTAGTTAAAACAAGTTTTATTAAAACAGATAAATATGGAAGTGGTATTGCTGAATTATCAGGACTTACACCTAGTCATGTAGATGAAGCAATAAATAAGTTAAATAACGGTAAAACACTAATAAAAAGATAGAAATATTTATCTTAAAAAAAACTTTATTTTCAAATTAAATTGTGTTATTATACAAGTAGAAGGAGAGAGGTGTTTTCTATGACAATGAGCAAAAGAAAAATATTCAGTATTGTTATTGCTGCATGTTCACTTTTAATCATAATCTTTTCATTTTTACCATATGAAGGAAATTCATATATAAGTGTAAGTTTATGGTCAAGTGATGCTAATTTAATTGGCGTTGGTGTAACACAAATGATTGTATTACTATGTGTAATTACAGTATATTTATTACATCTATTCGCTAACATTAAAGAAAGATGGGCTACATTTGCTAATTATGGTGTAGGATTTGTTGTTCTATATCACATTGTTGCTTTATTTACAATCATTGGTACAAATGGTGTAAGTACTGGCGTAGGTTTCTGGTTCCAATTCTTATTTGGACTAGGTTTAGGAACATGTTCAGTATTATGGTACTTCATGAGTGATGAAGCATTTGCAAATAAAGAAACAACTCCAATTGTTGGATATGATCCAACTACTGGAAAACCTATATTTGCAAAAATAAAGGGTTATGATCCTAAAACAGGAAAACCAATTTATGAAAAATAGAAAATAGTACTAAGTACTATTTTTTATTTGCTATTTTAAGGTAAATATGATATAATATAGAACCTTGAAGAGGGGATATATGAAAGATATTGATTTAGAAAATTTAGATGATGAATCTTTATTAGAATTATTAAGTACTCTAAATGGAATGTATGATACTTTAGGAGATGATAATAATGAATAAAGATAAAAATCTAGATAGAATAAATAGAATTAAAGAAGAAAGAAAATTATTACTTACAGAAGTTAAAGATAGTATTAATAATAGTAATGAAGAAGTAATTAATAATATTTCTGAAATAAAAGAATTACTTAATTATGATGAAGAAAGTATCAAAAAATATAATGCTATTTGTGAAGCTCAAGAATTAATAGAATCATTAACAAAAGAAATAGTTAATGCAAAATCACATGAAGAAGTAATCGAAATTAGAAAGAAACTTAATTATTATATTAATAAAGTTAAAAATGAATGTAAAAAAAGAAATATAAGTGAAGAAGATTATAATAAATATTATTCTAATATTACTGATTTAAGAAAGAATATAGCTAAATACATTCGTTATTTAAAAAGAGAAAGTAATATTAATCATATTGATGAATTAAATAGTAATTATGATAATTTATCAAGTGAAGAAAAACAAGATCTTAATAAAGCTATTAAACTAGAAAGAAACTATAATACTAGACAATTAAATCCTAAAGAAAAAGAAGTTAAAGAAGAAGAATTAACTGATAGTGAAAGACTTCAAAGATTACTTAGTGAATCATTTAAGAAAGAAGGTACTTCTCCTTTATCAATGGGAGAACTTACAATTGAATCAAGTAATCAAGAAGAAGATACATACTCATCAGATAGAGAGTATATAGATACAAAAGTTACTGATTTCAGTAGAAGATATAAAACATATAAAACACATCATTATAATCATTCATTACCAGGTAATATTGTAAGTTTTATAAAGAATGTTCCAATATATAAAAAGAATCAAAAAACTATTAGAAGAATGATGTTTGATTATGAACATTTCTATCATGGTGATGACTTTAATAGTTATATTGCTTATCAAGCAAATAATAATTCTATAAAAGAAGGCTTAAAAAGTATCTTTAAACATTCATCTTTATATAATAAAGAGAATTTATACTTAGATACTCATAATAGATGTATTAATTGGATATTACATTATATAAGACATAATAATTTGGAATTAAATTATAATAAAGCAAAATAAAAGAACTAATAATAGTTCTTTTTTATGTTATAATTATTATGTTAGGAGGATATATGATAGAAGATGTGCAAGATAAAATAAAAAATGCTAGATTATTTGCTAAAAAATGTTTATCTGATAAATTATTTGATTTGAATCCTAACGAATATAATATATTACAAATATCTAAATTTATCTTATTAAAAGAAAGATTAATAAAAAAAGATGATAATGATACTATCTATTTTAATTATGATTTATATCATGAATATGTAGATACAATTAAAGAAATAGGAGATACACTTGTTAAAAACAGTGTTGTACTAAAGATAAAACATATATTAAATGTCGTTGTTACTCCTAGTGAATATAATAATGATAATGAACTTAAATTTTATATATTATTGATACATAAATTAAGAGATATACTAGCTCATGGAAATTATGAAATAAATAAAATAGGGGAAATAATTATTAGAAATGATTCTAATGATATGACAATGATATCTAGATTACCTATTGAATTAATAGAAAAATTCACTTTTATTAAGAGACCTTTAAGAAAAAGTTTTCACCAAAAATTAGAAGATAAATATAATACTAAATTAACTTATGTAAATCGGGATAAAATCTATAATGATGATTATAAGTTAAATAATATTTATGATAATGAAAAAATAACAACTCCTAATATGAAATCAGCTGATGACTATTATTATAATTATGGACCTAAAACTAAAAAAGAAGAATTAGAAGTATTAAAAGCACTATTATTATATGCTAATAAAGTAGGAATATCTCATCGAAAAATAGATCATATTGTAACTAGTCTCAAAGAAAATGGTATTAGTCTAGGTAATAATAAACCAATTATGTTTGATATTAAAAGAATAATAGATGAAATAGCAAATATTACAGGACTAAAAAGTAGAGAGATGAATCCATATGCTTTTGCCTCTGTATATAATTATATGCAAATATATTTATCAAATAAACATAAAGAATTATGGGAAACAAGACCTGAAATATTATCTCATTTAAAACTAAGTAAAATTAATCCTCAATATGCCAAAACTAATCCTCAAATATATAAAGAGATTAATATATTAATTAAGACTATTGTAAATAGAACAAATAAAGCTATTAAAAAATATCAATTGGTAACAAATATTGAATATAAAAAAAGAATACTAGATGATATTAATATTTCATTTAAAAAAAATATAAATGATATATTAAGATTATTAAGTAGTCGTAATATGGATATTATCACATGTATTAGAAATGGTATAGATCATGGAAACATCTTAGAAGATAGAGATAAAATAATTATTTATGATAAAGATAATCAAAAAGATAATAAATCAATTAATTTTATATCTATTGCATCATGTGAAGATTATTATAATTTAATTGAAACACTTGAATTAGGAGTTGTAACTCCTTTAACAAATCGTGAATTATTAGTAGAACTTAAGAGTATTGTTGAACCAAATTTACTTAATCAATTTGAATTATTAATTGATGAAATCGAAACATTAAATAATGAAAGAAAATATTAATTATTTTCTTTTTTTATGATATAAATATATAGTATAATTATATTGATTTAGAAAATGGTGATGACATGATAAAAAAAGTATTAAAATCATTAAGAGAATATAAGAAATATGCAATACTTACGCCAATATGTGTATTAATAGAAGTAATATTAGAAGTTAGTATCCCCTTTTTAATGAGTAGATTAATTGATGATGGTATTGCTAATAGTAATATGAGTGTTGTATATGAAATAGGAATTATTTTAGTTATATTTGCTTTTATATCACTTATATTTGGTATAACAAGTGGTGTTGTATCGAGTAAAGCTGGTAATGGATTTGCAAAAAATTTAAGACGTGATTTATATCTAAAAGTACAAGATTTTTCCTTCCATAATATTGATAAATTCTCAACTAGTAGTTTAATTACAAGACTTACTACTGATGTATCTAATATTCAATTTGCTTTTCAAATGATTATTAGAATAGCGGCTAGAGCACCACTTATGCTTATAGTTAGTATTGTCTTTGCTATGAGAATTAATCCTAATGTAGCAATAATATATTTAATAGTAGGCCCTTTGCTAGGTTTTATCTTAATTTATATTGCAAGACGTGCTCATCCTACAATGAAGAAAGTGTTTGAAACATATGATGATTTAAATAAGGTAGTTGAAGAAAATGTATCAGGTATTCGTGTAGTTAAATCATTTACAATAGAAGAAAAAGAAAAAACTAAATTTCATAAAGTATCAGAAAAAATATATAAATTATTCTTTAAAGGTGAAAAGATATTAGCATTAAATGGTCCTTTTATGCAACTTGCAATGTATTCTTGTATTATCTTTATTTGCTGGATTGGAGCTCATTTAATAGTTAGTAGTGGAGGAACTAGTTTAACAACTGGTAACTTAATGACTTTATTTACTTATACAACACAAATATTAGGTAGCTTAATGATGATGAGTGTTGTCTTTGTAATAAGTACCATTTCTCGTGGTTCATTAGAACGTATTTGTGAAGTATTAGATGAAAAAGTAGATGTTAAAAATCCAGAAAATCCAGTATATAATGTCTTTGATGGAAGTATTAAATTTGATAATGTATCATTTAGCTATATTGGAGATAAGAATAAAGAAGCATTAAAAAATATAAATTTTGAAATTAAAAGTGGTGAAACAGTTGGTATTATCGGAGGAACAGGTTCCGGTAAAACAAGTTTAGTTAACTTACTTCCAAGACTATACGATGTTACTGAAGGAAGTTTACTTATTGGTGGCGTTAATGTTCGTGACTATGATCTTAAAACTCTTCGTGATAGTGTTGCTTGTGTTCTTCAAAAAAATGTTTTATTTACAGGAACAATATTAGAAAACCTTAAATGGGGTAGAGAATCTATTACTCTTGATGAAGCTAAAAACGCTTGTAAGTTAGCTCAAATAGATGATTTTATTATGAGTTTACCTGATAAATATGATACTTACCTAGAAGAGGGTGGTGTAAACCTTTCTGGTGGTCAGAAACAAAGATTGTGTATTGCAAGAGCAATATTAAAGAATCCAAATATTTTGATACTAGATGATAGTACTAGTGCTGTTGATACAAGAACAGATAAATTAATTCAAAAAGCATTTAAAGAAAATATTCCTAATACTACTAAAATAATTATTGCACAAAGAATAAATAGTGTTATGGATGCAGATAAAATAATTGTTCTTGATAATGGTAAAATAAACGGAATAGGAAATCATAAAGAATTATTGAAATCTAATAAAATATATCAAGAAGTATATTCTTCTCAAACGAAGGGAAGTGATACTAATGGATAATAAGCGACCACAAATTAAAAAAGGAACAATTAAGAGATTATTATCATATCTTGGTAAATATAAAAAATTCTTAATATTAGTATTTATATGTATTTTAATATCAAGTATTACAGGAGTACTAGGATCATTATTCTTAAAGAGTTTAATTGATGATTATATTAGTCCAATGTTACTTAATAATTCTAATGATTATAATCCATTACTTATGGCTTTAATTAAAATATCTACTATCTATTTATTTGGCGTAATTACTAACTATGCATATAACATTATGATGAGTAAAACATCTCAAGGTGTCTTAAAAGATATTAGAGATGAAATGTTTAGCAAAATGGAAATGCTTCCAATTAAATATTTTGATACAAATAAGCATGGTGATATAATGAGTAGATATACTAATGATACTGATTCATTACGTCAAATGATTTCTCAAAGTTTACCTAATATTGTATCTAGTTTTATGACAATAGTTGCTGTTTTAGTATCAATGTTTACTTTGAATTTGTATTTAACCTTATTTGTTATCGTATTTACTATAATTACAATATTTATTACAAGACATTTTGCAAAGAATAGTGCTAAATACTATATCAAATCTCGAACTGCTTTAGGTAAAGTAAATGCTTATATTGAAGAGATGTTAAATGGCCAAAAAGTAATTAAAGTATTTAATCATGAAGAGATTGCTATAAATGATTTTGATGAATTAAATAATGATTTAAATAATGTATCATTTAATGCAGATAAATATGCAACAGTTGTTATGCCAATAGCAGGTAATTTAGGATATCTTGAGTATGCTTTAGTAGCTCTTATAAGTACATATTTAATAATTAATGGATATGATGTTATAACAGTAGGTACCGTAATTAGTTTCTTAAATTTAACTAGAAGTTTCCAACAACCAGTTAATCAAATAACAAATCAATTAAATTCCATAATTATGGCTTTAGCAGGAGCAGGACGTATCTTTGACTTAATGGATTCTATTCCTGAAGTAGATGATGGATATGTAACTCTAACTAAAGTAAAAGAAGTTAATGGTGATTATATTGAAGATAAAAATGGATTCTATGCATGGCGTCATCCTCATCATGATGGAACACTAACTTATGTACCACTTAAAGGTCATATTGAACTTTTAGATGTAGACTTTAGTTATGAAGAAAATAAACAAGTATTATTTGATATTAATATTTATGCTAAACCAGGTCAAAAGATAGCTTTAGTTGGGGCAACTGGAGCAGGTAAGACAACTATTACAAACTTACTTAATCGATTTTATGATGTTGAAGATGGTAAAATTCGTTATGATGGTATTAACATTAATAAAATTAAAAAGAATGATTTAAGACGTAGTTTAGGAATGGTTCTTCAAGATGTATATTTATTTACAGGAACTATTAAAGATAATATTAAATATGGTAAAAGTGATGCTACAGATGAGGAAGTAATTAATGCATGTAAACTTGCTAATGCTCATGACTTTATAATGAGACTTCCAAATGGTTATGATACAATGTTAACTGGTAATGGACAAGAATTATCACAAGGACAAAGACAACTTTTATCTATTGCTCGTGTTGCTATATCTAATCCTCCGGTAATGATTCTTGATGAAGCAACAAGTTCAATTGATACAAGAACTGAAAAAATAGTTCAAGATGGTATGGATAAACTAATGGAAGGAAGAACAGTCTTTGTAATAGCTCATAGATTATCAACAATTAGAAACGCTAAAGCTATTATGGTAATGGATCATGGTAAAATCATAGAACGCGGTAATCATGAAGAATTATTAAAGCAAAAAGGAGAGTATTATAAACTTTATAATGGTCTATTTGAATTAGAATAATTTACAATAAAGGAATTAGCAATAATTCCTTTTTATTGTATTTATAATAGATAAATGATATATTTATTATGAAGATAGGTGATAAAATGACTAAAGGAGAAGCTAAAGCGCAAATTGAGAGAATTCAAAATAATTATGAAACGTTTATTAATCAAATAAATGACTTAATTGCTCAAGCAAATAATTTTTCAAAAGAATTAAATGAAATTGATTATACAACCATTGAAAATGAAACAGCAATCAAATTAGTTAATGGACGTATTAGTGCCATAAATAGTGATATAACAGCTGTTTTAACTACATGTACTAATGTTGGTAATACTGCAAAAGCAAGAGCTAATGAAAAACTAGATGAAATTGTTAATGCATTTAATCGAAGTATTACAGAAGAATCTATGGAAACACCACTACCACATTGTAGTGTAAGTGGAGGTATTATAGGTGGCGTAACTGGTGCAACAAATGGTGCTAGAAATCTTTATTCTGGCAATAATAGTAATAGTAGTACCCCTTCTACTAATGAGACACTTAATTATTATTTTGCCCATGCTACTAGTGATAAATTAAATAGTAAATCCATCAAAGGTTGGGATAATTATATAGAAGACTTCTTAAAAACAAATGAATTAAATAAATATGTTAAAGATATTGAGATAGTTGATGGTGTAATCGTATGTTCACTTAATAATGGACAAACATATCAATATGAAAATGTTGAAAGCATAGTTGATTTATTAAAGAAACTTAAAGCAAGTATAAATGGGGAGGCTTAAACATGAATAATGTAGGAACAGTAAATATAATTAGAGAAAGAACATTTGTAGGTGCCTTAGTTACTTTTGAAGTATATATTGATAATCAATTAGCAGGTGCTATTAAAAGTGGTGAAAATTTAACAATTCCAGTATATTATGGTAATCATATTGTATCTTTTAAAACAATAGATAAAACAATTAATCAAGAAGTAATGTTGTCTGATCAACAAAAAAATGTATATATTCAAGTGAATTGTAGAATGGGACTTCTTACTGGACGTGCACATATAACTAATGTTTATTATGGATAGAGGTTTCTATGAAGAATAAGAAATTAATAATAAGTATTATAATAATTATTATTGGTCTTGCTGGACTAGTCTTTGCTAGTATTAAATTCTTTGGTCACAAAGAAGAAATTAAGCCAACTAATCCAGGTGAACAAACAGAACCAGTTAATCCTACAACTAATAGTGGTGATAATTATAATTCAAAACTAATTAAAGAAGTAAATAAGATAAATGATAATAAAAACTATTTAATTAGTCCATATTCAATTGAAATAGCTCTTAATTTATTAAAAGAGAGTACTAATAATAATACAAGAAGTGAAATAGAAAAAGTTATTCCTAATCGAACAATTACAATTTTTAATACTGATACTGTTAAAGTGTCTAATGGAGCATTTATTAAAAATAAATATAAAAATTTAGTTCAAAAAACATTTACCAATAATTTAAAAACAAAATATAATGCTGATATTATTTATAATGATTTTAAAAATGCAGATCCAATTAATAATTGGGTAAATGAAAAAACTAATAAAATGATTCCTAAACTTATTGATCAAATCGATCCAAACTTTATGTTTGGGGTTGTTAATGCTGTTGCTTTGGAATTGGAATTTAAGAATAAGTTTGAATGTACTAATACATATAAAACAAGATTTACTAAAGCAGATGGACTTCATATGGATATATATATGATGAGTAAAACATACGATAATAGTGATGCAACATACATAAAGAAAGATGATTATGAAGCTATAAGTATTCCATATAAAACAGATGATGATAATCATTATTCATTTGAATTTGTTGGTATTAAAGTAGATGATATTAATAAATTTATAAATAATTTAGATGATAAAAAACTAACTAATATTATGGAAGATGGAATAGTGGCAAATGATAGTAATAATATAAGCCTTAAAATACCAAAATTTAATTATAAATATGAATTACAGACTAAAGAATTTAAGAAACTATTAATGAATATGGGTATTAATGAAGTATTTAGTAAATATCCTGATTTTACTGGTTTTATATCTAAAGAAGATATAGAAAAAAATGGTATATTACCAGAATTATCAGAAGCTATTCATAAAACATATATTGATTTTAATGAAAATGGAACTAAGGCTGCTGCCGTAACAGGATTTTTAGTAAATGATAAGTCAGCGGTTGCCCTTGATAAAAAAGTATATAATATTACTTTTGATAAACCATTTATATATTTAATAAGAGAAAAGAATACTAAAGATATTTTATTCTTTGGTACAATATATGAACCAACAGAATGGAATGGTAATACTTGTCAAATGACATTTTAAAGACTAGCAATAGTCTTTTTAATTTTGTATAATCATATTAGGAGAAAATAATGAATATAAAAGATAAAGCTAATTATTGTCTACAATGTAAAAATAGTCCTTGTAGAACAGGTTGTCCTTTAGGAAATAATATACCTGAATTTATAAGATTATTTAGAGAAGATAATTATATAGATGCTTATAATACACTACTAAATACTACTTGCTTACCTAGTATATGTGGAAGAATTTGTCCTCATGAAGTACAATGTCAATCTAAATGTATTAGAGGTATTAAAGGTGATCCTGTAAGTATTGGTGAAATAGAAAAAGAAATAGGAGATATCGCAATTAATGAAAATTATCCTATTCCTATTAAAGAAACAATTAATAAAAGAATAGCAATAATAGGAGGAGGTCCAGCAGGACTTACTTGTGCATACTTTCTAAAAGCAAATGGATTTGATGTAACTATATATGAAAAACACGATTATTTAGGTGGATTACTCAGTCATGGTATTCCTGATTTTAGACTTGATAGAGATATTCTTACTAAATCTATTGATAGAATTATTAATTTAGGTATTAATGTTAAATATAATATGGAACTAGGTAATAATCTAACTCTTGATGAATTAAATGAATATGATGCAATAGTTATTACTATTGGGGCTAATCTATCTAATAAAATGAATATACCAGGTGAAGAATTATTAAACGTTATACCAGGTAATGAATTTTTAGAAGAAAAACATGCACTTGATTTAACTAATAAAAAAGTAATAGTATCAGGTGGTGGTAATGTAGCAATAGATGTAGCAAGAACTACTAAGAGAATGGGAGCAGATGTAACAATTGTCTATAGAAGAGATGAAATATCTATGCCTGCAAATAGAGTAGAAATAAATGAAGCAAAAAAAGAAGAAATAAATTTCTTACTTCAAACTAATATTCTTGAAGTAGTAGGGGAAGATAAAGTATCTAATATCAAAGTAATTAAAACAGAACTTATTAAAGAAGAAGGAAATAGACCAAGACCAGTTAATATAGAAGGTACTGAATATAATATTCCTTGTGATTATATTTTTATGGCAATTGGAAGTCATCCTGATAATGATATAGTTAATAGTTTAAATTTAGAACTTGATAATGGATATATTAAACATGATGAAACAGGTTTAACTAGTAATCCTAAAATATATACTGCAGGTGATATTGCTAATGACCCTAATACAGTAGCATATGCTTCTTCTGCCGGCCGAAACGTAGCATTTAGTATAATTGATCGTTTTAATAATGAAAAGGCTTAAAAAGCCTTTTTTTAGTGACAAATTTAGTATATTTTAAAATAATATATAATTTATTATGATAAACTAACTAAATAAAGGAAATATTATGTTTACAAAGAATGATTTATCAACTAATTTAATTAATAATTCAAATAAAGTATTTATTAATATCTTATTAGATTTCTTAAATAACTTTTTTAATACTTTTAAAATATTAAATAGATATGAAATATTAAAACGTATTAATAAACTAGAATATATTGGTTATGAAGATAAAAGTAAAGGCTATATTTGTGATGATGATAAAGCTTGTTTTGGTAGCGGTTTCTATTATTATGTTGCTCTTAATAAAGAAGTAATTGATAAAAACTTAATTAAAGCTTATATCTATCATGAATTAATACATTGTCTATCTCTTCATAATGAAGATAAAAAAGAAATAAATGGTTTTAAAAAACCTTTTATTTTTAATCCTATCTTTGATGAAATAATGACTGAATATTATGCTCATACCTTATTAAAGAATGAAAATATAATCTTTGAAAATGAATATATTTATGAAGAAGACAATAATCATAAAATATATAGTACTTATAATGGTTGTGGTTACCATAAATATATGGGACTAGCAAAAATATATGATTTTATTTTTAACTTTAATCTATTAAAAGGTAAATTTATACATAATAAAAGTTTAATTAATGAAATAAATAATTTAATCTATAATAATAATTTATCTATTAATTATGATGATTTTATTAATTGTGATGATCCCTTAAAAAGATATTATGATATAACTCTCTTATTTATAAGTAAATTAAAAACTATATATGATGGTCGTAATAAAGAAGAAATAATGAATGATCAAAATATTACTAATTATCTAGAACTTATCTTAAAAGAAGAAAGAGGAAATAAAGTAAAACCATATAAAGATATTGATATTTTTATTTTAAATGAATTATATGAATATTTATGTAGTAAAAATAAAACAAAAATTATATAATTAATGTTGGTGAATAATATGGAAATAGAACGTAAGTTTATAGCAGGTAATATAAATTATAAGAATTATCCTAATTATTTGATAGAACAAGGTTATATAGCTAAAAATAAAGGTTTTAAAATAAGAGTAAGAAAAATAGTTAATGATAATGAAACAAAATATACTTTAACTTATAAAAAGAAACTAAGTACAGAAATAAATATTAATTCCGAATATGAACTTGAAATAGATGAAGATATTTATAACCAATTACTAAAAAAACATGATGGAAATATCATAAAGAAAAGAAGATATTTGATACCCTTTAATGATCTAACAGCAGAACTAGATATTTTTCTTGATAAACTAGAAGAATTAAAAATGGTTGAAGTAGAATTTCCTAATAGAGAAGAATATCAAAAGTTTAAGAAACCAATATGGTTTTTATCAGAAGTAACTAATGATTCAAGATTTAGTAATAGTAATTTAATAGAATTTAATTCATATAAAGACATATTGAATTAATAAAATATTATGGTAGAATTAAAATAGAGGTGAATAATGAAAGACGGTCAAACTTTAGTAAAAAATTATGTAGAAAAACGTAATATCAAAAATAATTATTTAAGTTGGTATGTAGATACTATTAATGAATATGGTGAACTAGGAAGAAGCCTTCTTCGTGGTAATGGATATTTCGATAAAGATTTAGAAATAACTGATGATATTAAAGAACAATTTGGTGATGTTATTTTTAATATGCTTGCTTTTGCTAATGAAATGCATGTTGATATGGAAGAATGTCTAGCTAAAGCTTTATCTAAATATGAAAAGAAACTAAATTCATAAAAAAGAAAGAATAAGAAGGAGGTAAAGTGAAAAAGAATATCTATGAATTAACCAGAAAAGAAGAAAAGGAATTTAAAAAAGAATTTCATAGCACGCCACTAGGAAAATCACTATATACAGTTAAATGTTGTGCTTATGTTTGCATTATTTTAGTTGCAATTCCATATTTAATGCGTATTTCATCATCACTTGCTGGTAATAATGTAAATTTAACTGTTGATTTCTGGACAGCATTCTGGTTCATATATGCCGGTGTTATGGAACAGTTCGAAAAATATATGTTCTATCGTTGGTTAAAGATTAAACATAATGTTGAATATTAAAAGACGTTTAATGTCTTTTTTTTGTTGTATAATTACATTTTCTTTGACAAAAGAAGCATTTTATGATATAATTAGAAAGAATTTTAAGGGGGTATATATGAATAACATTATTGGAGACGTATTAAAAGAAAATCCATTATTAACAAGAATATATTCAAGAGCTTTATTACATGAATATATGGCTAGCCGTGGAATTAAAGTAATAAATCTAGAAAGTTCTTTTGTTCTTGAAGATTTAGAACGTTTTATTAAAGAAAGAAAAAGAAGTAATGATAAATACTCAAGATTCTTAGACGGATTAACTCTTAATTATCGTGACTCTGATACAATTGAGAATATTGATAATAAAGAATTTTTAATATCTAGAACCTGTGATTATGACACAACTATTTTATCATCAGATAAAAAGATTTTAGACCTTATTCCAGCTCATAGAGTAATATTAGGAAATATAAAAATATATAATGGTATTCCAACTATAGCTAATAAAGTTAAAGATGGATATCATTATAATGTAATTAATAATAATCATTTTAAAACAATAATGAAAACTAATCCAAGAGTTGATTCTATTAAATATTTTGATAGTATAAAGAAAATAAGTGGATTTAACATTATAGTTGGTATAAATGGTAACAATTATGATTATGATAAAAAAGATAAAATAAATGCTATGAATCAATTATCTAATTCATTAGATAATGATTATATAAGATTTATGTATGATGACGATGATGATTATTTATATATAATTGCGTCTAAAGAATTAAAAAGAAGAAAATAAATACTTGAAATAACCCATAAAATGGGTTATTTTATTTTTAAGGAGTTTTTATGACTAAATATAGAGATGGAAAAAGAGAATGTTCAAGAGCAATTACATTCATTGATGATAAGATATTATTAATTGAAAGACATAGGTTAGATAATAGTGAAATGCTTCATTATTTTACAATACCAGGTGGTGGAGTAGAGGATGATGAAGATTATCCTGATGCAGCAATACGTGAAACAAAAGAAGAAACATGTGGTGATATAGAAATCGTTAAACCATTAATCGTTGAAGATTATGGAGAAGGATATTGTCATTGGTTCTATGCAAAATATATTTCTGGTACTCCAACTCTAGGTGGAGAAGAAAAAGAAAGAAATAACCCTAATAATCATTTTGAAGTAGTATTAATACCATTTAATGAACTTGATAATATAAATATTCTAGGTAAAGGTAAAGAATTAATAAAAAAATGTATAAAAGAAAAAGACTTGTAAAAGTCTTTTTTTTATCTTGTATTATTTTTTCCTTCTATATAGTTATTTAATTGATATATAATTTGAATATATAACATATTATTCTTATTAAATGTACTTATTTTCTTTCTAAATTCATCAAAATCAACAATCATTAAAGCATCAACAAGTTCATTTGTAAATGTTTCGATCAAAATCCAAGTATTAGGATCAATAGCATTATTTAGTTTAAAAGCTTCATCTACCTTTTCTTGAATATCTTGTAATACTTCTCTAACGATAGATAAATCTAAGAAATCTTCTCTCATTGTAAGAATATTATTAAATGATTCAACTTTTTGACCATAGTTTTTAACTCGATCATCAGATAAATTAAGTCCCCTTGCAGTATTAATTAAATCTTCCAAGTCATAATATAATAATAATTGTAATTCTTCTTTATATTCATCTTTTGGATAATTAGCAACTACTTTCTCACGATTAATAATCCATGTAATCATTTTTCTAACATCATCGTCAACACTACCTTTTTGAGTTAAATAATATTTAAGGTCCATAAGAAGTTTAGCGGTTCTAGATTCAATATATGAATTACTATCATCTTTTTTCTTTTCAATTATTTCAAATCTAACTACTTCAATATGATATTTATCTTTTATTTGTTCATAATTAATATTATTTATTTCAAAATATTTTTCATCTACATTAGTATCACGATCAATAACATAATCATCTGTTGAATTACTAGGATTTTTAATATAACCTAATTCATAGGCCGTATTAAGAGATATATACATCTTTTTAAGTTCAGGATGATAAAACATTTTAATGGTTTTATTGCTTTTCTTTTCTGTTTTCATTGTATCTATCTCTAAACCATCTAATTGAGGCATAAGACTCTTAGTAACATCTACTTTTTTAATAAAAGGAAGCATTAACTTAATATATTCTTTGGAAGTATGAGGTATTTTATAAAAGTTACCTAAAGGATCAACCATTACATGTAATATAACATTATAACCATTTTCCTTACCACGTATTAAGAATGTACCATCATTTGCTAATCTTTCTACTTTCTTAATATCAATATTATGAATAAATCCTTTTTCATCTTCTGAATATCTTACCTTTATCATAAATCACTCCTATTTTAATTATATCATTATTTTAAATTATATATAATTATATATACATTATATTAATAATATTTACATATAATTGTAAATATATTAATTACTATTTATCCTTTACATAATATACATTTAAATAATTATAGAATTATATTATTTAATATCTTCTTATGATATAATTATGTTAAGTTAGATGGTTATTGAATGAATGATTATATTAATGATTTTCTAGATTATTTAATAGTAGAAAAAGGGTTATCTGATAATACTAAAGATAGTTATAAATTTGATTTGTTAGATTTTTCTAAGTATTTAGAAGAAAATAAGATTAATAATATAAAATTATTATCTGAGAAAGATATAATCAATTATTTATCTTATTTAAAAGATGAAAAGAAATTAAAAGCGAGAAGTATAGAAAGACATATAACAACACTTAGAATGCTATATAAATACTTAATAAAGAATGAAATACTAGAAAATGATATAACTCTTAACATAGATAATTTAAAGCTAGGAAGACACTTACCTGATGTATTAACGATAGATGAAGTAAATGATTTATTAGATATAAAAATTAATACGATATATGATATTAGAACAAAAGCCATGTTAGAAATTATGTATTCATCTGGCTTACGTGTTTCTGAACTAGTTAATTTGGAATTATCAGATATTGATATGTTTAATGATACTATTCTAATAAATGGAAAGGGTAGTAAAGAGCGAATTGTACCAATAGGGGAGTATTCTAAAAAATATTTAAAAGACTATTTAGAAATTAGAAATGAATTAATTAAAAGAAAGAATGGTAATCCTAATAAATTATTTCTAAATAATCATGGGATGCCAATAACTAGAAATGGATTTAATTATTTACTTAATAATATCTTAAAAGAGAAGGGGATAGAGAAGAATGTAACTCCTCATACACTGCGTCACTCTTTTGCAACCCATATGTTAGATAATGGAGCAGACTTACGTAGTATTCAAGAATTATTAGGTCATTCTGATATCGTAACAACAAGAATATATACTCATGTATCTAAAAAACAAATACATGATAAATATAAAGAATATCAAACACGAGGTGATGATAAATGAAATTTAAAAGGATC
>JAEEGL015518799.1_pt1 | contig 16872 bp, 4 predicted proteins | sample 9134231 | NCBI WGS metagenome assembly JAEEGL01 (sample SAMN16246548, study PRJNA631951) | gut metagenome | biome: gut microbiome; feature: rumen; material: fiber-attached | host: Bos | place: Iran: Karaj | collected 2018-10
CCTCGTTCACATACTTGGATATGAATGACCTGACATTCACAAGCCTTTCAAGCCTGCGGGTCACATTATAGTCTTCCTCTGATTTCTCACCAAAGAACTCCATGAACTGCTTATTGGAGGGTTCAAGCACACCATAACTGTAGTTCATCATGGTTGCTATGCACTGCTGTTCCTGGGCTTTGATCTTCGCTGCCTCTGCCTCCTGTGCACGGCGTATCTTGAAATATTCTATCAGCTTATTCTCTGCCAGCTTCTGCAGTTTATTTTTCTCTGCTTCCGGAAGATCATAATAGGAATTATATTTCTCCCATTCCTTGTCGCGCTGCCTTATCTCCTGCCACATCTCCTCCATCTTGTCCATCTGGTAGAAGCGGTTAATTCCCTTGGACCAGCACAGTCCGCCACTATAGTTCAGATACTCAAGGAATTCCTCTTCATTTCCGGGAGAAACCGAATGACCGAACCATCTTGATTTGAGACCGTTCTTATAAATCTGGTACAGTTCTTCCACCTTATTGGATTTCCAGTAGGTAAATTCAACATTTACGCATGATGCGACAAATGCCGTACACTTGGTGGTCATTTCCGCAGCGGGATGAATACCCTGCAGGATATTGCTCAAATCCTGCTTGGCCTGTTCATTTCTGCCCTCTTTAAGGTTATTGACCAGCTTGATGATATTGGCCATATTGCCTATTGCCTGACCTGCAGTGGGATTTATGACATCGGTGGTAAACACATTGGCAGGTCTGTCACTGAACTTAAGGTTTTCCCATGCTTTCTGCATGGCTCCGCACATGACATCTTCAAAGGTTCCTACTGCCGTTTCCTTATCGCCGTCTGCATATGCACGTGCTATTCCTGTGACGCTCTTGGTTCCGAGCTCGATGGACGCTCCCTTAAATTTCGCACCGCCGTCAGAGTATTTGCCGCCAATACGATTTGCCAGACAGTTTATGGTAGCCTGGACAAGGTCTTTCATGGCTTCTTCACGAAGTCCAAGGGCTTCCGCTTTTTTCCTGATATAAGGCTCAAGTTCGGTGGCTGACTTTGCATACTGTCCCTTTTCCACAGCTTTTTGTGTACTGTAGGTATTAAGGAAAGCATCTATCTCCTGTTCACGTGAAAGCTTGGCTCCCATCCACTTTGAGCAGTGGGGGATTTCAATTGATATCTCACCCTTGTCCAGATCATATTTGTCGGGATACAGATACCGCATTTCCTTGGTGGTCTCGTCATAATATGCAAATACAAATGACGTCATATTCTCGGCTGTCATATTCTGCACGGGAATGGTAAGCATCGTATCCGTGCCGAAGAATTCACCCTGTTCATAACCTTCGATGTCTATTTCAACAGGATTGATTATCTCATCGAACACACCGGTTTTGTAAGCGCCCATCTTCTTAAGCTGCTTCTGGTCGATAGGCACTGCCTGTATCTGCGTATCCTTGGAAAATGTTCCTGCAGGAATAGTCATCATAAGACCGGACTGGACATCACCGACCACTGTATCACCCGTTGCGGATGCCGATACCGGAGTTTTGCTTATACCGGTTGTGGCATCTACCGGGATAGTCATATCATCCTTATTAGGACAGTTTACTGTCACAGGTACAGATACCCTGACACCTCCTTCTGTGGTACCGACTATCGTTGCATAGCCGCGTTTTACCGCTGTGACCTTACCCTTGTTATTGACCGTTGCCACTGCGGGGTTCGATGATCTCCATTCAAATGCCGCGGGCTTGTATTTTGTATTGGTAAGTGAAATTGACGCACTCTTTTTCTCGGTAAGTACTATGGGACTCTTTTTTACACCCGGTTCGGGTACGGTTATCTTACATGTGTAAGCAATCTCATCAACCCAGGCAGTATATGTGTTTTCACCGGGTTTTAATGCCGTCAGCACCACTGATTTGTCCTTGGCGACCGGATCTATCGTGCCATTGGCCTCCCCGAGTTCCCAATAGAAATAGGAATCCTTCCCAACGTTTTTAACCGTAAGCGTGAACTTTGATCCTGTAGGGATCGTCACTTCGGTCTTGTTAAGGACAGGGGTGTTGACCTTTACCGTAAATGTTGCACTTACCTGTCCGAGCTCTGTTTTCCATATTGCGGTGATCTTGGATGAACCCTTGCTTACCGCCGTGATCTTTCCGCTGCCTGCACCGATCGTTGCGACTTTCGGGTTTGCCGATTTCCATTCGGTCGGAGCAATCTGACAGTAAATGGCATCCGTAGCGTCGGCAGTCTGGCCGGCATAGGTAAGCGTTAAGGTTTTCTTCTCTATCGTATATTCTCTGACGATAACATCAAAATCAAAACGGTACCGTCTGGTAAGCTTGCCGTGATTATTCGGAGTGCTCCAGTATATATAGCACTGGCCTTTGTTTTTGGCAGTTAAAAGACCTGTGTTTGACAGGGTTATGGGCTTGGTCTTGGTTTCCTCCAGAGTAAACTTTCCGCCCTTTACGGTCGAATCGATTCCCTTCTCCTTCATTTCCTTCATCAGTCTGTCATAGATGTTGATCTTCTGACCCTTGACAAGGTAGATGTCTCCTGTCTCATAAGTATCGATAGGGTTTATGACATCGGTAGGATCCGTAGGGTTCGTCGGTTCGGTAGGGTTCGTGGGATCCGTCGGATTCGTTGGATCTGTAGGGTTAGTGGGATCCGTCGGATTCGTAGGATCTGTCGGATCAGTGGGGTCCGTAGGATTTGTAGGATCCGTGGGGTCTGTCGTTGAGGAAGGTTCCTCCGGATCCGCAGGTGTTGTCCCTGTCGGTGCACTGTCTCTCTGAAGTGTAACATCGGTCTTCGTCTGGTATAAGGGAAGACTCGTAAACTCCTTACCTGAACTGTCATAATACGGATAGCCGATGGCAAGTTCTATGGTTTCAGTAACATTCATCGGAACAATAAGGGTTGTAATAGCCCCGGAACTGTTAAACATGCTCTTATTCATCTTGAATTTCGAACCGTCAACCCCTCCCAGATCCAAAAGTGAACATCTTACATATGAGAACATGATCTCACAGTCCTGAAGTGAAGTTAACTTCCAGTTGCGAAGCCTAAGCGTAGGAACATCAGTGTCCCAGAACACCCCATATCCGTCTGTCACTTTGGATACGTCCCATCCGCTTACATCAAGCTCATTTGCGGATGTGAATCTATTAAACATCATTGTCATTTTTTCGAGTTTGCCGAATTTTAGCGTATTGAAACCTGTTGTCGTGTTTGCAACGCTATTATAAAAAGCCTGTTCAGCGTTTGTCACACTCGTAAACGACAATCCCGTAAGATCATAACTGATACCACCGGGGACAACTTCTCCACACTGATAGAACATATAACTGATATCCGTTACATTGGATACATCCCAGCCTGTAAGATCCAGAGACTGAAGCATTGAGTTTCCGTAGAACATACCCTGCATGTTCTTAACTCCAGATACATCCAATCCGCTTACATCGATTGAAACCATGGATCCGTTGATCGTATTGGTTGTTCTGAACAGATACGAAACATCCTCAGCAGCTTTAACGCCGGGACTTATCACGATACTGTTGATCATTCCTCCGGTATTGGGGAATGTGTAGCGCTCATACTGATTGTCATATGCACGTGAATTACTGTGCACGCCTTCAAGTATGGTATTATAGGTCTGCCCGTCTATTGTAAGAGTAGCGGGAACTACTATATCGATGTTATTGTATTCAGTTCCTATATACTGGTACAGAATTACGTTGGTCCCGTCGATACCGTAATACCATTCGTCGGTTTCACCCGTTATGATCTCCTTATCCGGTGTAACTGCATCTGCAGGCCCGGAAGCTGTCTCCTGCCCCACGACATCATCGGCTGATACCTGAGCATCTATGCTGACCTGAACAGATTCCTGTGCGAGCGGGTCCGCTTCTGCCGCATATACGCCGGCTGGCAGCATGGATACACACATCAGTGTTGATAGAAGTAAAGCCAGTGTTTTTTTGATCTTTTTCATACTCCGATTCTCCTTTGCTGTTTATGTTGTCCGACATTACATGGTAACTGTCACGCTTATCTTCTTCGTTACCTTCCCGCACTTTATGGTGATCGTTGCGGGCTTTGATTTTGTAACGGTCTTTGCATAGATCATGCCGTTCTTTACAGTTACGCCACCCGAACCTGTTATCTTCAGTTTAGGTGCGTCCGTTGACATTTCAGGATTAACTGTCGCCTTGATGTATTGATAGGATCCCTGCTTCATACTCATGCTTTCTTCATCAACTATGATCTCCAAAGCAGGACTCGTTACCGTAACCTTACATTTCTTAACATTCTCGCCTGCTGCCCCTTCGCTCTTAGTTCTGACTGTAACATAAGCGGTACCGGGAGCATGGGCGGTGATAGTGGCCTGCGCAGTCGCCTTTTTCCCTGACGTATCAGCCGTCAGCTCTGAGACATCTACGGTTATCACATCTTCATTGGTCGACTCTGCGCTTATAAAGGTAATATCTGAAAGCGCCGTTCCCTTCTTGGGCGTTACGGTTATACCAAGTGCAAATTCATTTTGATCTTCTGTCGTTACCATCTTAATGCTGCTCTTCTTTATTGCCAGCGTATGTGATCTGTCGATTCCTGATACTGCCGGTACAGACACAGGTTCAACACTGACATTAACTTTACGCTCTATCGTTTCTTTTATTTTTCCGTTGGAGGGATCAGTAATCTTGATAATAGCCGTGATCACCGCATCCTCTGCTTTTTTGACCTGAGCGGCAGTCAGAAGACCTCCAGCAACCTTGACCGCTTTGGTATTAGAAGATTTCCATGTAACAACCTTCGGATCTGTAGTTCCGTCCGGAAGGAATCCTATCGACAGGAGTTCCTGCTCTCCCGCCTTAAGATCGATCTTATCTTCGGTTACATCTGCTCCGTCATGATCTTTAATTATGATCTGAGTCGGATATACGGGGGAATCGGGGTTGACCTCCGGAGACGGTTCCTCGGAGCTCTCCGTTATCTCCACGTTAAGCACCTTGGAATATCCTTCGAGAAAGCCAAAATAAGATCCGAAATACTGTGGCGTCAGGATTATCCTGCCCTTCATGCCGGGCTTGGCTTCCTGAGATGTAACCGTGACCTTTACGGTATCATTTGCCGTCCTTTTCATGGTCACATACACGTAACTGCTGTTCTTTACATACTTTCCGGATGCTTCGTCATAGAGTTCCGTATCTGCCTTAAGATTCATGGACTGGTCTTCAAGTCCTACCCAGGCTCCTTTGATCTCCATGTTTCCGGGGAATTTTACCGAAAATGACGAGGATGAACCATAGCCGCTTCCTACCTTAACTGAATCCGCGCTGGGAGTGATGGGCTCGATGACGGTGACTTCGCATTCCGTGCTTGCCACGTTGCCGCACTTTGCCGACACCGTGAATTTTCCTTTCTTTTCTCCCGTTTTGATACGAAGTGAACGCGCTCCGTTCATCTCTGACCAGGTTGCAAGACCATTCCTGTCCGTAACTGTCCACTCAATGTTTTCCGGTATCGCTCCGTCGGGATATGATTCAACATCTATGGTAAAATCGTCATTTGTAAATACCGCGGTCCGGGTAAGAGACGGCGAATTAAACGCCTTGAGATTAAGATGTTCGGGCGCAGTCTTCGTGCTTCGGGGATTCACAGTAATATTGACATGCTCATTAACCTTTGCAGATTCAGAATTCTGCCATGTGAACGTTGTTTCAACATTCAGCGTATAGGTCTTTTCCTCAGACAGATCAGCCGGTGGCGTAAATTCCACATTCTGCCCCGACAGCGCACTCTCATCTGAACTGATGACCCCGTCTGCATTGTCACTTACGCTCCACTTATACGACACGTCATAGAAGCCATACATTTCGTCTTTTTTGTGTGTATTATTATAATCCTCACAGATTCCCTGAGCGGTAAATGTCACCGGAGAATCACCTGCATATGCAGTATAGGCGTATTCTCCCCATGAGCCCTCCTTCTCCTTCCAGTTCTCACCGGCAATATAAGAAGGTTTTATGCTGACGGTACGCGCCATATATTCAAAATGAGCCCCTTTGACATAGATAGGCTCTGTGTTCGCCCGGGCTTTTCCTATGATATTGTTGTTATCATCATATACTGTGGCTGTGACATATACCGTAGTTCCCACCGTCATATCGTAATTTACGGCCCTGAAGTTTCCGCTGTCCTTAGTCATGTCATCGCCATAATCCCCGCCATAGATCTGACCGACAAGCAGGATCGATGAATCCGGATCGACTTCCCATTCATAATCAATGAATCCACCTTCAGGAAGCTTATCTCCGTTTTCAATCTCAGAAATCTCCGCATCTATGACTCCGTCATTATATGTCCAGATATTCCCTCCCTGTACGGTAAGTGCCAGTTTGAAGTTCTGGGGGATGACTTTGACTTTGCAGGTGGATGATACATCACCCGAAATGGCACTTAATGTTGCCTCACCCGCTCCTTTTGCGGTAAGTATACCGTTCTGTATCGTGAAGACGCTGTCATCGGTTCCCGAAAATGCCGTTTTTGCTCCGGTTGGAGTGATCTTAACAGCATCATCTGCATACAGGTTGATCTTATCGCCCGCATATAGAGTGATCTCTTCAGGCATAACTATCTGCGATGCGTTTTCACTCCTTGCATGAACCTTGATCCTGAAGGATTTTTTGAAGATCCTGTCTGCATCAACATATCCCTGATATCTCTCATTATGCAGATGAACATATGCAGTCACGCTAAGCTCCGCATCATTAGTAAGAGTTTCATCCGTATCAAATACGATATTATGGTTAGCGGCGGAAAATTCCCCCTTGGCTGCGAGCGTATTCTTAAGCGCATCGCTGTCACCGGATATGATCCACTTATATTCCGTTACGTAATGGTATTCAGATAAAAAGTATTCGGTAAGATCTTCAAAGTTAGTCCATTTATTTCCCCGGGGAAGAGCAGCCATGGTCAGATCCAGCTTATCTCCGGCATTGATCTCCACCGTCTCACCGGCGTTAACGGATTCTGCCTTGAGGGTGACATTATGATTACTCTCATTCAGATTGTAATCGACGATGCTCTTTCCATTCCACCATGTTGGATTACTATATCCGGACTGCTCGGACGTAATAGATTTCATCTGCGCAGTATCAGTCTTATATACGGTAACATCCAGATCCGAATCAGAAAGCTCATCTACCGTTACTTCAGCCATGACGCGTTCGTTCGCGGCCTGTGCATTCTGAAGCGCAGCTGTCACAGTGTACGTTCCCGGAGTCCAGGTCCAGAGTTCCGAGTATTTTGTGTAAAAATAACTGGGATTGTAACCATCATTCTGGCGGCTGAGTCTGATGGGATTGTATCCGCCGGTTCCCCGTCCGTCTCTGACAGATACCGTATCCGTATCCCATGCATAATATCCCTCAAACGTATCTTCATCAACAGCCGGCTTGATCCCGGTATCCAGTCTCCAGCTTCCACCGGGAACAGACGTGATCTTCGTCGGCGTCAGGGTCGTTGTATATTTAGTGCCGGCATCGTCAGGCTCCGGTATTGAGTCCTGCACGGTCTCGATCAATTCCTCTTCATCTATACCGATATCTGCTTCAGACATTTCTTCCGCTGCCTCTATAGCAATAAACGATTCCGGCGTTTCTTCCGCTGCCTGCACAGGCACCCCTATGCCTGATATCATCATTGCCGATGAAAGTGCTATTGCTACCAATCTTTTGTATCCTGTCCTCATATTCCAATCTCCTTTATCCTGTCACTTTCTAATTAAGTGATCAGCCAAATGCCGCTGCGATAAACCTGTTAAAGTTTCTGGTTGTATTCCATGATCACTGAAGTGTCCTGTGCCGCCTGCACCGGCATGGCAGTAACCAGCATCGCCGCTGCCGTAATAGCTGCCATAAAACGTCCATGTTTTAATCTCATACCGTCTGCCTCCTTTGATCATATTTCTATCACTATCCGTTTTCCTATGGTTGTTGGCCACCATTTCCGGTATCTACCGTCTGATCTATTTGACCTCAACTCCGGCATATACCGTTACCGTTCCTCCGGTAGCCGCATCCGTATATGTTCCATATATAACCGTCATTCCATTAGACACCCCAGTGATCTTGCCGGTGCTGGGATTTACGCTGGCAATCTCTGTATTATCACTGCTCCATACAAAGTTGTTGATCTTAAGTTTTGTATCTTTTAGTGTTAAGGATATAGATTTTCCGGGTTTGACATAGTATATCTGCTTCTTTGCCGATGGAACAGGCACTGTCACTTCACATGAATAACTGTGTCCATCCACTACTGCACTGACCGTTGCTGTGCCTGAGGCTACCGCAGTCAGCGTAACCGAAGTCTTGCCCTGATCATCAACCTTTACAACTGATGGATCACTGCTTGTCCAACCTACGGCCTGGGTCTTTGACACGTTTTTAACGGTCAGTTTGGATGTCGCACCGGTCAGAACCGTAAGTTCCTTCTTGCTCAGTTGGGGAATGTTGACCTTCACCGTATATGGAATCTTGATTGCCCCCTTTACTCCGCCATTTTCGAATACTGCATTAACCTTGATGCTGCCCCTATTGAGCGCCGTAATCACCCCTGTTGAAGGATCTATGGATGCGGCAGGATTCTTTGAGGATGCGATCTCCCATTTGGGCGAAGCGCTATATACTCCAGCAAGATTTGTTGCACTCGGATAGGTCTGCCCCACATAACTTAATGTAATGGTTTTCTCACTCATCTTCGGGATTTCAGTCATAACCGTTATCCCGGTCTTTTCTCCATTACACAGTACCTCAGCCGAATCCGCATATGCCTTGGCAGTGACAAGTCCTGTCTTGGTCACGGATGCCACCTTAGCATTTGATACCGTCAATTTGGTTTTCTTATCGATTAAGAACCCCCTGTCGGATAACATTGAAGATATATCATATTTCTGTCCTTTCACAAGAACGACTCCTGAAGCAGGTCCCGGAACCGGACCGGGGGCAGGTACTTCAGGCTCTGAATATCCGGGATTGGGAACATCAGGCTGAGTATTGGTCTCTTCAGCGGGATATACAGTCAGGTAACACTCCGCCGTATACCCGCCATCGTCAGTTGTTACCGTAATGACAGATGTCTTGGTACGTGTAACATAATCCGCCGTCATAGTGAATGTCTGGGATATGATAAAACCATCCACACTCTTAGTCGACTCTGTGACACTGGGAATCGGGTCTCCCTGAGGTTTGGTATATGACCATTTTACGCTTTTATTTGCAGCATTATTTGGAGCGACCACTGCTGATAATGTCTTAGTTTCACCGCCCTTCATGGTTAACTGGGTATAGTTTAATGTAACCCCTGTCACCTTAGTATCTGTGGGTTCTTCGGGGCCCGGAACCGGACCGGGATCCGTCCCTGTTCCGCCATCTACGATAACCGTACACTTTGCTGTCACCCCGCTTCCGTCCTTAGCTGTAGCGGTAACAACAGCTGTTCCCTTTTTCAAAGGAAACACGCTGTAATTCTCTTCATCAATTTTTTCTATTCTTATGACAGATGTGTCAGACACTGTTAAATCCGCTGTCTTATATGCCGCTGTTTCCGGCAGGAAACTAAGATACAGGAATGTCTCACCGTAATTCGAATTTACTTCAAGCGTCTCACCTCTCGTAAATATAATGCTATCAAGCGGTACCACACTTGCACTGTTTAATGTAAGTGTAATGCTATTGGGATTATTCATCGGGAAACTCGTATAGGATACGTCATCAGATCCTGTAAATGCAGTCGGAAGGGGAACTACTCCTCCCACATTTACCGGCGACTTGATGGTTCTTAAGGAAGTGGTTCCTGCGAACATATCAAGTCCCCATTCGGTACCTGATCCGAAACTTGCCATCACGCCCAGATCCACTCCTGACATATCAATCTCCTCAAGTTTGGAGCACCCGCTGAACATTCTTGTCAGCTGAATCACCTTGGGAACTACAGGCAGTTTGACTTTCTTTAGAGATGTGCAGTTAAAGAACATCTGATCCATGCCGCCTATTCCCCATGTTGAATCACATCCCAACTGTTCGATCTGCCAGTCACTTATGTCTATTTCTTCCAGACTGGAACACCCATTAAAGAAATCATTTACTGATGCACATTTCGTCAGATCCAGATTCACAGGGAATGTGACACTCCTAAGTTTTGAACAACCATCGAATACACCTGCCATATTCGTACCCAGGCCAAACTCCTCCAAAGTTCTTCCGTCAGATTTAATACTTGCAAATTTTACTTCTTCAAGTGACGTGCAATCACGGAACATGCCCTTAAGATTCGCCTCTGAGCAAAACATCCAGTTGCTTATATCGATGGACTTAAGGCTTGAGCAACCCCTGAATATCTCCTCTGTAAGTTCATAATTCGCATAGTACCTCATAGCAACATCTGCTGCTTTGGACACATTCATGTGGCTGACATCGATATATTCCAGACTGCTGCAGTTATAAAACATCCGTGCTATATTAGTTGCTTCCGAAGTATCAAGACCGCTTAAGTCAACGGATTTCAAATTGCTGCAGCCTGCGAACATTTTACTTACGTTCGCATACGCTATTACTCCGCTACCAAAAACCACGCTCTCAACATATTCCGGGAAAATGCTTTCATCGCGACCCTTTGGAACCGATGCTCCATTAGTCACGGTTGTAATATACGGTACTCCGTCTATCGAAAACGATGCAGGTACATATACCTCCTTATCCAAACCATTGTAACGATATAGCCGAACAAATACCTTCTGACCTTCTGAATTGGTACCGAATTCGTAATCCCAATCTTCGATGCCATTTCCTCCGGTATGGTCGGCGGGAACGATATCGGCAGTGTCTTCTGCAAATACCAATTCCTCATCTATGACATCAAAACCATTATCCTCCTGTGCGAAAACGAGCATACTCTCAGCACATAAACATATGATCATTACAAGCGCTATGATCAAAACTATAATCTTTCTGTTTTTCCTGATTCCCAATCTACTTCTCCTTCCTAATAATTAAATTGCTCCGTCACCTGATCGACTTCAGAACAGGCTGGGTAATACTCCCGTAAAGTTTCCTCTTCGGATAACAAGTTTTTCTCCGCTCCAGTCAGCGTCATCTCCGTTCAGTTCAACAGGCGCCATTTTCCCGGGAGTCCCCTGATAGTCTCTGGGTGGAGCATAGTCAAATGCTTTCGTCTTCATGAACATGTATGCGTATTCCGTATATTTCTTTCCTCCGGAAGTATAGGTTTTTGTTATCGCATTCCACATTCCGGGTCTTAATGTGATCTTCTTAACCACGGTTTTTCCATTAGGGAGGTTGAATACTTTCTGGTAGTATAAGCCTCCTATCTTGACTCCGGTTACCATCAATGTACCCTTGCCTGCTGATATGTTAATATCATATGTTTTATTGTCTTTCTTTTTTCCGTTCCATACCAGAATGCCGTCCTGATAAGCAAGGTTCGAATTTGCCTTCAGATCAGCAACTGTATATACCGGCGTGCTCTCGCTAAGAGTTATTCTTTTGATTTCTACAGCGATCGGATCATAATTCCATCCGGTATTCTTGTTATATGCCGGCTTCACCATCTTGTTCAGAACGGATTTTAACTTCGGATACTCCTTAAGAACATTCTTAAGATATGCGTCTGTAGTGTCATACTTAAGCCCCAGATTAATGGTCATGGGCTGGTTGGTGACTCCGTCATAGGACGGCAGCACATTATTCTTGCAGGTCGCAGATGAGATGCTGATACCGGTCAATTCCTCCCCGTCCAGCTCCACAGTAAAGTTTTCTACAGCAATATCCGGATTCACTGCGGCCGTTTCCTTTGTGATCTTAGATCCGACCACGCCAACGACATGCTTCCTGCCGTCATATACTGTCGAGGAGGTATAATCCACGCTTACGATCAGCGTAGAATCGTTTAGATCTTCACTTACAGACCACGAGATCATATCTCCTGCCGGTGTAGGCACAGGACCCGGACCGGGATCAGGAGTCGTTCCTCCCGTTACGGTTACAAAACATGTGGCAACGAACCCACCATCCAGTGTTGAAACTTTTATTATTGCTGTTCCCTCTTTCTCCGCCTTAAAGGAGCATGATGAATATGGGCTTGAACTGTTAGTATGCGTGGAAAAAGCATTGATCACGCCGGGCGTATATTCCGTATATGTCCAGTCCACAAGCAGATTATCCGCATTCGACGGCGATATAGTCGAATTAATGGTCACTGTATCACCGACATTTACCGTCAGATTGTAGTTGTCCAATGTGATACTCTTTACCCTGACTCCATCTCCGGGAACAGGCTGTGTGCCTCCATCCTCTATATATACGTAACACGTTGCCGTATATCCGCCGTCGTAAGTTGTTGCGGTTACTATTACCGTACCGACATTTTCTGCCTTGAAAGAGCAATTTGAATACGGACTGGCACTGCTCGAACTCGATGAAAAATTATTAACCGAATTGGCCGGATTAGCCGTATATGTCCAATTTACCATCGGATTGCTCGCATTTGCCGGCGCAACTATTGCATTAACAGTCACAGTATCACCTACGTTTACTGTCAGATTATAGCTTTCCAGAGCGATACTGTTCACGTTGACATCATCCTGCGGATCAGGACCGGGTTCGGGGCCGGGGCCCGGTTCGGGGTCAGGATCGGGGTCGGGGTCAGGATTGGGATCGGGGTCAGGGTCGACCGTCTGAGTCCCTGCAGTTATCGTCACGATCTTGCTGTCGTTATATCCGGTTCTTTCAGCACGTGCTTTGATCACAGCGCCCTTAGCCACCGTGATCGCTCCGCTGTATAACTGGCTTCTGGAATACGATGAGCCGGGATCGGTATTGTCTGTTGTGTACCAGATCTTTGCGCCGCTGTCTGAAGCCAGGGTTATCTTATACTTTGTACTTGATTTGGTCTGCGTATCCTTGGGTGCTGTCACAGTACCCGATGGGGCTGCGGTTCCATCTGCACTTCCTCCCGAGTCTGTAGTTAACGAGGGAAGAATTCCATTCCACTGACTGAGAGGTGTATGATCCGCATCCTTAACCTTGGTAGATGATCTGTTGAAATATGCCATTCCATATCCACCGTCTCCCCAGGTTGCATCACATATGTACCACGTTCCGTTTACACGTACTATGTTCCATGCATGAGTGTCGCTGTTTACTACGCATGCGTCTATACCTACCGCATTGAGCAGCATTTCAAGGCTCTTGGAATATCCTACACATACGGTCACTCCGTCTACAACGCCGCTGTAAGCGCTTTGATCCAGATTCTGAGAACGGTATTTCAGATCTCTCATTACGATCTCATATGCCTTTTTCTCTTTTGCAACAGCTCCGGTCTCCTGATTGACCTCGCTCTTCCATGACTCAAGCTTGGATTTCATCGCCGCGGTAGCCTTAGCTCTGTCGGAACCGAGATGGAATTCCTGATAACACAGCATACTGAAGCTGGTTCCGCTCCAGGCAATATTCTGTGCAACGAAATAATATTGAGGATTATTATGGAAAAATATCCAGAAGATCTCCTGCATTCTGGATTCGGACAATCCTTTGGCTGACGCCGCGGGCATACAATACAGACTGTATGTTTTATCTGTAGTCGTCCATCCTGCCTTATTGTAATCTGCATTTCCCTGAAGAACCTTTAAGCATGATGCATTCAGATTGTCATAGAATTTCTTTTCAGTATCATTGAGCTGATTATAGAAGAAATAGTTATTAAACTGATCCCAGTATGTATCTTCATATAATGCACTGTTGTCGGCTTCGACACTGTCTTCTATGAATTCTATATCATCGAAAAAGTCCGGTGATACCTCAATGAAATTGATGCCGCGGTCTCCACACAGTTCACTGACATCAATACTCTCAGGATCTGTGAATCCATCGAATGCCAGATCCTCTTTAACTGCCTCTGATACCGCTTCATCAATACTTTCAACATCCGCGCTGATGTTTGCTGTCAATTCTTCTTCAGGTGGTAAGAGCGGAATCTCCGCAGCTTGTATCGGCATAGCGATAAATACTATCACCGCTGCCGTAATGGCTGCCATAATACGTCCATGTCTTAATCTCATACCGTCTCCCTCCTATCCTTTGTTTATGCATTATTTATATCCATAATGGGAAGCTGATCTGTCAGCGTCCCTGATAAATACCTCTTATTTTGTCACCGTCACCTCTATCGTTCTGGTAACCTTGCCGCATTTTAGCAGGATCTTCGCAGGCTTATCCTTAGTAAGTGATTTTGCATATACGAGTCCATTCTTCACCGTCACCCCTCCGGAGCCTGTCATCTTAAGTTTCGGTGCATCCGTTGAAAATTCAGGTATCACACTTGCCTCTATGTATTGATAAGATCCCCGGCGCATGGTGATCTGCTCCTCGCTGACCACTATACCGGAAGCAGGACACGTAACTGTAACCTTACATTTCTTCACATTCGGCACTTCCGAGCCGGCACTCTGTGTTGATACGATAATATATGCAGTTCCCGGCGCTACGGCAGTAATAATTGCCTGCGCAGCGCCCTTTTTGCCGGATATATCAGGTTCAAGAGACGGATTGTCAACTGTAACTATATCGTCATTGGTAGACATCACGCTCACAAGATCTATCCCGGCAAGCGGATTCTTTCCCTTAGGAGTAACGGTTATGTCCAGCGGGAAAGTGTTCCGTCCATAGGTAGTTTCCATTTTCAGGGAACTCTTCTTAATGGCAAGCGCATGTGTCTTATCCTTTGCTGATACCGCCGGGATCTCCACCGGCTCTACGATGACGCTCACCTGATGTGATACGGAGGTCAGTTTGCCGGTAGACGGATCGGTCTTCTTTACAGTAGCCGTTATCACAGCCGTTTCAGTGTTCTTTACCTCACAGGCAGTTATCAGCCCACCCGATATCTTAACTGCTTTGGCGTTGGATGATCTCCATGCAACCCCCCTCGGATCGGTACTTTCTTCCGGCTCTGTCACCACTGAAAGCAATTGCTGTCCGCCGGCTTTCATTGATATCTGATCCTCTGTCACATCGACCCCATCGATGTCCTGTATGATGAAATCCTTAGTATAACTAAGCACCTCTACCTTGCAGGTTGCTTTTTTCGTTCCGCAATGCGCCGTAACAGTCGCGGTTCCGATACCCACGGCATAGAATGTTCCATCCTCATTCAAGCTGACTATGTCCCTGTTGGTAGTGGTATAGTATACCTTCGGTGCCTCCCCTGACTTCATCGTCGGCGTTGCCGGATTACTTTCGGTATCATCATAGAGAAGCTTAAGCGACGATCTCTTAAACTGCAGTTTCGATACGGCAGTAGTATCATCGGCATACTCAGGCTTCTCGTCTTCTTCATATGATATTCCTGTCTGTTTCCACACTGCATACAGATTACGGATTCCGTCAGCCTCGGCCAGATCCTTCACTGCCGCTCTGTCCCCATAGACAGCGGTATTCGCATCCGGCGTAAGCGCCCATCCCATAAACTTATAACCTTCTCTTACAAAGACATTTGCATCAAGCCGAACTGTCTCTTTGGTTGGAATTGTCTGAGATGTTTTCTCATCAGATCCGTCACTTTTATTAAAGATCACCGTATATACAGGAATCGGCATCGTCTCGTAGGATATCGTCACATCCTTCGTTCCGACGGTGAAAGTGGTGGTCTCCGACTCCGGATCCTTACATTCGGCACCTGTTACGATCCAGTTTTTGAATCTTTCTCCTGAATCCGGTATATCCTCATATACCAGTCTGATGGTCTCGCCTGTTTTGGCTTCAAGGACACGTTCACTGCCCCTGTATATGCCTATCCCGGACCGCTGCGCAGTTATGCTGTAGAGATGATCCGGGTCATCGGCATCCGTACGGAATCTCCATCTGGCAGTGATCTGCGTATCTCCTGCTATGGTTATGGTCTGTCCCGGTTCACCCAGATTCCACCGGTCAAACAATCTTCCGGCGTCTTCGTCATCCGGTTCCCCGCCTCCTGCCGCTGAAGTAAACCCGCATTCCGGAAGCGTATACTTTGATCCGAGCGCAAGCTCAACCGGCTCCATATAACCTTTCTGACCGTTACCGTCGAAGGTTATCACACAGGGAACTCCGTCTATGGCTTCCTCCCCAACCGTAACCGTAAATGCTGCCGTCAGCTCTTTCGGGCAATCAAACCCGACAACTGCGGTTCCATATGACCCGTGCGAAGCCTTGGACTCTTCCGTATCATAATCTTGTCCTTTTTTAGGCGTAAGTCCATCCAGTGCCCGGGCGGTTATGGTCGCGGTTCCGGGTGACAGAGCTGTAACATAACCATTCTGGTCGACTATGGCCACATCGGGGTTTAGGCTGTCCCACCGCATTCCCTTATCTGTGGCATCTGAAGGAGTAACGCTTACTTCAAGACAAGTCCTGTCTCCTTCTCCACGAAGAACGACATCCGATTTTTTGGCAATTACTGTTACAGGTATGTAGGTCTTGCGATTAACACGGATCCAGCCTATATCTGACTCCCATCCGGCAAAATCGAAGATCTTCCATCTTAGACTGTCCGGAGTATGATCAATGGTGTGGAACCACTCAGCCTGCCATTTCCAGTTCGATATGAATCCACGGAAAGAATTGCTGTCATAATTGCTGATATGACTGTTGACCGGGTCTCTAACATTATTCTCAAGATAGACGTCTGCCCAATAATCAGAGTCCTTGCCGTTAGCCTCATTAATATACGTAATCTTATTTAACTGCTGCTCTATAAGAAGCAATGCCATATTTGCATCGGAAAACGCCGTTCCGGTAA
>JAEEGL015559506.1_pt1 | contig 16872 bp, 2 predicted proteins | sample 9134231 | NCBI WGS metagenome assembly JAEEGL01 (sample SAMN16246548, study PRJNA631951) | gut metagenome | biome: gut microbiome; feature: rumen; material: fiber-attached | host: Bos | place: Iran: Karaj | collected 2018-10
CCACGAATGCCCCACGAATTGAACATGAATTAGATGTTAAAGATGACACAAGATATGGACAATAAGATAATGACACGAGAAAGTACACAAAAGGGACGGTTCCGCTGTGTAGTTGAGAGTTTACGCCTCGTTGTAACCCTGTTCCTGATGATGGTTGTGGGAGTAAATACGGTGTGGGGACAGACTGTGGATTATTCGGGAACGTGGTATATTAATAATCAGAGATTACCGAACGCAGGATATTATTTTGTTCCCACCATTAATTGTTTCTATAATGGAGATGAGGATCAACCACATCTAACAACGTTTAAGACAGGAAAGGACAAGAACTCCATTTGGAGGATAGAGAGCGTTTCTGTTGGTTCAGACACCTATTATCGTATCATCCATAATGCAACAGGTAAATACCTTATGGCCAATGCTGCTATTCAAGAACTTGCTAATTCAAGCGCTGCTCACCGTAAAAGAGTGCATTTGGAAACACTTTCTTCTCAAGATATCGCGAATTTAGATTCAGATCCGTCAACTGATAAAAGTTTGTTTTATTTTACGGTGATAGATGCCACTAATAAAATTATTGCTATCAAGCCGAAAAACGTGGGTAGTAGTGTATCTGGTGAAGGCTCCAATCATTTATATCTCAATCCTCGTGGCAATACGGGCGACGAATTTGACAGCTACCGCGCAGCGGATGGTCGAGGGATAACGAATGTAAATGGTATTGTTGGTTTTTGGGGTAACGATTCAAGCAACCAACCATCTACTAATAAGCAACCAGGCTCCTGCTGGAAGTTGGAAACAGCGACTAATACCTGTGCCAATCCAGTTATCAAATACATTGAGGACGATACTAAAATTGAAATTTCATATCCCATCAGTACAGACACAGGTTGGAAAATCTATTATACCACTGATGGAAGTGATCCGAACGATGCCACTAACGGAAATAGAACGGAAATAGATGCGACTGCTATATTAACAAACTTAACGGATGTAACAAAGGTTCGTGCTATTGCCACTAAGACGGATTGGGAGAACTCCGAGGAGTCTATACTGATTGCATCAGGTGTAACCCAAATGGTACAAAGTAAAGACTGTAACGCATTTTATATAGTTCCACCTATTGTTGATAGTGATAAGTATGCTACTACCACAAACATCCCCAATGAAAGAATGGGATGGAATTTTGTGCCTGATGGTCTATATTGCGGTATTCAATATTATAAAATTGTTAATAAATCGAATAATAAATATCTGTATTGTAATGCTACGAAATCTTCAGCTGATCAAGCTTTTGAAATGAAAAATGAAGGGGATCTTTCTTCTTATGAACAAATAGATCGTGCTAAGTTCCGCTTGATAGTCCAGACTGATGGCAGTTATAAAATTATTAGTAAATGGTGGGCTGCGGAAAACGTAACATCTGCAAATGGATATTATGTGAATAAAAAGAACGGAAATAATGGTGGTAATCCACTTAATCTTGCTGATGGAAGCAGCAACACGGGACAATGGAACGTTATCGCTGCTCCAACCACTCCGAAAACTCAGTTCGATGCTTCGTTTGCGTCAACGACAACTTCGATGAAATGTTATTTGATAAAGAGTGCCAATGACGCTACTTATCATCTGCTACCCCCAGTGGCTGCAAACGGTAACGCTACCGCTAATACTACAGGTGCAAATCCTAATTGGTTCCTCCTTCCTGTAGTTGATAACGATGAATGGATCCCGTATTATTATATAAAAAACGGAAAGACAGGCGAGTATTTATATTTTAACAATTCCAATAGTCAATTCTATGCTAGTTCTACCATTGAATCAGGTAATGAGGACAAGTATAAGTTCATTATAGTGAAAAGTGCAAACACCACTTACGCTAATGCCTACAACATCATTCCTTATGCATTGAAAGACCAGACTAATCAGACAAATAATAGTTTGAAGAGAAATAATACCACACTTACAAAGGGTGATAGTCGTAACACAGCGGAAACACTTTGGCAGTTTGAGGAAGTTTGTCTCGACCCGATTTTTGAACAAAGCGGTGAAACTTTTGTAATTTCTTATATCTCCAGTACATCAAATGTGTATTATACGACAGATGGTACTGATCCTTCTACTTCTGGAACATTGTATGGCAGCGATAATTGGCCTGTAGGTGAAAAAAGACTAATTAAGGCAATAGCAAAATTGAAGGATAATGAGTCTGTTGTTTCAGGCGTTGTCACTCTGCTCAATAAACCTGATATCACTTTAAAAGAGGGTGAGAGTGTTGTAGATGAAAATACATATACTTATGATGGTTCTGCCAAGACACCAACACCTTCAAAAGTATATATTGGAACTACTGAAACGACTGCAGGTTTTGCCTTAGCTTCAACAGATCCATATCTAAACAATACAAATGCTGGAACTGCTACTGTTAACGTTGATGATAATGATGCAACCGATAATTGGTACATTTGGAATGCGTCAACGACGTTCACAATCAATAGAAAAGCATTGACTATTACAGCTGGTAGCGAAACAAAGGCGTATGACGGAACAGCCTTGACCAAAAACAGCTTTACCAATACTGATTTGGCAACAGGAGATGCCATAGAAAGTGTCACCATAACAGGCAGCCAGACAGACAAAGGTGCAAGTAATAATGTTCCCAGCGCTGCCGTCATCAAGAAAGGTGAGACGGATGTTACAGCGAACTATAACATCACTTATGTAAACGGCACCCTGACTGTTACAGCCAAACCTGTTACAGTAACCGCTGATAATGCCGAAAAGGTCTATGATGGAACTGCGCTGACCAAGAATACTGCAACGGCTTCTGGACTTATTGAAGGACATAGTCTTGCAAGTGTCACAGTAACAGGTAGTCAGACCATTGTTGGTAATAGTAACAATGTTCCCAGTGCAGCTGTTATCAAGAAGGATGAGACGGATGTAACGGCGAACTACGAGATTACTTATGCAAACGGTACGCTGGAGGTGACTCAAAAAGCTCTGACCATCACTGCTGGCAGCGATACGAAGGTTTATGACGGAACGGCACTGACAAAGAATAGCTATACTAACACAGAATTGGCTGAGGGAGACAACATTACAAGTGTTACCGTAACTGGTAGCCAGACTGCTGTTGGTACAAGTGACAATGTACCGAGTGCGGCTGTTATTAAGAATGGTAATGGTGATGAAGTAACAACGTGCTACGAGATTACATATACCAACGGCACGCTGACTGTGAATGGAATGGCCTTGACCATTACTGCTGGTAGTGACACGAAGGTGTATGACGGTACAGCATTGACCAAGAATAGCTATACCAACACGGCGCTTAGTAATGGTGATGTATTAGAAAGTGTTACCGTTACTGGTAGCCAAACCGCAGCTGGTAATAGTGCCAATGTGCCGAGTGCTGCGGTCATCAAGAAAGGCGAGACGGATGTGACAGGTAATTATGCGATTAATTACGTGAATGGCACCCTGACGGTTACCCAGAAAGCAATAACTGTAAAAGCAGACAACAAGTCGAAAGAATACTTAGCAGAAGATCCGACATTGACAGCTACTGCAACAGGACTGATAGGTGAGGATGTGGTCGCTTTTAATACTCCAATCCGTACTGAAGGTGAGGATGTTGGAAGCTACACTATTACAGTCTCAGGTGAAGCTTCGCAGGGGAACTATACTGTGACCTATGATACAGGAACATTCACAATTACAAAGAAAGCTTTGGGGTTAGGCGATGCCAATAAAACACCTGCATCTGGCATTAATATTGAAATTTCAAAGAACGGAGACACCACCAATCCGTATACCGTTACGGTAACGTATGACAAGATATCTGATGAAGACAAAACACTTGTAGAAGGAGAAGATTACGAAATTCCTGAAGGGAATGAATATGATGAGGAGAATAATCATATTGTTATCATAAAGGGTAAAGAGGATAGTAACTATTCAGGCGAAGCCAAGGTGATCTACATCAATCTGTCGTTCCATGACGACACTCCCGACGATGATATCCAGACAGAGACGGCTGCTGTTTATTGTGCTTCTAGTAATCTGCAACCGTCTGAGGACGTTGAAGCCTGGTATGTGTCAGCTGTTGACGTAGCCAAGAGAGAGGTCATTATCAAGAGGGTAGAAACTACAGAAGGCGAAAACTATATCCCTGCTGCTGAACCTGTATTGCTATTGGGAGATGCAGTCTCTACAGGCTTTATGCTTAAACAATATACCGGTACTACTGTAGACATAACAGGTAATAAGTTGCAGAAAGTGACTGCAGATGATGGTATAGCCGTTCCTGATAAAGGTCTTTACGTATTCTATCAGGGAGAGTTCGTGCTTGCTATGTGGGGCGCAGAAAAAAAAATAAAGAAAGACAATTTCTATATCGATCTGACTGGTTCTGGTAATCAGGCTCCCAGTCGTATGAGAATCGTTAAGGATGAAACGAACACTGGTATTCGTGAGATTGCAGACGATGGAACAATTGGAACGCAGCATGAAACATGGTACACCATCGACGGACAGAAGTTGAATAAGAAGCCAACCCGTAAGGGATTATATATACAAAACGGCAATAAACGAATTGTGAAGTAAAACTAAGAAAAAGGATATAACACGAGATATGAAAACTGGAAGATATTCAAGAATCATAGTGACGATGTTGATGCTCCTCATGTATGGAGCTAGTGAGGTATGGGCAGATATTACTGTTACCATTGAGACAGTAACTAATGGAACAATCACTTCGACTGTAAACCAGAGTACAAGAGTGGTGACACTGACTGTCACGCCTGATAATGGGTATTATATTACCAGCAAGTATATTCTGGCAGAGAAAATAAAGGATTTCTCTTCCGCCCCCCGTCGTAACACACCTGGTGTAGCTGACTATCTTCCTGTAACTGGTCCAAGTATTGTCAAGGGACCTCAATCTGGTACTTTTACATTCACAGTACCTGATGGCTATGATGGTGCCTATGTTACAGCGGAGTTCAAAAGTATAGGTAGTTTGGTATATGTTGATGGAAACACGACCATCGCATCAACCGATAATGCAAAACACTTTATTCTGACGACAGATGTTAATGCTTCTGTTTTTGCAAACCTATATAGTAGTGACTTTACTGGCACACTCGATGGCGAGTTTGAAGGAGTAATGCATAAAATTGACATGAGTGGTTCTTCTAACCACGCTCTTTTCAATATAATTAACGGAGGTGTTGTGAAGAATGTACTTCTGGAAAATGTTAATGTCACTATGGGAAATAGCTATGGCGATGCCGGTGCTATCTGCAATGTGGCAAAAGGCTATTCTCGTATCTATAGCTGTGGTGTATTAGGTACTGTTGTGAAGACTATGGCAGATAATGTTGCTTCTGTAACTTGTTCAAGTAAAGTTACATGCACTCGTCGTGTAGGAGGTCTGGTGGGTAGCCTTGAAGGCACCTCGCGCGTTGTTAACTGTTTTAGCTTTGCAGAAGTGAGCAGTGGAGAAAATAGTGGCAGTAATGGCTCTTTTGCAGGAGGTATTGTTGGTCGCAATACTGAAACCTCGAATGCAAATGAGGTCAAGACTATGGTAATGAACTGTATGTTTTATGGTAACATTACTAGTCAGACGCGGACGTCGCCAGTTTATGGTGGCACTGAAATTGCGAATACGTCAACCACAGGTTTAAACAACTACAATTACTATTCTTATGATAAGTTGATTGGTAAAATAACAAACCTTAATAATACTTTGCCTGCTGAGGAGGACTATCTGAATCGTTACGAATTCTATCGTTTGTTGCTCAACAGTAACCGCAAACTGGCTGCGTGGTATGTTGGTGAGGATGCTAAGAACATGGCGAAGTGGGTGTTGGAAAAGAGTGATAAGAGCATTACTGATCATACCCCATATACATATCCTATTTTGAAGTTGCAAGGCTATTATCCGTCAGTAGTTAACTATGATGCAGAACATGCCGAACCAATAAATGAGAACGATGAGACAGACCGAAATAAAGGTAAACTATTGGGGACGCTTAGCGTCAGAATTAATCAGGGTAGTGGAGCACCAAGCGGTGCATCTATCACAAAAAGACTTCTGTCATTAAATCGAACTGATAAGGATTACAACAATTTTAACTTCAACTACGATAAGGTGCAGTTGCCTTATTACAACGAGGTGGGTGAAGGAAACTATACTCATGGCAAAGTCGTTACAGGATGGAAGATTACCAGCATTTCTGGAGGAACGTCTGGTGATTACCACGCTGGTGATGAATTTGGTGGTTATAACTTTGCTGACCGAAATTGTACTGCAAAAGACGATTACAATGTAAGTGGTCGTATTTTTTCACAAGGAGCATACTTTGATGTCCCTTATGGTGTAACAGGTATTACGATTGAGCCATATTGGGGTACTGCGGCTTATGTGTGTGACGACAAACTTGATGTTGTATATGATAAAAACTATGCCACTCCTACTGGTGTCTTGGCCCAGCAATATCCATTTAGTGAAGGAAAAGCAACTGAAGCTTTCAACGATCAAGATGTTTATAATTCTATAAGCGGAGCTTTAAATACTCTAAGTGGGTCAGAGGTATACGACAATGCGATAGTATTGGTAGGTAATCTTCATTTGAATGCTGTACCATCTAGTGGAGCTAAGAAGTTTACCATCATGTCCGTTGATATGGATAAGGACAACGAACCAGACTATAGCCTGATTTACACTCATCCTGGACGAAATAGCGGTGCTGTATCTCCTATTCGTTTCGATTTTATCAATGTGCCGGGCCTTGCTATGGTACAAAAGCCAAAGGGAGCGGGAGATAAGTATTGCAATGTAAGTATCTTTAAACCCACTGGATGGTTTGAAGTTACTAATACTTGCAACATCTATTTTTCTCAGTTTGAGTATGATAACGGAGGAAAATCTGAGGCACCCCTCATTCTGCAGGGAGGTTTATATGGCCAGTTCGTTTCTACTCAGAGATCGAATTTGAGTGATAAGAAGACCACTTACATCCATGTAGGCGGAAATGCTTGGTTTAAAGATTTTGGCAATGGTACTCATGGTGATGGTAGTTATTTTACGCCCCATGTTCCTATTTCTGTCACAGGTGGAGATTTCGACAAGTTCTATCTTTCGGGTTCCTATCGACCGGATGCAGCGTCGTCACCAGATAATGCCGAATGTTATATTAGTGGTGGACGTTTTGGGGAAGTTGCAGGAGCTGGTCAGCAACAAATTAAAGGTGATGTTCGTTGGCAGATATACGATGCTGATATTACTGATTTCTTTGGTGGCGGTATCAATGCTGATACGCCGATTACGGGAGACATCAGGATTGACATCACCAACAGCCACGTAACGAACTATTACGGCGGACCAAAGTTTGGCGATATGGCAGGTGTCGACACAGAAACCACAAGCGATGATAAGACCGTTACAACTATTGCCGAGGGTTGCACCTTCGACAAGTATTTTGGTGCAGGATATGGCGGTATTTCTTATAAGAGACAAAAATATCATGATCAGTCAGGTGACCATCTTTCATCTTGGGTGACCGAGTATCCCACAGATAAAGGTAGATACTTTAATGGATCTGGTGAATCAAATAAGTTGAAAGAAGGCGATGCTACCTATGGATATAAAGGTCCAGGTGTTGCAACAGACTTTGACTATGAGATTTTTGTATGGTCGGATGGCAGGGTAGGTACACGCTTCTATGTATTGTTTTCATCGTTCTCCTTGGCAAAGACCAATGATGTCAGATCTACCCTAAAGAATTGTATTATTAAAGGCGACTACTATGGTGGTGGAAATCTGGGTGCGGTAAATGGCAAGGCCACTTCGATACTTGAAAACTGTACAGTTACAGGAAATGTCTTTGGTGGAGGTTATTCGGCTACTAAGCCAAAAGTTCCACTCCGAAGCGATGGCTTCAAACGTACGCCAAAGATTGATAATGGTGTGTTTGATTTGGGTGCTAAGAACAATTCGGTTGAATACACATTGAAATATGTCAATAAAGGATTTGATGGACAAGATAATTGGGAAGGAGCTATTGACGGATCGGATATCATAACCGATGTTGACCTGTCTGCTTTAGGTCAGGTTAAAGAGACGGATGTAACCATAAAAGGCAGTACAAAGGTAGTAGGAACCGTAAAAATATATAATAAAACCACTGGACTACTTGAGAAAACAGAACTGACAGGTGGTGTGTTTGGTGGTGGTGATGCATCTGAAGTAAATGGCAATACAAAGGTAGAGATACTGAACACAGCTTCTGATGGTATTAATAATGTCTATGGTGGTGGTAATACTGCCGATGTGCGTGGAAACACAACAGTTAATTTGCTCAATGGCATTATTAATAAAGATGTCTTTGGTGGTGGCAACCGGGGCGAGGTCTATGGTAATGTTACAGTGAATATGAAGAATGAGTAATATATGGCAATAATGAAATATCCGATATGACTCAAGAAATGAAACACGATATGAATAAATATATGTTTATGAGTTTACGATATAAGAAGATATCTGCTTTATTGCTGGCAGCAATGCTGTCAGTAGTAGGTACTTCAACCATAATGGCTCAGACAGGGCCCACTGTCAGAGGTAATGTCTTTGGCGGTGGTAACTTGGCCGCTGTAAAAGGACATGTAGAGGTAAATATCAAGGCAGGAACTGTTGAGAATGATGTTTATGGTGGTGGCGCTTTGGCTAATACGAATACTGAGGCTAATACGATTACAAAAGATGCCAACAACCAGGACGTTTATCCTACAACCGTCAATCTGACGGGTGGAACCGTTGGTAATGCCTATGGTGGCGGTCTTGGTCAGAAAAATGGTGTGAATGGCGCTACTTCAGATATCGAAGCTATTGTGTATGGTGATGTGCTTGTTAATGTGAATGGTACGGCATTTAACATCACTACTGAAAAGGATGACCAAAACAATGATGTTGCTAAAACTGGACGTGTGTTTGGTTGTAATAATTTGAATGGTACACCCAAGAAGACGGTGACAGTTCATGTCCATAAAACGGTACCAGTAGGAGGTGGAGAACATCAACTAGGTGTATATGAGATTGCTGCAGTCTATGGTGGCGGTAATGAAGCTGCCTACAAACCGGATGATGCCTTGTTGGAATATAGTGTTGAGGCCAATAAAGCCAAGGTGGAAGCTGCTCATACTAATGTGATAATCGATGGTTGTAGCCATACGAGTATCAAACAAGTGTATGGTGGTGGTAACGCTGCATCGACTCCTGCCACTCAGGTAAATATTAACGGATCGTTCGAAATTGACGAAGTATTTGGTGGTGGTAATGGTAATGATAAGATTAAGAGAATAAATGGAGCATCAACTACTTGGAATGTGAATCCTGGCGCTAATGTGGGATTCGATGCTTATGATGCAGAATCTGCTGATTATGATACCCCTGAAGAGAGATTGAAAAAGCAATATGGCTTTGGTAAAGCTCTGGTGAATATCAATGGTGGTAATATACATGCTGTCTATGGTGGTAGTAATGCTAAGGGAAATGTGCGTCAAGTGGCTGTGGCTATGCTTGAAAAGACTTCCGATGAGGATTGTTTCACTGTTGATGAGGCTTATGGTGGTGGTAAGGCTGCCCCGATGGACGGAAGGGCTGAGTTGCAGTTGGGTTGTATCCCGGGAGTTGGCACAATCTATGGAGGTGCCCGAGCTGCTGATGTGAACAATGATGTCGTATTGACAGTCACTAATGGTACCTTCAACCGAGTGTTTGGCGGTAATAATGAAAGTGGAGTTATTAATGGTACCATCACTGTGAATATTGAAGAAACAGGATGTACTCCTATTGTGATAGGCCAGCTTTTCGGTGGTGGTAATCAGGCAGCCTATTCGGCTCCATTGAAGGCTAATTCAACGACACAAAGGGAAAACGGCCCAACACTTAACATCAAATCATGTACCAGTATTGGAGAGATATATGGTGGTGGTTTTGGTTCTACTGCTATTGTGACAGGTGATACCTATATTAATATTAATGAAATAGTAGGCGCCAAGGCATCTGCTTACACGGCTAATACGATTACAATTAACAGTGGAAAGCCCGATGCTTATACAGTATCTATTCCAGCCCATACTGCTGAAGAGATAGGAGCTATAGGTAATGTCTATGGTGGTGGTTATGGCGCTAATGTTAGTGGTAACACTTATGTGAACATTGGTACACAGAGCACAGTAGCTTATGTGTCTGGTAATGATCTTTTTAATCAGAATGTCGTGGGTGCCAATATCACAGGCGATGTTTTTGGTGGTGGATTTGGTGCATCTACTAATGTTACTGGTACAGCTACAATTAATATTGGTGAGGTACAGACAACTACGGATCCGCAAACCAATGCTGTTACAGTTACAGGCTATAAAGATAACGGAGCGACATTTGTTGCAGGCAAAGGTATCTATGGTGGCTCTGCTCTGGGTTCTGTCGCAAATACTCAGGTTAATCTCTATGCAGGCGAAATTGCTGCCGATATATTCGGTGGAGGTCAGGGACGATTGGCACAGGCGGCTGTGACTGATCCTCAAACACAAACCGTAACTACTCCTGCAGTGGCAGCACAAAGTGCAACGATTTCTAATAAGGCTACCGTTACGCTTTATAATGCATCGGTAACGGGAGCCATCTATGGCGGTTGTAACATCAACGGAACGACAAGTACGGCTGAAGTAAACTTGATTGGCGGTACTGTCGGTACGAGCGGAACAGATGCCGATAAGGTGTTTGGCGGTGGTAAGGGTCATCAAACGACTACCACTACTGCAACAGTGAACGTAGGACAGGCTGAAACAACAACTGGCGATAATCCAACAACAACCTATTCCGGATCTTCTAATATATATAGTAATGTATATGGTGGTTCTGCACTAGGAGCTGTTGGTACGGCAAATGTAAACCTCTATGATGCCACTACACTTGAAGGTAATGTATTTGGTGGTGGTATGGGTGAAGGTGTCGCTACAGCCACTAGTACGAGAGCAACCATTACTACGAAGGCTACAGTCACGCTCTACAAACTTGACATGTCGACAAAGAATATCTATGGCGGCTGTAATGTGAATGGTTCGGCAGTGGCTACACAGGTAGACTTGGTGGGCGTCAATGTTGTCAATGGTACTAATACCACTTACTATGGAAAGGTAAACGATGTGTTTGGCGGTGGTAAGGGTCAACATACAACTGTCTCGACAAGTGTTTTAGTAAATGTAGGAACAAACACAAGCACAGGCGATGCAACTATAAATGGTGATATCTATGGAGGTTCTGAGGAAGGTTCTGTTACGGCTCCTATCGTAAACATCTATCAAGCACATTCCATTGGAACTGCAAATTCTGGTGGTAATGTGTTTGGTGGTGGTAAAGGACGATTAGCTTCTGGTAATATTACAGCCATTTCAGCATCGGTGACAGGTACAACGACGGTGAACATGAAGGGTGGTACTGTACCCAAGGCTATCTTTGGCGGTTGTAATTTGAATGGTACATCTGTCGATACAGAAATCAATGTTACTGGCGGTACTGTCGGTACAGAACTTGCTGCTAACACAACCACTATCCCTGATGTGTTGTTTGGTGGTGGTAAAGGTTCCGAAACGAGTGTTACTGGCACGGTGACAATGAATGTAGGAACAAAGAGTGGCTCAACGTATACAGGTAATGCTAATATATATGGTAATGTGTATGGTGGTTCTGAAAACGGTGCTGTATCTGCAGTAAATGTTAATCTCTATGCAAATAAAATATATGGTAATGTGTTTGGAGGTGGTTATCAGACGGCTTCTGGAAAGACGGCAGCAACAAGTGTGAATGTCTTACTTGATGGTACTGAGTTTGACAGAACAATCTCTGGTGGTGCCCAAATATTTGGTTGCAATAACAAACAAGGTTCACCAACAGGTCATGTTCTTGTTGACGTGAAAAGGACTAAAGGATCAACCAAAACTGATAGTAAGACGCTCCAAGAAAGAATAGAAGAAGCAACGACGGATGCTTGGTATGATCTCTATGCTGTTTATGGTGGAGGTAATGAGGCGGACTATGTACCAGCAACCAACGAAGCAAAACCATATACGGAGGTTATTATTGAAGGCTGTAATAAGACTATTATTAAGAAGGTATTTGGTGGTGGTAATGCTGCTGCATCTCCTGCCACTAATGTCCTTATTGCAGGTTCCTATTATATTAATAGCGTATTTGGTGGCGGTAATGGTGAATTAGGACCGAATTATGCAGCCAACGTTGGTTACCGTTCAGGTGGTACTACCACCTATGGAACAGGTGTAGCAACTACCAGACTTATGGCGGGCTATGTTCGCGACATTTATGGTGGTAGTAATCAAAATGGTAATATTCGTGGAGGTTCTAATATTACGATGCCCTCTTCAGACGACACTTATGATTGCTGTTCGAATCTGTTAACAGAGAATATCTATGGTGGCGGAAAAAACGCCAACATGAGTGGTGGTACAAGTATAGTATTGGGTTGTCAGCCTGATCATCAGATAGATGAAATCTATGCAGGTTCTCAGAATGCTGATGTATCAGGCGATGTCAGTCTGACGATAACTAGTGGTAAGTTCGGCCGTGTCTTTGGTGGAAACAAGGATGGTGGTAAGCTGATGGGCTCTATCACTGTGAATATTGAGGAAACAGGTGGATGTGACGTGCCTATCGTTATTGGAGAGCTCTATGGTGGTGGAAACTTAGCTGGCTATTCAATCTATGGTTACGACACGGATGGTAATCCAATAGAAGATGAAGACGATAAGACTGTAACAACTCCATATAACGATCCGAAGTTAAACATCCGCTCGTTTACCAGTATCGGAGCTGTTTATGGCGGAGGTTACAAAGCAAAAATGGTGGCTAATCCTACGGTGGATATCAATGTGGTGAAGGGTAGTCATGCAAATGACGGAATGATGCATACAGCCACTAATAACAACACTTATCCTGGTGGAACGATGACAGTTAATATCCCTGCTACCGCAACAGATCCTGCAGTAACTCTTAATTTGCCTTATCCTGCTCATAAGAAAGGGGAGATTGGTGCTATTGGTAATGTGTTCGGTGGTGGTAATCTAGCAACGGTATATGGTAATGCAACTGTGAATATAGGTACGGAATCAACGGTCACATTCATTACTGAACCTGCGCATCTTGGAACTAAAGGAACAGGAGAACAAACTCTCGAAACCACAGGAGTTGCTTATATCCAAAGAGCAGATGGACTGTATGAGGCTAAAACTGAAGGTGCTAATATCACTAACAATGTCTATGGCGGTGGTAATCAGGCTGACGTCACTGGTGATACTCAGGTAAATATCTGTGCGAAATATGATGCTACCAATGACGTATACGATGCTGTTGCAGAGGGTTCGGCCAAAGTGACGATAGCAGGCGATGTATTCGGCGCAGGTCAGGGTGAAGCCACCGATGTGAACAAGGCTTTGGTATCAGGCAACAGTATGATCGTTATGATGGGTGGCTCGGTGAAGCAGAGCGTCTATGGCGGTGGTGAGTTGTCGCAGGTGGCAGGTAATACAGACATCACTGTCGGTGGTGGTACGATTGGTACGCCCAACGACGATACACACGTCTATGGTGGTGCTACTTACGGTAATATATATGGTGGTGGCCAGGGTAATACCACAACTCCCGATGCTGGTCTTATTAAGGGTAATACCAAGATTACTGTCCAAAACACCGTAGTAGATGCGAACACAACTCTGACGCCAACCATCTTACACAACATCTATGGTGGTGGTGCGTACGGCTCGGTTGGAACTATTACCCGTGCTGAAGCTGGTGCGTCCTATGTTCCAGGAAGAACTGCTAATATTTTGAACATGCCTACTGCTTGGGCAAGGAAATCTGGGACAACAGGCACTGACACAGGAAACACTGAAATCTATATCAACGGCGGACAAATCGGTACAAATGGTAATGAGAATGGTATGGTATTCGGTTCGTCGCGTGGTAATGTTGCCACACCTGATGGTGCGGACGCAGATAATCCTTATGGCACAGATGTCGATCCGAACGACCGCTTGGCTTGGGTATATGATACTAAGGTTGTAATTGGTCAATCGGGTAGTCCAGACATCAGAGGCTCTGTGTATGGTAGTGGTGAGAACGGGCATGTCTTTAACAATACTGATGTACAGATTCATAACGGAAAGATAGGTGTTGATGCTGATACGCCGACGTATGGCACTGCTGAAATAACCGATCCAGTTACTAATGAAACTTATACGGGCGCAAACTATCCAAAACGTGGTAACGTCTATGGTGGTGGTTGCGGTGAGGATGACTACAGCATTACTTCCGGCACTACCACTACAAAATATTTCAACCCATTGGCAGGTATTGTGCTTGGTGATACCAAGGTGACCATCGATGGCGGTAAGGTTGTCCATAACGTCTACGGTGCAGGTGCTCTAGGTTCTGTGGGATCTGCAAGTCTGACTACAGGTGGTAAAACCGTCATTGAGATTAGTGGTGGTCAGGTCGGTGACGACGGTGTCGGTGATGGTAATGTCTATGGTGCTGCCCGTGGTAAAGTGGGGCTCACTCAAAATAATATCGCACAGGTTCGTGAAACGAGTGTTGCCATTTCATCGACAGGTAATGTCAAGGCAAGTGTCTATGGTGGTGGTGAAGCCGGTAATGTCAGAGAGAACACGGCCGTCAGTATGACTGGAGGTACCGTTGGTGAGAATATCTATGGTGGCGGTAACTTAGGCTACGTGGGTACATTTACTGTTTCGACGAATACAGAAACTGGTAGCACGGAATATAATTTTAAAGATATTGAAGGCAATGCAAATACCCCTGCCAACAGTAACAATAAGAATACTGGTGTTAGCACTGTTACAATTTCTGGCGGTAAAGTAGGTCCTGACGATAATACAGATTCCCAAAAGGGTAATGTGTTCGGAGCAGGCAAGGGTTCTTCAGATACATTCGAGTGTGAGCCAGCTATGGTATATAGTACGAGCGTTCTCATCTACGATGGTACTGTGAATGGTACTGTCTATGGTGGCGGTGAGGTTGGCCGAGTGGAAAACAATACGGTGGTTACGATAGGAACTGCAGGAGAAACAGATGGAACAAAGAAACCTGATATCAAGAAGAACGTGTTCGCTGCAGGTAAGGGTCTTAACACACATGGATATTCGGCTCTGGTTCGTGGCGACAGTAAAGTGACGGTTCAGGGTAAAGCCAATGTTGAAGGCAGCGTCTTTGGCGGTGGTGAGATCGCTACAGTGGGTAGATACGTAGTCGTTGATAATCTACCGACAACAAAAACCAGTGGTGGTGATTGTGTTGTGGAGATCCAAGATAATGCTAATATCGCTGGAGATGTCTATGGTGCCGGTAAGGGTGTCCTGCCTTATGAAGGTTATACTTCTTCACAAACTCCTTGGAGTAAGACAGCTACTGGTACTACGCAATATACAAGTGCCAATGAAACTGCTTACTTTAATTATATTACTACGCTGGCCATTGTCAGTGATACTCATGTAACGGTGAAAGGAAATGCTACCATTGGTGGCTCCGTCTATGGTGGTGGTCAGAAAGGTTTTGTGCAGACTGATACTGATGTAAAGATTCAAGGTTCCTGCGCGATTGGTACAGCTAGTACGACAACGGGAGGTAACGTCTTTGGCGGTGGACTTGGTGATGCATCTTTTGCTGAGGCTGGCCGTGTGAAGGGAAATACCAATCTCACTGTCAGTGGTGGTAATGTGTATGGTAACGTCTATGGCGGCGGTAGCTTAGGCGATGTGGGTACTATCGATAAGACTGATATCAATAATTATATATGGAGTGATTATACTGACGATGCTACAAACAATGATACTGGTATTTGTACAGTCAATATCACTGGCGGATCGATAGGTGCTGGGAATAAATCTACCGCAAACCATGCGTCAGGCCATGTGTTCGGAGCTGGCAAGGGCTTAGGTACTGGTTCATATTATTGTGAGAAAGCCATGGTGTACAAGACGAATGTCAGTGTTACTAAGGGAACGGTGTATGGCAACGTCTATGGTGGCGGTGAGGTTGGCCGTGTGGAAAATGATGCTGTGGTAGAAATTGGAGCTACTACAGGAACAGACGTCCCTGAGGTTAAGGGTAGCGTATTCGGTGCCGGTGCCGGTTTAGAGACTCATGGCTACTCGGCTTTGGTTCGTAATAACACCAATGTTACTATTCAAGGTTATGCCAAAGTCAGAAATAACGTCTATGGTGGTGGCGAGATTGCTGCAGTAGGTAGGTATTGGGTTTATACAGATCCACTTCCTACAGGAGCACCCACTGTTCCATCAGGGACGATTCTTGGAATGCCCTATCAACAGCGGAGTGGTGGTGTATGTACAGTTATCGTCAAAGACCATGCTGAAATCGGACCAAATGGTGGAGCAGCTACAGAGACTGCAGGACACATCTATGGTGGAGGTAAGGGTGTAACACCTCATTATAGCTCAGGTACTTCCAAAAAGATGACTCCAAATGGTACTTTGGTAGACCTGAATTCTGAAGATGAATATAAACAGTTCCTTGAAACTCTGGCCTTAGTTACCAATACCTCTGTGACTATTGGTGGAAGTGCCGAGGGAACTGACACAAAGGTTAAGGGCTCCATCTATGGTGGTAGCGAGAATGGCTTTGTGCAGCACAATACCTCTGTATTGATTCAAAATGGTAGTACGATTGGTGCATCTAACTCGTATGGAAATGTCTATGGTGGTGGAAAGGGTTATAATGGATTTGCCGAGGCTGGACGAGTGAGTGGAACC
>JAEEGL015762237.1_pt1 | contig 16872 bp, 11 predicted proteins | sample 9134231 | NCBI WGS metagenome assembly JAEEGL01 (sample SAMN16246548, study PRJNA631951) | gut metagenome | biome: gut microbiome; feature: rumen; material: fiber-attached | host: Bos | place: Iran: Karaj | collected 2018-10
CCTGTCTGGTGCCTACACGAGATATCATTATACGTTCTCTTCAGGTGAATCCTCTGATACCCTACCTATGCTCAACCCCATGCTGGGAGTGAAGATGCTGATATATGAGGGTGGCCTAGGCTGGGTGCCGCAGGTGTCGGCAAGTCTGGCCTACAGCCATCTGTTGTGCAGATATTCTGATGGCGATTGGGACACTCCTGGAGGTGGCATGTCCACTGTGCTTGGCTTCCAGTTCCGCAACCATCTGGGCAGCCGTTGGGTGCTCGACTACGGATTGAGCTACGCTTTTAGGAAAGACCGCCATTTGGGCACGAATACCGTCTATGCCAGACAAAGCGACAAACCCTTCCAATTTAATATCATGGCCCGTTGGCTTGCCACCGATAAGTTGATGGTGAGCTTCGGCATGGAGAATGTCGGCGGCACCGCCGAGGTGTTGTGGCAGGCCACGCCCAACTTGCAGATCAAAGCCCAGGGAGGCCTCGCCGCCGGCCTTGGTCTACGTCATGGCATGCTGGAAACCAACGCCCTCGTGGGGTTCAACTGGATGCTGCGGTAAAAGCGACCCAAAGCAGTAAGGCAGGTGTCGACAAGTTATCTGCGAGTTATTGACACCTACTGTTCTTCAACTATTTAACGGTATTTCTTTGGTATTTCTTTGGTTTAAACCAAAGAAATACCAAAGAAATACCAAAGAAATACCGTTGAAATGACGAAGTCAATATTTAGTTGACAAGGAGGTATCCTTGACCGTCGTCGATGAGGGCAGCGGGCATATTGAGTTTTTTCACTTTGGGCGGGAAGCCGATGCCGAAACCGACACAGATGGAGGCCATAGCGTAGGTGATGCCGTGGTGGCGACTGAGGTCGATGTCGGATGGCATGTGGAGGTCGCGGTCGAACATAATCTGTGTGCCGACGGTGGCGGTAAGGGAGAGGAACATATTATCTTTCAGATAGTAGCGCACACCAGCCTCGAAGGCGGCACTGATGCCGTACTGTGTGGCGGTGAGGTAGTCGCCGTTGTGGCTGAAACGGCTGTGCTGTATGGCGAAGCCGGTGGCCACGCCGCCGAAGAGTTCGAGGTGGGGCCACACCATAGCCGAGCGGCGCAACATCACCGAGACGTCGTGCATGGCTATGTTCTCGTCGCCAATGCCGCTGTTGATGTCGGTGAGACTGTAGCGCAGGCCAAGTTCGAGGGTGCTGTCGCGCAGCCCGATGGAGAGCGACGATGTAGGAGCCGTGTATGAGGCTACCGGGGCACCCGTCAGCGATAGACGCGGATAGTTGAAGTAGTTGGTTACGCCCATCTCGGTGCCGAGGGTGAGGTGCCAGCGATTATCGCTTTGGGCCGATGCTGTGGCCGCCGCCAGCAAGACGGCAAGTGTAACAATGGTACGTTTCATAAAAGGGTACTTGTGCGTTTTACAATATAGTAGTCGCACAAGTACCCCTGAATCTTACACCTACGGTGAAAAAAAAGTCAGAATTTGACGATGTCGATGAGGCGTACGCCGTCGAGCCAGACTGCTATGCAGCCCACGGCGCCGTGGTCGCCGGCCTCATCCCAGTCGGCAATGGGCTGGAGTGTGATGGCGTCGACAATCTCGAAGTATTCGGGCTCGAAACGGAGACCGTTGGGGCTGTCGTTGACTTCATGCCATGAGGCCAGGGTGTCGAGCACCCACTCCTTGACGTCGTCGACCTCCTCATATTCAGCCATTTCAGCGGCCTGCTCGAGGGTGGCGTTGATGGCCGGGGCCATGGCGCGGGCCTCGGGCGAAAGGCGCATGTTGCGGCTGCTCAGGGCCAGGCCGTCGTCGGCACGCACGATGGGACAGGGGACCAGCTCGATGGGGTACTTTATCTGCTCGAGGAGCGAGCGGATGACGGCAATCTGCTGGTAGTCCTTCTCGCCGAAGTAAGCGCGGGTGGGCTGTGCCAGGTCGAACAGGCGGCGCACCACCACGGCGACGCCGCTGAAGTGGCCTGGACGGCGCGGGCCTTCCATCACCTCCTCGATGGGGCCGAAATGATAGACCTCTTTGGGTTCGCCCTGCGGATACATCTCCTCCACCGTGGGTGTGAATGCCAGCAGGTTGTCCGAGCAGGAATTCTTAATTCTTAATTCTAAATTCTTAATTAATTCCAGGTCGGCGTCGATGGTGCGGGGATATTTCTCAAGGTCCTCCTTGTTGTTGAACTGGATGGGGTTGACGAAGAGGGAGACGACGACGAGGTCGTTCTCCTTCAGTGCGCGCTCGATGAGCGAGAGGTGCCCCTCGTGGAGGGCGCCCATGGTGGGTACGAGGCCTATCTCAAGGCCTTTATCTTTTGCTTCGCGCACGGCCTGCTGCAGGTCGGCGGCTTTGGTGACTTGGTTCATATTATTGTGTTTTTGTTGTAGTTCAGGGAGTTCGTGTAGTCCAAGTAGTTCAGGACAAATGCAACGGCTATCGTCTTGAACTCCTTGAACTCCTTGAACTTCTTGAACTCCTTTTTGTTTCCATTTATTCTACTTCTTCGTAAGGTGTGAAACCGTCGTCGTCGGTATTGTCGTCCTGCTTCTCTTGTAGTTCCTTGCGGGTGAGGTATTTATTGGGGAGTTCGAGGAGGTAGTTGACGGCGGTAAGGATAAGGCTGAAGAGCAGGGCTGAACCGAAGTTGTCGACCTTGAATCCATCGACGATGGCCGAGGCCATAAGGATGATTATAGCGTTGATGACGAATAGGAAGAGGCCGAGCGTGAGCGCTGTGACAGGAAGGGTGACGACGATGAGAATAGGTCGTACAAGATTGTCGAGCAGTGAGATAACGATAGCGGTGAGCAGTACTGCCCAGAATGAGGTGACGCCTACACCTGGCAGCAGCCAAGCTCCAACCATAACGGCAATGGAGAGCAGCATGATGCGTGTGAGACAGCCGCCATGGCCCGAGTAGAATTCATCGCCGCTTTTAATAGTAAGTCGCATGGTCAGTCTTCTTCAATCTCTATAGGGCCTTTACCCTGGCGGACGAGGGTGATGCCGTCGGAGCAGTCGACCACCGTCGATGGTTCTACCTCGGCGATGCCGGCGTCGACGACCATAGCGACACGGGAGCCAAAGCGGTCGTGGATGAGTTCTGGATCGGTGTAGTTCTCCATGTCGCCGTCTTCTTCGCCAATGGGGCGCACTGAAGTGGCTATCAGCGGCGAGCCAAGTTCCTCGATGACAGCGCGGGCGACACCGCAGTCGGGCACACGGATACCGATAGTATGGTTCTGGTTCTGGTAGTTGCGGGGCACCGAGCCAGCCGCCTCCATGATGAAGGTATAAGGACCTGGCAGACTGCGCTTAAGCAATGCGAAAATATCACGGTCGACAGTGCGATAGTATTCCGACGCCATGCTCAGCGACGAGCAAAGCATCGAATAACGGGCTTGCTTCAGACGGAAACCCTTGAGCTGAGCGATCTCCTCGACGGCTTTCTTGTGTTCCATCGATGCGGCAAAACAATAAAGCGTGTCTGTAGGCAACACCACCACGGCGCCGGCACGCAAAGCATCAGCCACACGTCTCACTTCCCGCACGTTGGGATTGTCGTTGTATATCTTTACAATCATCGTCAGAGTACTTTTTCGGGGTGCAAAAGTACAAAAAAAATAATACATAGGTGAAAAATTACAAATATATAATTCCTTTCGCAATAAATGCGAGACCTTATCGTTATGGTATAATCATGAGAACTAAAACAACCGTAATATTAGCACTTCTATTGCTGGCGCCCTGTGTGTTGAACGCGCAGAAAGTTCGTTTTGGCAAATACTTCGACGGCAGGACTCTGCGCATCGACTGTGTGCGGGAAGGCTCTGCCAAAGGCGACACCGTATGGGTGAGCCGTTGGGTTGACCGCGAAAACGGGTGGCACGGTTCGCACACCCAGATGCTTGATCCCTTCGACAATGGCGACTACCGCGTAGTGATGCGCGATGCCAAGAGCGGCCGCGACATCTACTCGCGCTGCTACAGCAACCTCTTCCGCGAATACAAAGACACCCCTAAAGGCAAGCAAGGAGTGTCGGCACGTTTCGAAGAGACTCTGCTTCTGCCCATGCCAAAGCATGCGGTGAAGATTGCGCTGCAGAAACGCGACAAGGGCATGCAATTTGCCGACGCCACTGTTGTGGACTTCAACCCTGCGACAGACAAATTGGAGTACAACATGCGTGTCGGCGAGAACCGGCCGCTCGAGATACACGGCGATCCATCAAAGAAAATCGACGTGGTCATAGTAGCCCAAGGCTATGGTGACGAACCACCTCAGAAGGTAGGTGTCGACTTCTACCGCATGAAGGAAATCCTCTTCGGTAAAGAGCCCTTCTCCTCTCACCGCGAGGACTTCAACATCTACGGCGTAGTGGGCGATGTAGAGGCAGACTACAACACCTTCGGCATCGACCGTTACCTGATGACCTTCAGCGTCCACCGACTGCATAACCTTATCGGCATGACCCCATGCGACTTCATCATCATCATGGTCAACGACGCAACCTACGGTGGAGGAGCCATATACAACTTCTACGCCGTAAGTTCGCTGCACCGCATGGCTGAATACGTGCTGCCGCATGAATTCGGCCATCATTTCGGCGGCTTGGCCGACGAGTATGTCGACGAAGACCTCAGCTATGGCAGTCTGCACCGCACCGACTACGAGCCTCTGGAGCCCAACATCACCAATCTCAAAGACTTCGACCACAAGTGGAAAAACATGCTGCCCCCCGGCACACAGGTACCCACACCTGCCAACGACAATGTACCAAAATCCGAATGCGGCCCGATAGGAGTCTATGAAGGCGCCGGCTACTCCTCGAAAGGAGTTTACCGTCCCACGATGCACTGCATGATGCGTGATTACGCGCCTTTCTGCCCCATCTGCATGAAACGTCTGGAAGAGATTTTCCAGCTGTACACTAGATAAGTGATTAGTGATTAGTGATTAGTGAATAGTGATTAGTGAATAGTGATTAGATATTAGAAAAGATTATGCGACGCCTGCTGGTCATAGCCATAATAGCCATGTTGCTGCCACTGTGTACGGTGTCGTGCGACACCGAGGGTTATGTCGACGAACGTACCGTCAGCCTACAGTTTTCGGTCGACACTGTGAGCTTCGACACCGTCTTCACCACCGTAGCCACCATCACCCAGCATGTAAAAGTATACAACCGCAGCAGCAACGACATAGAACTCTCGTCGGTAACCCTCAAGCACGGTCGTCAAAGCCGCTTCCGCCTGAATGTCGATGGCGACACCTCGATGGTGGCGCGCCGGGTGGAACTGCAGGCTGGCGACAGCCTCTTCATCTTTGTGCAGGCCAACATCAATCCCAACGACGAGAACGAGCCCTTCATCAGCACCGACTCCATTATGTTCAGCAACGGACAGTACCTGCCGTTGGCAGCTTGGGGACGCAATGCAGAATATCACCGCATCCCAGCTGACGACGACACGTCGTGGTTCTGTCGCATCGACTGCGCCAACTGGCGCCACGACCGCCCCCATGTGATACTCGACCCCGCGGCGGTGCTCGACGGCAACACGCTGACCCTACAGCCCGGCGACGAGCTGCACTTCGCCGATGGCGCCATGCTCATTATCGACAGCAACGCGACACTCATTGCCAACGGCAGTGCCGACCAGCCCATACTCTTCACGTCGTTGCGCCACGACCCCTGGTACCGTAACATGCCGGGGCAATGGCAGACGGTGTGGTTCTACAACTACAGTATCGGCAACGTAATCAACCATGCAGTAGTTGAGAATGCTGAAGGCGGCCTGCGCTGCTACCCCGGTTCAACGCTCACAGTGAGCAACACCGTGGTGCGCAACTGCTCCGACGCCGGCATCATAGGACAGGACGCCTCTATAAATGGCAACAACCTGCTGGTCTACGACTGTTTCTCCTCGGCAGTGCTTATCGGCGGAGGCAACTATTCATTCAACGCATGCACCTTTGCCGACTACTGGAACTACCGTGACCACAGCCGCGACACAGCCGCTGTCATCGTGTCGAACATCTTCCCCCTGTCGCCCACCGACTACTACGGCGACCACATGCATGCCTCGTTCAACGACTGTATTGTCTACGGCACCTGGACACGCGGCGAGGTGGCCGTCACACAATTCGAAGGACTATCCATGGACACATCGTTCACCCACAGTCTGATTCGTGGCGGGGCATGGGACGAAGACCCCATGTTCACCGATCCTGCCAACGATGACTACACCCTGCAGGAGGGCTCGCCCGCCACAGGGATAGGTTATAATTTTGAATAATACAGAATACTGAAGATATGTACGAATACTTTCAAGGCAAACTGGCATCGCTGGAACCCACACAAGCCGTCATAGACTGCGGCGGCGTAGGCTACCTGCTGGAGATCACACTCAACACCTACGAAACCCTGCGCCGCAGCGAAAGCGATACGGCAAAGCTCTACGCACACCTCGCCGTGCGCGAAGATGCACAGCAACTATTTGGTTTTGCCGACATGGCCGAGCGTGAGATGTTCCGCCTGCTGGTTTCCATCAGCGGCGTCGGCAACCAGACGGCACGCGTCATGCTGTCATCGCTCACCGTAGACGAACTACGCACCGCCATTCAGCAACAAGACGTCAAGAAAGTGCAACGAGTGAAAGGTATCGGAGCCAAGACGGCCCAACGCATAGTCCTCGAATTAGCCGACAAGATGGGTGCCAGCGGACAACTGCCTGTGACCAGCGGACAGAGTGCTGCAGTCAACCAGGCGCGCGACGAAGCCATGACGGCCCTCACCATGCTGGGCTTTGCCAAACCCGCCGTAGAGAAACTCCTCATGTCCTCCGACTGGAAGAATGCCGACGGCAGTCCGATGACTGTCGAGGATATTATCAAAGTGGGACTTCAACGTCTATAAATCGACAAGAATCCCTGCCCAGGTTTTAGGGATAATAAAATATAAATATAAAATATTAGCAGGGCGATGCAATAAAACACCTCGCCCTGCGTTTATTTTTAGTTAAAACTTAGAAGACCCCATTGAAAACTAAACATATAATAGTAATGTTCCTAACCCTGCTGTGCGGCATCACGATGATGGCACAGACAGACAGCGTGGACTTTACGCCGATGGGGAGCGGCTACACACCGTCGAGCATTACGACAAGCGTGGAGTATGACGCCGCCACGGGAACATACGTGCGGGTGACCAAAGTAGGCAATACGGTGCTGGGGCGCGATTATATGTCTTTCGAAGAATATCAGGACTGGCAGATGGACCAGCTGATGGACAAATACTGGAACGACAAAAAAGAAGGTTCGGTACTGGACAATGCCAGCGGCGGACTGCTAAGCAAGATACCCGGTTTCAGCCAAATCACAGAGAAACTGGCAGGCTTGGACAAGTTGCCGGAGATGTCCATCACTCCAAGCGGCAACGTCGACCTGACATTCCAGCTGGTGAACAACTACCGCAACGACCCGCAGCGCGACGCCAGCGAGCGCAGCGTCACCACCTTCGACTTCGACGAAAACATACGGCTGAACCTACATGCCAAGATAGGCGACCTTATCGAATTCGACATCAACGAGAACACCAAAGCCACCTTCGACTTCGAGAACAAGATAAAGCTCAAATACGAAGGCAAGGAAGACGACATCTTGCAACTGTTCGAGGCGGCCGACATCTCGTTCCCGCTGAACACCACCCTGATACAGGGCTCGCAGCAGCTCTTCGGATTCCACACGAAGCTTAAATTCGGCAAGCTGACCATCGACGCCGTACTGAGCCAGAAGGAAACCTCGACCGAGAACATGCAGGTGAAGGGAGGCGCGAGCAGCCACGAATTCGAAATCAGGGCCGACGAATACGAAGAGAATCGGCATTACTTCATAGCGCAGTACTTCTACGAGAACTACAATAAGGCGATGAGCACGCTGCCCGTTGTAGGGTCGAACGTAAAAATCATACGGCTTGAGGTTTGGCGCACCAATGTAGGCGCCGCCGTGACACAGAACCGCAATATCCTTGCCCTGACCGATCTGGGCGAGAAGAACCCATCCAACTACCGCGTCAGCGGCACAGGTCCACTGATGCCGGCCAACAACAGCAACAACCTGCTGGAACTGATCAACACAGGCGCTGTGCGCAGCATCAACTCGGTAACCAACTACCTGCAAGGCCTCGGCATGACCAGCGGCGTGGACTACGAAAAAGTGGAAAGCGCCCGACTGCTGAATCAGAACGAATACACCTTCAACAGCCAGCTGGGATTTATCACCCTCAACCAGCCACTGAGCAACGACCAGGTGCTGGCCGTGGCATTCCAGTACCAAGTGATAGGCGACACCAACGTATATCAGGTCGGCGAGTTGACCACCGACGGCATCAACGACCCCAACACTCTTATCGTAAAGTTGCTGAAGAGCACCAGCGTGGACACCCACGGCCCTCTGTGGAAATTGATGATGAAAAACGTCTACTTCCTCAAGAGCAGCCAGCTGAGTCGCGATGGATTCCGCCTGAACATCCTCTACGAAGACCCCGACGGCGGTGTCGGCATTGGTTTCTTCACCGAAGGGCCGCAGAGCGGCAAACCGCTGATAGAAGTGTTCGGCATGGACCGCATGGATGCATCGCAGAGCTACTACTACGCCGACGGTGTGTTCGACTGGTTCGACTCGGCGGCCTTCAAAGGCGGCCTTATCCAAGCCAGCACCGGACGTATCTTCTTCCCTTATGTCGAGCCATTTGGACGCGACCTACGCACGATACTTGGCGACAACGCCTTCGCCGACCAATACTGCTTCGACTCGCTCTACACCATGACACAGACATTGGCACGCCAATATGCCGACCGCAACAAATTCTACCTCGAAGGCTACTACACCTCGAGCGTCAGCGGCGAGATATCGCTGGGCTACAGCGTCACACCCGGGTCGGTGACTGTCACCGCCGGCGGCATGCCTCTGATAGAGAATGTCGACTACACCGTCGATTACACTATGGGTACTGTGCGCATCATCAACGAGAGCATCCTCTCTTCTAACACTCCCATCAGCGTAAGCTCAGAGAACAACTCGTTCAGCATGACTACCAAGCGCATGCTTGGCCTGCACCTGAACTACGAGTTCGAGCCCAACTTCAACCTGGGAGCTACAGTGATGAACTTGCACGAGAAGCCGATGACTCAGAAGAACAACTTCGGCGACGAGCCTACCAGCAACACCATCTGGGGTCTGGACCTGAACTACAGCCACGATGTGCCGTTCATCACAAAACTCGTCGACCTGCTGCCCGGTATCGAAACCAAAGCGCCCTCAAAACTAAGCCTTACGGCCGAGTTTGCCCACTTCATCCCCGGTATGAGCAGCACCGGCAGCAAAGAAGGCAGCGTAAGCTATGTGGACGACTTTGAAGGAGCCGAAAGCAATATAGACCTAAAAAGTGTGACGTCATGGTTCCTTGCAAGCACACCTCAGGACTACCGTTCGGCCATGCCCATGTTCCCCGAGACGGATCCTGCAAGCGGAATAGCCTACGGCTTCAACCGAGCCAAACTGGCATGGTACCGCATCAGCAACGACTTCTATGAAAAGGGGCGCCGTCCCTCGAACATCACCGACGACGACCTGTCGATGCCCTACGCTCGCCGTATCTATGAGCAGGAGGTGTTCCCCAACAAACAACTTGCCGCCGGACAGCAACAGAACATCTACGAACTGAATATGGCGTTCTACCCCACTGAGCGCGGTCCATACAACTACGATGTGGCGCCGTCTGCCTACAGTGCCGGTATCAATGCCGACGGACGGCTGGAACAGCCCGCAAGCCGTTGGGGCGGCATCATGCGCAAACTCGACTACACCGATTTCGAGTCGCAGAACATCGAGACACTGGAGTTCTGGCTCATGGACCCGTTCATCGAGAACCCGACACACAGCGGTGGCAAACTCTATATCAACCTCGGCGACATCAGTGAGGATATCCTTCGCGACGGCCGCAAACAGTTTGAGAACGGACTGCCCATCAGCGCCACCGTGGTCAACGTGGACACCACCATCTGGGGTCGTGTGCCGACGACACAGCCCATCGTCAACGCCTTCGACAACGAAGAGTCTTCGCGCATGTACCAGGATGTAGGCTACGACGGTCTTGGATCCACCCACGGGTTAAACGACGAGCGCACCTTCTTCTCTTGGTATGTCGATGCTGTTGCTGCGCGCTTCGGCGAAGAGTCGGAAGCCTACCAGAAGGCCTCCGCCGACCCGAGTGCCGACGACTTCCGCTACTTCCGCAGCAGCTACTACGACGAAGCCGATGTCAAGGTAACCGACCGATACAAGCTGTACAACAATGCCGAAGGCAATTCCCCCGTCGACAGCGACAGCGAAGAGGACTATATGACCTCCGGCTCGGCCTACCCCAACGTCGAGGACATAAACCGCGACAACACGTTAAGCGAAGCCGAGAACTACTACCAATACGTGATAGACCTGCGTCCCGGTGAAATGCAGATTGGCCGCAACCACATCGTAGACATCCAAGAGGCCCGCAACGTGCAGTTGGCTAACGGCGAGTCGACAACATGCAAATGGTATCAGTTCCGCATCCCCATCAGAGAGCCCGACGAGAAGGTGGGCAACATCAACGGCTACCAGTCGATACGTTTCATGCGTATGTTCCTCAACAAGTTCGAAGAGCCCATCATCCTGCGTTTTGCCACACTCGATCTGGTCTACTCGACATGGCGCAAATACAGCGAGGAGTTGCTCCAGCCTGGCGACTACCCCACCGGCACCACCGAGGAAACCTCGTTCAGCATCTCAACTGTGAACATCGAAGAGAACGGCAGCCGCCAGCCTGTGCCCTACGTACTTCCTCCAGGAATCGAGCGCGAGCAGTGGTACTCGACAAGCAGCAGCTACACCGAACTCAACGAGCAGGCCATGGTGCTCGACGTGAACGAGCTTTCGAGCGGCGACGCAAGGGCCATCTACCGCTCCTCCGGCTACGACCTGCGCTACTACGGTCACCTCAAGATGTTCGTCCATGCCGAAAAGAAATACGCCACCGACCAACTCGAAGACGGCGACCTCTCCCTCTTTGTCCGCCTCGGCTCCGACTATACGAACAACTACTACGAATACGAACTGCCTCTGCAGTTCACGCCATGGTACACCCCGAGCGACGACCCATACGCAATATGGCCCATAGCCAACAATGTGGATATCGATATACAGAAGCTGACCGACATCAAGACCAACCGTAACATAAAGATACGCTCCGGCGAAGGCGGCTACTCCCCCAGCCTGCTCTACAGCGAGACTATTGAAGGACGTCGTTACACGGTGCTCGGCAACCCCAACCTTGGCAAGGTAAAGGTCATCATGATTGGTATCCGCAACCCGAAGAAAGAAAGTCTCACCGACGGCAACAACATGCTGCCGAAATCTGCAATTGTGTGGATCAACGAGCTGCGACTGAGCGACTACATCAATAAGGGCGGCTGGGCTGTCATGGCACTGGCACGCACTAATCTGGCCGATGTTGGCAACCTCTCGCTATATGGTTCCTACACCACCGCCAACTTCGGCAATCTGGAGGATCCACTCATAAAGGAGGAATTGGTCAACACTTTCAACTTCCAGACGACATTCGACATGGAGATGGGCAAGTTCCTGCCCGAAGAGTGGGGACTCAGAATACCTCTCTACCTCGATTACAGCCGCGAGATAGGAAGCCCTGAATATAATCCCCTCAATCCAGACGTGCTTCTTTACGACGATCTGCAGACCTATCAGACCAAGGACGAACGCGACAGCGTGAGGGACATGACTCAACGCCACAAGTCGGCCACCAACCTGACACTCTCCAACGTGCACAAGGACAGGGTGGGCAAAGGAGCGCTGAAACAGCACTTCTATGACATTGAGAACTTCTCGCTCTCCTATGCATACAGCCGCGAACGTATGTCGGACGACGAAGTGGACCATTACAACAAAGACCAGCACCGCGGCGGACTCACCTACAACTACTCCCTACAACCCAAACAGGTCAAACCGTTCGACAAAGTCAAGCTGTTCAACAACAAGAACTGGAAAATCATCAAGGACTTCAACTTCTACTACCTGCCGAAAAACCTGAGTTTCTCCACCGAGGTGTACCGCGACTTCGAAGAGACTCTGCTAAGGAACAAGAGCGCCGCACAGGTCATCATCAAGCCGACCTACTTCAAGCAGTTCACATGGCAGCGCAACTACAACCTCCAATACGACCTATCCAAGAGTTTCCACATCCAGTATTCCGCTGGCGCCAACGCCCGCATCGATGAGCCCATCGGCCGCATCGAGACTCGCTCCGCCACCGATTCCATCTGGCACTCGATAGCAAACGGAGGCACCATGCAGCAGTTCCAGCAGTCGCTGAATGCCACCTACGACCTGCCCATAAGCAAGCTTCCGTTCATGGACTTCCTGAAAGTGCCGTTGAGCTACCGCACCAACTACACCTATCAGGGAACCACCGAAGCGCTGGCATCCATGGGCTCGGTGCTGCAGAACTCTACCGCGCTTTCTGCTTCTGCCACAGCCAACTTCACCACGTTGTACAACAAGATACCCCTGCTTAAGAAAGCCAACACTCCCAAGAACAACAACAAGAAGGGCAACAACAAGAACAAGCCGCAGAAAGGCAAAAACGCAAAACCACTCAGCGCGCAGGACTCCATCGCCATGGCCGACAGTCTGAAGCACGCCAAGATGGTGGAGACATTCAAAGAGGTCGGCTACTTCGGCTTGCGACTGCTGAGCGGAGTGAAGAATATCAATGCTCAATACAACGTAACCACCGGTTCCCGTCTGCCGGGATACATGGGTGAAGCCACCATCGTCGGTCTCGACCCGACACATCAATGGACTCCCGGACCTGGCTATATCTTGGGCTACAACCAGGATGTTGTCGACAACCTGCTACGCAACGACTTGCTGAGCCGCGACTCACTGTTCAACTCGCCTCACGAAATGACGATGAACCGCACCCTGACCCTGCAAGCCAACCTGGAACCCATACGTGACCTGAAAATAGACCTCAACGCCACCCAGAACTACTCTACACGCGACGAATACTATTACAAATACAACCCAGAAATCGACCTCGTCGACGGACCACTGTCCTACACCATGACCGGTGCTTTCACATCCACGGCATGGAGTTTCAGCACCGCTTTCGCCAACCCCGACGCACTCTTTGCCGAATTCCTCGCCAACCGTGCCATCGTGGCGCAACGCCTGGCAGCAGCCAATCCCGACCCCTATTCCGACCAGATGGTGCTCGACACCATGATCGGCGAATACTACCCTGCCGGTTATAGCGCCAACTCACAGACGGTGCTCCTGACATCCTTCCTCGCCACCTACCTTGGCGACGACCCCTCCACACGCTCCTACTCGCCACTCACCAAGATGCCGCTGCCCAACTGGAGCATCAACTACACGGGTCTGAACAAAATCCAGTTCCTGAAGAAATGGTTCACCAACATCACCCTCTCGCACCGCTACAGCTCAACCTATAGCGTAGCCAACTTCTACACCGACGCTGCACTCTCCAGCACCGACGACTACGACTACGGCACCGAGACGCTTATCAACAACACGGGCGACTATATCCCGCCATTGAGCATGGGCGGTGTGCAAATCAGCGAGCAGTTCAACCCCTTGATACGCGTGTCGGTGAACATGGTCAACAGTTTCCAGTTCAACTTCTCCATCCAGAAGAACCGCACCCTGGCGCTGTCGTTCAGCAACAACCAGCTGACCGAGACCACACGCAACGGCGTCACCTTCGGTGCCGGCTACCGTATCAAAGACGTAGCCTTCCAGCTGAAAGTGGGCGAAAAACCGTTCGACCTCAAGAGCGACATCGTGTTGCAACTCAACCTGACATACAACAGCAACAAAACAAACATACGCAAAATCAACCAGAACATAAGCCAGATATCGGCAGGCAGCTCGGTGTGGATGGTGGAGCTCAGCGGCGAATACTCACTCACCGCCAACCTCTCGCTGAGAGCCTTCTTCCAGACCAACATCAACAGGCCCTACATCTCCAACGCCTACCCCAACTCAACCACCAAAGGAGGCCTGACCGTAAGATTCTCTTTCTAACCAACCCAAGACTACCGACATGAACAACGACCGCTTTACAGATTTCGACGACGAAGTGCGACAACTGGTACTCGACTTCGAGAAGACTGTCATGAAAGGGGAGTCACAGTTCTATGACGTCGACGAACTCGAGATGATAATAGACTACTACCTCGAAGTGGACGACAAAGAGCCGCTCATCACCGCCATCATCTACGCCGAACAACTCTATCCCGAAAGCATTGAAATAAAGATACGCCGCGCCCACTGGTATATCGCCAACCAGGAATACGACCGCGCCTTAGAGATACTGCTCCGCTTGGAAGAACAGGAACCCGAAGACACCGACATAGCCTACTCGCTTGGGGTGCTCTATGGCGAAATGGGGCAGCACGAGAAAGCCGTCGACTACTACCTGCAGGCCGCCACCGACGGGTGGCAGCTCGGACGCATCTACGCCAACATCGCCGAGGAATACTACAAGATGAACAACTTCCACGAGGCGATACAATACTACATGAAATCCTTCGGCACCGACAGCTACGAGGTGCAGACTTTCTACAATTATGTCGACACATGCAGACAGGCGGGCATCTGCGACGAAGCCGCACAGTTCTTCGACCTCTACGTCAAGACACACCCCTACTGCAAGGAAGCATGGCACTGTCTGGGCTTCGCCTACCGTGAGATGGGCATGTATGAAAAAGCTATCGACGCTCTCGAATATGCCATAGCCATCGACAAAAACTACGCCTTAGCCTACTACGAGCTCTCGCACGCACAAGAAGACTGCCATCAGATAGGCAATGCCGCCTCCACGCTTATCCACATGCTCGACCTTGCCGTCGACCGGGGCGAAATCTACCGAGCCTTAGGCCAGCTCTACACACGCCAGGACAACTTTGAGACCGCCATGCTCTACTTCAAGAAGGCCGTTGTAGAAAACGAGTCCGATGCCGATGCCCTCGCCGGTATGGCCACCTGCCACCTCCGGCTCGGCGACCTGTCCATGTCCATGACATACGTGAAGAAAGCCTTGAATGCCGACAGCGACAACGCCGATGCGCTCTGCTGCGCAGCGATGATATACGACAGTCGCGACAACTACGACATGGCGTGCGAATACTTCGATCGCTGCATCTCGTCGCCACGCTGTACCGAAGCCCACTGCCGCTTCTACACCATGTTCCTCTTCAGCCATCAGTCCTACGACATACTGATTGAATTCGCTGAAGAATCGCTGGAGATATATCCCAACGATATCTTCTACAGCACCTACCTCGCTGCAGCATGCTTCTACACCAACCGCTACAACAAACTGCGGCATGCGCTGCCCGACGTACACCCCGTCATGCTGCACGAGATGTGTCCCGAACTGTGGGAGAATCCCCGTTTGGCGGCGATACTGCCCGAGATGAAACCCGATGACGAATCACAAAATCCACAAGACAATGAATAGAAAACGCTTCCTGCTCCTGCTTCTCTCCCTCGTCATGCTTGCCAAGCCCTTGGCGGCACAGGAAACCAGCCATATCGCCGAAGCTGTCGACAGCACTCGCACCGGCTGGGTTGCCGACGTGCTTCACTGGTACGACGCCAACATGAACTACTACGCCGTCGGCGGCCTCATGACCCTCGAAAGTTCTTTCATCCCATTCCCTTCCGAAGTGGTGATACCGCCTGCGGTATACGTGGCCCTTGACGAGAACACACATAGCGGCATGAACTGGTGGCTCGTGGTGCTCTTCGGCACCCTCGGTGCCCTGCTGGGAGCGCTCATCAACTATTTCCTCTCCATGTGGCTGGGACGCCCCATCATCTACGCCTTCGCCGAAAGCAAGCTGGGGCACATGCTCCAACTCTCAAAAGAGAAAATCGAGCGTGCCGAGACCTACTTCAACGACCACGGCAATGTCTCCACCCTTGTAGGACGTTTCATCCCTGTCATCCGCCAGCTTATATCCATCCCTGCCGGTCTATCGAAGATGAACATCTGGGCATTCATGTTCTTCACCACCATCGGTGCCGCCGCCTGGAACTTCGTGCTCGCACTGCTGGGCTACCTGGCCCACAAAGCGGGCGACATCTCGGTGGTCGAGCAGTACAGCCACGAGATAAGCTATGCCATCATCGGCCTCGTCATCCTCGTGGTGGCCATCTTCGTGGTACGGTACCTATTTAAAAAGAGAAAAGGAAACAGAATTATTGGCATATTGTTTGCCATATTCTTTGGTTGGTTTGGATTGCATCATTTCTTTGTTGGAAATAAAAAACATGGTCTCTGGTATTTAATATTTTTCTGGACAGGCGTTCCTGCAATACTTGGATTTGTGGAAGGGCTATGGTGGATATGCAAAAAAGAAAAGTATGGCAGTCCTTTGCTAAACAAATGAGCTAACATATAGCCCCGTAGGGGCAACGGATAGTAGCCGTGGGTGCAAACCCACGGAACAAATATGGTAAATAATCAATAGAGCCCCATAGGGGCGACGGAAACAAAATGGCAAATAGCTACACTCAACTGAATGTACACATAACATTCCACATAAAGACCGGTGCTAATCCCATAGTACCAGCCGATTTGCCACGCTTGTTTTCCTACCTTGGTGGTTGTGCCAGTGAACAAGGAGCCAAGGCTATTGTCGTGGGCGGCATGCCAGACCATATTCACATGCTTGTCTCTATACCAGCCACAATCACTATTTC
>JAEEGL010074106.1_pt1 | contig 16871 bp, 17 predicted proteins | sample 9134231 | NCBI WGS metagenome assembly JAEEGL01 (sample SAMN16246548, study PRJNA631951) | gut metagenome | biome: gut microbiome; feature: rumen; material: fiber-attached | host: Bos | place: Iran: Karaj | collected 2018-10
CGCAGTTTTCAGCGTAGGTGGCGTGGTTCACGGTCACGCCGTGGAGCAGGAAGTCCGGCAGATAATACGTGCCGTCGCCGAGGTCGTATCCTTCCGGCTCATACTCCCACTTGACCCCGCAGGCGTCGAAGAACACAGCCCACCGCGCCTCAAGGCGGGAGCGGAAGCGGTAGCCCTTGTACTCGGTCTCAATTGCTTTCAGTCCGTTCACAGCGACTCCACCTCCTCAAACTCAGCGTTGAAATACCGTACCGGCTGTCTGCGGCGCTTCGCTGTCTCGATTTCCACGCTCATGCCTTCAGAAATCACGTCGCCGAGAACCCACAGCTCCTGGCACTTGCCCTGCAGCACGATGTCCATGAACAGAGCGAGATCCCTTTCCTCCGGGTCTTCGTCGTTCACGAACTGCGGAAACATGAGGTGCGGCGCAAGCGGGATCTGCCCGTGTTCCAGCGCAAAACGGCAGAATTGCCTGGTGCGTTCCGTATTGCCCTCGACGTCCCCGGAAAACGGGGAGCAGATGTAAACGAGCGGACGGAACGGCTTTTCATTTGTATCGTTTCTCATTCAAACGACCTCCTTGTAAAGATTTGCCGAGGTCACCCTCTAACGGGTAGCCTCGGCAGAAGGTCAAAACTCACGGTTTTTATAATTTTCTCTCAACTTTTTTTCTGCGCGGCGAAGCCAGTGCGTGACCGTGGTGGGGTCAACACCGAGAGAAGCCGCGTAATCCTTCGTCGGCACGAGATCCATATGTACCGCGATGAATGCCGCCGCCCACCTGGGCTTGTCCGCCAGAACACTGCGGACCCATTCGCAGATGGCTTCGTACTGCTCCCGCTCCTCGCGGGCAAGCTCGTCCTGCCGAAAAATACGGTCATCGGCCACCTCGCGCATCAGCGGTTCGGAGGTGTCGACATCATCCTCGGTCTCGTCCTTGCCAGGTTTCGCTTTCGATTCGCCCCTGTGGCGGTTCAGCTTGCGCCAGGAGTTATACTCCGGCCTGTTGTACTTCGCATCAAAGGCTTCCTGGATACGCTTCTCGCGTTCCTCCTGTGAAAGCGCCTCGCCGCCGTCCAGGTCAAGGGAGACCCACAGCTGTTCGGTTGCCTGCTCGTCCAGGTCAAGCACCTGGTAGGCTTCGTCATAACGGATTTTCAGTTTCATAAAGATGACTCCTTTCAGATTCCTTGGAATCCGCAGGAGTCGCTTTCATCCGAAGAGACAAAGAAAGACGGCTTGGATATAGCTCACCCATAACAGGAAAGCTAAATCCAGGCCGTCATGCAGCTCTGCGGATTTCCGTATGAAATTGTTTTTATGCCGCTGTTTTTCTGCTATCGACCTTAAAGTCGTGAGCGGCAACTCTGGTAATGATTGTAACGATATCTTGGCGTTCAACGGTGAAGGATTCTCCGACTGCAAGGATGGCGCTGGTCTTGTTGCCTTTATATAGGCATTCCACAAGTCCGGTTTCAGGATTTCCCTTGCACGCTAAACGCCCAAGACAGTCATAAAATGGTATCACCCATAGCGTCCTCCTTTCTGATAAAAATCATAGGCATCACCTCCTCAAATAAGCGGTTACGCTTAATTGCGTAATATCAGGGTAAAAAATAGACTCTTGCCACATTACTGCAGCAAGAGTCATAGTAAGCTGCATTCTTCGAGACGAATTTCTACAGATTGTTTGGAAACATCGAAGAAATCTGCCAGGGTGATAATAGCGCTTCTGTTGTCTTTACCATAAGCAACACCGAGATGTTCGGCGGCTTCAACGAACGTATTTCTTGGCATAAGAATCCTCGGCGCTATACCAATGGCCTGTGATTCCATAAGGTTTTCTTCGTCTATTGCCTCCGGCAGTTGATCCACCCGACACTTACAGTATTTCGCATACCTGGGAAGAGAGAACTTCTGCATCTTATAATAATAACGATGCTTAAACCAGTGTACACACTCATGTGCGATGGTATTGTTGCGACATCCAGTGTTCGTCTTCTTAACCGCTTCTGGGTCAATCAGCATGGTCTTTGCCTTGAACACTTTTGTTTCGTACAGCCCTTCGTTAGGATCGTATACCTCCACGGCACCGTCTGTAAAAATGGTCATGCCGTAGATATCCAGCTCTTCAGATAAGCAAATATACTGAACGTCTAACCCAAGCCCATTTCTCGCGATATCCTCAATCGGAACGGGCATTGGATTTTTTAAGGCGTCGGGACAGAATCGTTCCAAAAACTCGTTCGCTACATTGTCGTATTCTGCCGGGGGAATGTAGGGAACGAGTTTACGACTGTTGTAATCCATTATTCGCCTCCATTTCTCTTGTCGATGATCTGATTAACCTCCTGCCAGAAATCATCTCCAAGACCTTGGCTTTTAGCTCTGCGAAGTGCAACACGTGCATTAGGAAGGGATTCATCCATGATATATTCCGGCAAATCAGGGGAAACCTGTTTGCGCTCCCGTCCTGCCAGATCGAGCATTTCAACACGCTCTTCTTCGCTTAAGTTCAGAACTTGAGCCAAAGCTTCAAGACCCTCGATATCCGGCGGGTTTCTCCTTCCTTTGATGATATCCGAAAGGTAAGTTACAGATACACCAAGTCTTTCTGCGATCGGCTTGAGTTTTACATCTTTTTCAAGCCGCTTCTGTGCAATATATGCACCAAATTCACCTGCCATTTGTTGTTCCTCCTTTTCGCGTATACGCTTTTTAGCGTAATTGTATTATAGCAGATCCCTATCCCCGTGTCAATAGGGCTGCGAAAAAACGTTCATAAAAATTTTTCTTGATTTAGGGCATTATTTTTGATTTAGGGCATTGCAAAATCAAACAGCTTGTGCTATAATAATTGAGAAGATTACCAGGAAGGGAGAACACCTATGCCACAGCATGGAGGAAAAAGAGAAGGATCTGGGAGAACCCCGCTTCCTGAAAATGAAAAGAAGATTGCAAAAACAATTTATATAACCCCAACGTTACAAAATGACATTGAACAATTTGCTTCCGGGAATAGCTTCTCGGAAAAGTGCATTGATCTCATCAATGCTCAAATTGCGCGAAGGAAGCGCACCCAGGATAGAACAGTAAAGTTCATTGACCTATTTGCTGGTCTTGGTGGAATCAGACTCGGATTTGAAAACGCATTTAGAGAAAAGGGGTTTAATCCCGTTTGCGTTTTCAGTAGCGAGATAAAGGACTATGCCATCAAGGCTTATAAGAATTATTTTAACGACGAAGAAGTCGCTGGTGACATCACTAAGATTTCAGCCACAGACATTGAGGACTTCGATTTCTTGCTTGGCGGATTTCCTTGTCAACCTTTTTCGGCCGCTGGCTTAGGTCTTGGTTTTGAGGATACAAGAGGAACTCTGTTCTTCGAGATTGAGCGTATCCTCAAGGAAAAGCAGCCTTATGGTTTTCTGTTAGAAAATGTTGAAGGGCTTATCAATCATGACGATGGAAGAACCTTATCTATAATAATCGACCATCTAAAAAAGCTGAACTATTATGTTTCATATCGACTTATCGACAGCCAGTTTTTCGGTTTAGCACAGTCCAGAAAAAGAGTCTATATCGTCGGCACGAGAGACGCACATATCTCATTGGATAACTTTGAGGAACATACTGCTGTACTTGCCGATATTATGGAGCATGGCTTGCCTACGATAGATTCCGAATTCACCAGGAAACTGTTTGCACATTTTACTCCTGACCAGGTTGTAGGTAAAGCAATAAAAGATAAACGCGGCGGCTCCGATAATATTCATAGTTGGGAAATTGGACTTAAGGGAAATACAACAGAAGAACAGTCGGATTTCCTGAATCTTCTCCTTCTTGAAAGGAGGAAGCGGAAATGGGCAGCAGAGATAGGTATAGACTGGATGGACGGTATGCCGCTTACCGAAAAACAGATTTCAACATTCTTCCATCACGACGACCTAAAGGGATTTTTAGATGAACTCGTTGAAATGGGGTATCTCACATTAGAGTATCCTCGCAAAAAACAAAACGGACGTCGAGTCCCAGATGAAACTAAACCCAAGGGCTATAATATCGTTGCCGGAAAACTATCGTTTGAGTTTACAAAAATACTCGATCCCGCTGACCTGGCCCCAACATTGGTAGCTATGGATGTTTCACATTTAGGTGTTGTTGACGGAAACGGCTTGCGCAGATTATCAATCAGGGAAGGACAACGCTTATGCGGTTTCCCCGAAGATTATGACCTTTCCTTTTTGAAAGAGAGCGAGGCTTTTGACCTGCTCGGCAACACGGTCTGTATTCCTGTCATAAAAGCCATTTCAGAACGCTTGGCAGATACTTACGCTAATTAAACAAACATCGAAGGAGACGGACGCAATGATACGCGCCCGTCTCTATATTTTTTGTATGCGATAAGAAGCCGAATTAACAAGCCATTCGTTTCCTTCAAATACAGCTTCGTATGGATTTCTGATGTATTCGGGTTGATAATCCGAATCATTTATTCTTGAATAGTCAACCAGGCACAGTATATACTTTTCTGCCTTAATTTTTGCAACATCGACCTCATTTTCGGACCAGAAAAAATGCGGCGAACCTACATAACATTTCACCTCGATGAAACGGTCATAGTGTTCAGAACCGTAGCCCTCGAAAGAAACAATATCGTATCCTGCTGCAACATCAAAGTCAGAAATTCTTTTAATTCTCCGGGCCATTTCGGGAAGACGTGAACGCTCAAGATTCAATACATACTCTTCGGCCTCAAGCCCTCGTTTACTTTGATCTTCTTGCTGTTTCAGCAATTCTTCAAGGGTAAATTTCTTCCTGCGGTTACGAAGCTGCTCTGTCCAATCTGATTCATAATCCCCGGCAACGCATATTTCTCCATTCTCCTCTTTGGCGAGCGCACCCGCCATTGTAAGAAAATTTCGTATGGCTGCATAGGCCAGAGGAAATGCGGAGCGTTTAATTGTTAGGTGACCCTTTTCTGCATCAAAACCAGTAGCATTCTTATCAAAAATACCGTCTTCCACAAGCCTGTTTATGCTTTTGGCGGCCAACTGAGAAATAATAGCATCGTTGGATTCCACTGCAAGCGCATTAAGCTCGGCAGAAGGCTTTACGGTATCTGAGGTCGTTTCTACCAACCTCAGATACTCAAAAAATGCCACTGCACCCGGGCAATTAACAGTTATGTTGTTCTCAAGCGCGCACCTGTTTCTAATCTCGCCTCGGCTGATTTTTTCTTTGCCTGCCATAATCGAGACAAGGAACAGAACTCCATCAATATTTCCGATGGAGTTACATCTTTTTAGTTCTGTTAACATACTCTGCTATCAAAGCCTTGATATCATCGTCTCCGGTTTCCAACCCGGCGTTTTCAAACAACGGGATAGGCATACTTTCAATAATGTCTCGAAGCCTTGTCTCCTTCTCGATTAATCTACTATGAATCACTTCGTCGATGGATTCTTCCGACAACAGGTAATAGTAATTGGTTACTGTCCCCGGCTTCAACCCATATCTATGGATACGATCCTTGGACTGTATGAAATGAGCAGCATTAAAGCTTCGTTCCATATAAATCGCGTTGTGACACGCTTTATGCAGAGAAATGGATTCTGAAACCGCAAATGGATTCGCAATAATCACCTTGAAAGAGGAATCAGGTTTATGGAATTCAGCTATGATTTTCTCCCTGGTTTCGACTTCATCCTCGTCTTCGTCACCGGCAGCTACGGGAGTAGCGCCATAAAGCGTTTTACACGGAATGCCGCAGGATATTAGGTACTTCTCAAAATCGAGAATGTTTTTGATGTAGATTGCCCATACAACAACCTTACCGCCGTCAGCAATAATTGTCTCGATCAGCTCCCGGGCCTTGACAAATTTAGCCGGCGTTTCGAGCTTTGCATATTGCATAACATCGGCAATCAAAGAAGCATCTTCAGACACAGCGGCAGAATCAAAGCCTTCTGCTGACGCGAAACTCTTCAATGGGACACTAAGGAGATTGGGGTTGGTTGCTGCTTGCATCATTCGCAGCAAGCGTGCTTTTACCAAGTCCTGCCTGAACCAGCTATCCCTACTTGAAACTATATCGCTCATATACTTTTTTTCGATCACATCATATATTCTGCGTTGAGCTTCTCCCATAGGAACCATTATGGGTTCATGTTCTGTCGCCTGGGGGATGCCAAGGTCACTCTTTTTTACCCTAATGAAGAACGGTTCGATTGCCTTTAGCAATGTATCTACACGAGGGTCGGCATCCGCCTTACTCATGTCCTTCAACTGATAGACCTCAAAGGGAATAATCTTCTTTGTCGGCCAGATAAACTTATACAAATTATATAAGTCCTCGTAACCATTCGGCGCCGGCGTTCCTGTTAAGATGACCCTCGATGAGCAGTACGCCGCGATTTCCAATACTCCTGCCGCCGTTACGCCGCCATTTGTATTCTTTATCTTGTGCGCTTCATCCAATACGACCATCACTTTGTTATTTCTCAAAAAGTAAATGAGTTCCTCTTTTAGAGAAGGTACAGACGCATATGAAAGCAATGTAATCCTTGCAGGATTCATCGAATACAGATACTGCTTTTTCTCATCGATAGGCAGTTTGCCATTTAACCTCTTTGTTGATGGCTTTTCTCCGAAGCACTCCTCATATTCGAGTTCCCAGGGACCGAAGGCGCTTAAGGGAGAGATAATGAGCAGTTTGTCTACATATTTCTTATCCTCTTGGGGCAAATGCGAGAGGTATGCAAACGCTCCATAGACCACACTTGTTTTTCCTGCACCAGGCACGGAAAAGTTGCAAGCATTCTGTGAAAAAGCCAGATGATATGCAGAGAGCAGCTGAAGTTCGTATAGACTTCGATTCGGAAGATTTTTACTAACAGAATCCACGAACTGCTCGAAATCATTTTTGTCACACTGATTATCCCTAATAAGGCGCGCCTTTTCCGCAAACTCTCCGAATTTTTCTTCTTCAAGAGCGTAATTTGTAACAGCCTCAGAGACTCGGCCGGAGAAGATAAGTTCTGCTCCTATATACTCACAGAGCTTTTTTATCCGATCGATACTCTTATTGATCTCATCCTCTGCCTGGACAACGATACTATCGTCGGTTCGGATGAAATCTACCGTGTCTTTAAGGTATCGAGCTGCACGTCTGTTGCTGAATATAGAGTCAATATCCCCAGTGATAATCAGAGAACTGCCGTTTTCATTTGATTCAAGACACAGTTTCTTCATTCACTCAACTTCCTTTATAAACCGAGAATACCCTTAAATTTAGAGACAAATTCGTCCAATGATTCAACACACCCACGGACATTGATGTCGCTCAAGAAACTGGGCTGGCTCACATCTACAACTTCAAGAGCCTGGCAAGCCTTCATCAACTGCTGAAGCGGCTTGGCTGCATTTGCATGGTTATTTAATACGTCCATGCTCTGAAGGTAGTTATCATCAAACGGTTCTTCGACTTTCTGTTTCCACTGCTGATCTCTTGCCTTTAAGGCGCGACTGAGATCCGGCGGGTTTTTGGCCATGATATCCTCTACAGACTCTTCCTGCACGGAATCCGTAGTTGCAAAATGCTGATCCCTGAACGGCACCCATACTTCTTGCTTCGAGAAGAAACTCGGCGCAGGCTTCTTTGCGGAAGGAACGGAAATTATATCACGGAATAGCGTCTGTTCAAAATTAGCTCTGATATAGTCGAAGGCGATCAGTTTCAAATCGGCGACATCAGCTTCCGGATCGTATGCCCACATAGATGCAACGCCTGCTTTATACTTTTTGAGCGCGGAGTCCAGCTTTAGGAAAGAGTCCTCACTCTTATCCAACTGCGTGTACATACCAGAATATCCGTACTCATCCAAGTACTCATCCATCAAGCGAAGAGCCGACAGCATCGTCCTAACCTCACCGGGTTTGCAGTCCATCATACCTGCAATATCATCGTCAGTGAAACCGGCATCTTTGAGATCCTTGCATTTAAGATACTTCTCGATGGGGTTATAGTCGACTTTCGCATCCTCACCCATCTGGTAAGTTGTTTCCAGAGCAAGGATCTCTTTTTTGTCAGCGCCTTCAGGGAGAATAATAGCGATGAAGTACTGGCAATGTCCTTTTTCATTAAACGGGATGCTTTCATCCGCCATGATATTGTTAAGCAAACTTGCACGACGGTTTCCGTCGATAATCATACCGTCCGCTGTTACAATACCGTGCCTTTGCTGATGTTCTTTAAGAAGGCGTTCCTTGGTTTTCTTATTGGCTTCCGGCTTAGAATCCCAAAGGAACTTTTCAATGATACGCTTGTCGTCAGGATCTTCCGGGTTCAACTGATGATTCTGACGCTCGTAAGACTTTACAACACTTCCGATTCTTCCGTTGTAAGGGTTGTAGACCAGATACTCAAGCGGAATCTCATAAGCATCAAGGGTAATGATGCTGCCATGATAAGTAATAGGAATACCTGTCCGACAAGCCTTCTCGGGATGATCGGTAAATTCCTTCAGTTTCGCTTTTCTTTCAGTTGCGTTCATATTTCAACCCTCCACGGTTTATAATTCGTCAATGTGTGCGTCGATGATATCCTCGAGAAGTCCCATGTTCTGGAAATTCAAAACATAGTCAGAGCATCTGTGGATTTCTCTAAGATCAGCCTGTCTGCCAATCCATCCGGCGCCATCAAGGAAATTAACGTATATGATGTTCTTTCCGGCAGCTCTTTCAGCCTTAATAACGGCTTCGGTCTTTCTCGCAGCTTCTTTTTTGCTACCCTGGCTACTTGATGTGGTCACGCTATAGGAAACATCGAGAATGAGTTTAGGCTTGGTAGGTGACTCCAAAACGAAACTAACAGCTCGGTCAAGTTTCGGAATGCGAACATTTTTCTGATACTCAAGACCGTGCTTTGCACACACCCTCTTCAATTCTTTTTCGATATCAGCTAAAATCGCGTCGCCGATCATATTGCTGTAGGTGCCTTCCAGACCGCGCTTTACAAGCTGACGAACGCTATCCTCGTCTTGAATTTTTGAGAGGGTAGAAGCATCCATCGCCATATTTTCAAGGTAGAACGCCGGAATGCATGCCTGCATTTTAGGGTCGTTTTTCCCATCCCACAAAAGGTTCAGAATGCTTTCCATCATAGCAGGGCTCTCGAGCATGGCGGATCGGATTTTACTTAACCCCCACTCGGTTCCAAAAACAAAGCCGCGATCCTTCCGGATCATTGAGACCATCCGCTTAAAGCGTTCCTCCGATATCTCGGCTACTGACGTTAATCGATCGAGAGCGTCCTTATGGTCGATGATGTATTGCTTAAGAGTCTCCTTACTGGAAATCGTTTTCAAACCGGTGAGGATCTCGGCAGTATGTTGCTCTATTGTCTTTTTAATCGTCTCCTCGCACTGAGGGTTGATGTAGAACATCGTCGCTGAATTGAATAGCTCGTCGTATGTGAGCTTTTTTGCCGTTACAGGTGCCATTAGCAAACCTCCATTCGTCGTAGTGATTTTAATTCTATCACACTTTTCAGAAAAAGGCAATAGAAAAATTACACTTTTTTGCGAATTTTTTTGAGAGCCTTATTTTTGCATCTCTAAGCACGGTTCGCAATTATATACGCACTTACGCTTTGTTGCGAATATAATAAAGTTGCAAATCTTAAACTGTGATAAAATGTCTATAGCTTAAAAGGAAGGATCTGTGTTTATTCATGAAATATGCCGAAGCTAATGAGGAGCGAAAGATACTGGTTGACGCCCTCGTCTCAAACCCTTACGACGACCGAGTATTTGAACAACTGTGTGTTAGCTTGCGTCCCTTTATGAAGAAGGTCTGTTTTGAAAACGAGAATGTCGTTTCTTATATGAGTGCAGAAGACTATATGCTCGAATTCCAAGTAGCTGTCTGGAAAGTGATTATAAGATTCCGTCTCGCACCAGAAGTGTATTCCTCTGTAAAAGAAAGCGACAAAGTTATCGCATATATCTTCAAATCAATACGAAATGAGCGAAGACACATATACCGTGAGTATGTAAAAAAGAACGCTATATTAAAAAACTCATGGGAGCTTTACAAAAACAACGAGTACTTCAGCAACGGCTACATCGTTTACGAAAAGACTATCGAATATTGGAAGCAAAAGCACCGGGAATATAATCATGCCCATGACGTGGAAAGAAAAGCGTACTATCAAGCTCACCGTGAGCACTACAAAGATTATAATCACAATTACTATATGGAGCATCGCGACGAGATACGCCGCAGACAGGCCGAACGCCGTCGCAGGATCAAACTCGAAAAAGAACTGCGTCATGAATTGCTCTGCCGCCTTGCAACCGTACTATCTAACCTGTAGCCTCGCCACGCAAATATCTAACCCGTAGCCTCGCATTTCGGTTTTTTCGGTGTGCAGGTTAGATGATGAAAAAGATTGAAAGGGATCCCGGGTCGCCTCCGGTTTTTGGGGGCAAACCTCGGAATCCCTTTATTTCAGTACATTTCAGCCCTTTCCGGCGTCAGTTCTCGTCATCAATACTACTGTCTCCACATGCTAAGAACCTCAGAATACAGCGAACGCAAACGGACCCCCGGTTCGGACAGCATAATCGCTGATGTGTCAGGAAGCGGGCATTTGGTGTCGGCGCTTATAACCGCGCACGGCGCGGAAGGCGACATTGCGTCGTGTGAGGGCAACGTCAGAGTGCATATCGACGGATGCCGAACCCCGACGATTGACAGCGACGGCTCCGAAAGCTACACAAGCTACGGATGGGGCTTCCCGACACCTCCGGAGAGCAATCCCGCAAGCACCTACGACGGGACAAAGGACTACCTTGAATGGTGTGAGTTGCGGTTGTGCATGTCTGATCCGTATTATTTCGGCTCCCGTCTGCGTTTCGGAATCGAATCGGGAGAATTCAACAACCGCAAAATGGAACACTCGGGCATAATATTCTATTACGGCGGTACCGAAAAACGCGCCGAGCTCATCGCCGATCTCTCGCCAAATCTGCCGCAGACGGCATCTGTCACATCGGTGTTCGAATCGGATGACGACGACAAGCCGGAAACATTCAGCGGGGCGCAGGGAAACCGACTTACGTTTGCTCTGCACATACCGCATGGGACACGGAACGTTGTTCTACGTCGCGTCGCCGATCAGACCGCTGGCAGACAGTACGCCGACGTCAGCGTTGACGGCGTCAGGATAACGGAGTACGGCTGGTATTCTCCCGACCGCAACCCGATCCGAAAGCTGTTTGAAGACGAATTCGTCATCCCGTCATCCCATACTGACGGGAAAGACAGAATCACCGTCGATATATGCCCTTCCGACAAGTACGGCAACCGCGATTTCAGTGTTCTGGAGCTTAAAGCTTATGCGTATATGTAAAATACTGATTTTCCTTCTGTCAGTGGCGATTATTCTTTCCGTTGCATCGTCCTGCGCCGTGCCGGGCAGTAAGCCGGCCGGAACAGATTTTTTGACGGAAGAGCGCCAAGTCGGCGAAACGACCGGCGTACCGGAAGAAACGACAGCTGCCGTTCCGGACAACCTGGGCAAAAGCGGTCTTAAAAAAGACTCCGTTGTTCTTTTCACCGGAGATTCTATTCCCGATTGCTACCGTGAGGACAGAAACGATCCAAAATCGCTCGGCAGACCGACCGGCTTCGTCGGAAAGTTCGACGAATACATGAAAAAGAACTTTCCGGAGGACAACATCACGGTACTGAACACGTCCTTCTCCGGATACAGAATAGAGGATATACAGAACCGGTTTGAAAAATTCATTTCCGTTCACAACCCGGATTACGTAATACTGTATGTCGGTACAAACAACGCCTGGAACTCCGTCGATACGCCAATTGAGACTGTCGGCGAGCATTACAGACAGCTTCTCAGTGACATACTAGCAAAAACCGGTGCGGAGCTGTACGTTTTTCAACCGTATCTGTTCCCGTCAAACAAAATGTTCACTGGGAACACCCCTCTTGACGAGTTCATTCCACGCATGACGGAGATTTCCGATACGGTCTGCCGCGTCGCAGCAGAGCTGAACGTTCCCGTCATCTACAGCGCTGAGCTTTTTGATCAGGCGATAAACCGGCTCGGCATGAGATACGACCGCGATCTCACGGCTGACGGGATCCATCCGACAAAGAAAGGATACGAAATCCTTTTTGACGCCCTTATGGCCGAAATGAGAATAAACGGATATAAAGGAAAATATAATTTTGATGTATCCGAGATAAAGAACCGGTACGTTGCCGGAAAATAAGAAAAGGAGCACTTTAAGCAGATTATATGATTGGTGTATGCCTTATCGGCGCGGGACGCGCCGGAATGATTCACGCAAGAAATTTTATTGCAAACGTCCCGTTTGCAAAAGTGGTCGCTGTAGCGGAACCGTTTGCCGAGACAAGAGAGGCGGCTCTCAGAGAACTCGGAATATCTGCGGGATACGAGGATTATAACGAGGCTCTGAAAGATCCGAACGTTAACGCCGTAATTATCGCCACCCCGACAAAATATCACAGAGACGCATGCATCGCGGCGGCGGAAGCCGGCAAGGACATCCTCTGCGAAAAACCTATGGCAATGACAGTTGACGAATGCGACGATATGATAAAGGCCTGCAAAAAAAACGGCGTCAAACTGCAGATCGCGTTTATGAGAAGATTTGACGCCTCGTTCAGGGCGGCAAAGGCGCGTATCGATGCCGGAGACATCGGCGACGTCGTGCTTGTAAAATCGAATACCCGCGGACCGAACAAACCTAAACCGTGGATGTACGACATATCTAAGAGCAACGGACCCCTCGCCGAGGTATGCAGCCACGACATCGATACGCTCCGGTGGTTCACCGGTAGCGAATACAAACGCATTTACGCCGTGGGAGCAAATTACAGGTGTCCGGACGCAAAGGCTGAGTTCCCGGATTTTTACGACAACGTGATCATGTCCTGCGAATTCGAAAACGGCTGTCAGGGACTTATCGACGGAGCGCAGTACGTCAAATACGGGTACGACGCCCGCGTTGAAATACTCGGCACGGACGGTCTCATAACTCTCGGCTCGACATACGCGAACAGCGTTATGGTATTCCATCCCGACAAGCGCGTCGAGGCGGAACACGTGACAGGATGGCAGAGCCTCTTCTCCGAGGCATATCTTGAAGAAGACAGACATTTTATCAGTTGCATTCTAAACGACAGCTCGCCCGCTGTTTCAGGGCATGACGGAAAGATGGCGGTGAAAGTAGTTCTTGAAGGAAACCGCTCAATAACAGAACACAGGCCGGTCGATCTGACCGCGGAATGAGGCAAAGGTATGAAAGCATTGCGTTTTTACGGACCGGGAGAATACGATCTCCGCGAGATTCCAAAACCGCGTCCGAAATGCGGCGAGATCCTTCTGAAGATAAGGGCCGCCGCGATATGCGGCAGCGACGTCCGCATGATAAAAAACGGATACCGCGACGTATCAAAGGACAATCCGCGAACATACGGTCACGAGATCGCCGGAGTGATCGAAGAGACCGGAAACGGAGTTCCCAGGGAATATCAGCCCGGCGACGCCGTTGCGGTCGCGCCGAATTTCGGGTGCGGGGTCTGTGACATGTGCGTTTCCGGAAACACTCATCTCTGCCCCGAATACCGTGCGTTCGGAATCAATATGGACGGCGGTTTTGCCGAATACGTCGTAATTCCCGAAGACGCGGTGAGGCAGGGCAACGTGACAAAAATCGACACGAATAAAATGACGTTTTCCGAAGCGGCCGTCGTTGAACCGCTTTCATGCGTCTACAACGGATTTGAAAAGCTCGCGGTGAAGCCGAACGACAGCGTTCTCGTTATAGGCTCGGGGCCGATAGGCATTATGCATGCCATGCTCGCTAAAATGGGCGGCGCGTCAAAAATCATCGTAAACGACCTCAACCAAGAGAGACTTAAAACAGTCGCATCGTTCGATCCGTATTTTATTACCTACTGCGGAGACGATCTCAAGGGATTCGTTATGGAACAGACAGGCGGACGCGGCGTCGATGCCTGCGTTACGGCCTGCCCCGCGCCGTCCGCACAGGCGGCGTCGCTCGAGCTTCTCGCCATAAACGGAAGGGTCAACTTCTTCGGCGGTCTTCCCGCCGGGCGGGACAGAGTCGAGCTCTTTACCAACCTGATTCATTACAGACAGCTGACCGTTACAGGCAGCGCGAGATCGTCGATCAGGCAGTACAGAACCTGCATGCGCCTCGTTGAACAGGGCGTGCTGGACATTAAAAAAATAATAACGAACGAATACCCGCTTGAAAAATACGGCGAAGCGATTGCGGCCGCATCACGCGGAGACGGCATAAAACACGTATTCACTTTCTGAGAACAGCAAAGGAGACAGCAGAATGAACAATAGGATCGGAATCTATTTCGCTTACTGGACACACGAATGGGATGGCGACTTCATCTACTATATCAACAAGGTCGCCCGGCTCGGATTCGACACGCTCGAGATCTGCCCGGCAAACCTTGTCGATATGTCAAAAGACGACTGCCTGAAGATCCGCCGCGCGGCGGACGACGCCGGTATCGATCTCACATACTGCATAGGCATACCGAAACAGTATGACATCGCATCCGCTGATCCCGACGTCAGACGGGCAGGAGTCGAATATCAGAAAAAACTCATCGACATCATTAATCTTATGGGCGGTTCGATCATGGGCGGAATTCTGTACTCCTGTTGGCCGGGCGCTTATTCGCACGGGATAGTCAGCAAGAAAGACCCGTGGGACAGATCGGTTGAGAACATGAAAAAAATCGCCTCTCACGCAGAAAAACAGGGAGTCACCCTCTGCATGGAGGTAGTGAACCGTTTTGAGCAGATCCTTCTAAACCAGGCATACGAAGCCGTTTCCTACTGTAAAGAGGTCGACAGCCCGTCGTGCCGGATTCTCCTTGATTCTTTCCATATGAACATCGAGGAGGACAGTTTTGAAGGCGCGATACAGACTGCCGGCAAATATCTTGCTCATTTCCATATCGGAGAGACAAACCGCAGGACGCCCGGCGTCGGCAAGATGGACTGGGATTCGATCTGCCGCGGAATCAACCACAACGGATACAGCGGACATGTTGTCATGGAACCGTTCGTCACCATGGGCGGCCAGGTCGGCGGCGACATCAAGATGTGGCGGGACCTTTCAGGCGGATGCGACGAAAACGGGCTTGACAGAATGGCCGCAGACGCCTGCGCCTTCATCCGCAGGAAGATATCCGAAAACATCTGAGGCGGAAAGGCGGAGAACCGATGAAAAAAATCAGAGTCGGCATTATGACAATGTCCGACGGGAGGCAGCATATCCACGACGATATGCTTGAAACCAACCTGTCGTACCAGAAAGGGCTTGCCGATGCCCTTGAAAAAACAGGCGAGATCGAGGTCGTCACGGCTCTCAGAGTCGTCAACTCAAATACAGTCGCCAAAGAAGAGGGGAAACGGCTCCTGGAGTCCGGAGTCGAGGTAACGATTTTCAACTATGCGATATGGTGTTATCCGCAGTTTTCGGTTGTTGCCGCAAACTTTGCACCAGGACCTTACGTCCTGTTTTCGAATCTGCATCCATCAAAGTGCGGAATGGTCGGAATGCTTGCCGCGTCAGGGTCGTTCAGACAGCTCGGATTAAAGCACACCCGCATATGGGGCTCGGCGGACGACCCTGAAGTGCTCGGAAAAGTTGTTGACTATATAAAGGCCGCAGCGGCGGTAAAAAGGCTTCGCGGGCTCACGTTCGGCAATTTCGGCGGAAGGCCGCTTGGAATGTATACGACAGTCGCGAACCTCGAGCAGTGGCAGAAAATGTTCGGCATAGACATCGAAAACATCGAGCAGGAGGATATTGTCCGCGCGGGAAACAGAGTTCCCGCCGTCAAAGTAGAAAACGCGCTTGCCTGGCTCGAGGCGCGATGCGGAGAGATCGGCTACAACGGCACGAATCTTACGCGCGACAAACTCAGAACACAGATAAGATCATATTACGGGCTCCGGAATATAATATCCGAGCGCGGACTTGATTTCATTGGCATAAAAGCCCACGGCGACGTTACTGAAAACTACGTGACAATGGACGTAGCGGAAGCATTCCTCAACGATCCATACGATTTCGATGGACCGCATGAGCCGATTGTCGCCGCGACAGAGGCGGACATGGATGGAGCTCTGACGATGCAGATATTCAAGCATCTGACCGGCTCTCCAGTGCTTTTTGCCGATGTGCGTCACTATGACGCTGAAAACGGAATCTGGTATTTCTCGAACTCCGGAACGCATGCGACATTCTTTGCTGGCGGTTCGTACGATCCCGACGTAAACCTGAAGAACGTCAAACTACTTCCAGAGACCGTTGACTACCCGGCGGGCGGCGCGTCCGTATGGCACATCGCCAGATCCGGACATGTAACTCTCGCGCGTCTTGCGAGAAACGAGGGAAAATACCGTCTGACGATTGTTCCGGCGGACTTTGTCAGATTCGGCCCAGAAACGGACGCCGAGCTCAGCACAGTCGCAACTCCTCAGTGGCCTGTTGCGTTCGCGCGCCTTGAGGTTACGGCAGACGAGTTCATTTCCCGATTCCCGTGCAATCACATTCACGGCGTTTACGGGGATTACGTCAGTCAGCTAGTGAACGTTGCCGAGATACTCGGAATCGAATACGAAATATTCAGATAAACACCAATACGGAGGAAAAAACATGAAGAAAACGATTTCTATGCTCCTTGTCTGCGTGATGATCGCTGCGGCGCTCATCGCGTGCAATCCGACGGGAAACAATCCGCCCGGCACAGATTCCGGA
>JAEEGL013848401.1_pt1 | contig 16871 bp, 14 predicted proteins | sample 9134231 | NCBI WGS metagenome assembly JAEEGL01 (sample SAMN16246548, study PRJNA631951) | gut metagenome | biome: gut microbiome; feature: rumen; material: fiber-attached | host: Bos | place: Iran: Karaj | collected 2018-10
CGAGAGGCGGATATCCGTGGGCGAAAGCCCTTGCGCCACGAAGTCGGGGTTCACGTACTCAATCGAACCGGCGTAGTCCGGCAGATAGCGAAGCGCGAAGGTGGACTTTCCGGCACCGTTAGGGCCGGCGACAACATGGCATATCCGGGCATCGCGCTTCACGTTCCGCCACTCCGTTCACTTCTTGGCGGGAGCAAGGTCACCGAACATGTTGTCGCTCGGCTGAGAGGGTGCCGGGGCGGCCGGTTCGGCGGCCTTTGGCGCCGCGGGCTTTGGCGCTTCCGGCGAGGGTTCTGGCTTCTTCTGCGCCTCGGCCTTCTTCTGCGCTTCGGCTTCCCTCATCGCCTCGGCATCGCGCCTGAGCGTCTCGCCCGCCGGGAGCGGCTTGCCCGCTTTCTGGCGCTCCTCGATGAACCGGTGGTACTCGTTCGTGCGCTCGGCGGCGGCATCGGCCTTCTTGATCTCGGTCTCAGCTTTGTCGAGATCCTGCTTCTTGAGCGTCTCCACGAAGTCCTTGAGGTCCTTCTGCTCCTCGACCTGCTTCTCGAACGCCTCCTTCTCCTCCTTCTCGAGCTCCTCCTTGTGGAGCTTGATCCAGTACTCGCGCTCCTCCTTGCTCATCGTCTCGAGTTTCTTCGCGCGCTCGACCTTGGCCTTCTCGATAGAAAGTTTCGTCTTGCGTTCCTCGTCCTGCTTCTTCCATTCCTCCTCAAAGCGCCTCAGCTGCTCCTTGCGCGAGACGGGATCGGCCAGCGGCGACGCAGACCAGCCATTGTCGTTCCACGGACGCGGATCGGAGAGCGCCTTCTTCCTGCGCAAGGCCTCCGCCTGCGACGCTTCCGCGTCATCCAGCACGTACGGCGTGATGAACACCAGCAGTTCCGAGCGCGCCTCCGACTGCGAAACCTGGCCAAAGAGCCACTTGCCGATCCACGGAATGTCCTTCAGGATCGGGATGCCCGACTCCGACTCGGTCGTGGTCGTCTTGGTGAGGCCGCCCATGACAATGGTCTGGCGGTTCTCTACCGACACGTCGCTCGACATCTTGCGCGTCACGACCGTCGCGTAGGGATCCGTTCCGCCGGATTCGTTCGGCACGTTCTGGTCTGCGCCCTGCGACTCGATCGTCTCCTCGATGGTGAGCATCACCGTGCCGTTCGGGTTGATCTTGGGCGTCACCTTCACGGTAAGGCCGATGTCGCGCTTCTCGTAGTTGCGCACCTGCGTACCGTTGTAGGTGGACCCGGAATACTGGTAACCGCTGAAGAGGTAGATCATGTCCGTCGCCTCGATGGTCGCTTCCTTGTTGTCCACGGTCATCAAGATCGGCGAGGCCAGCACCTTGGAGCGCGAATCGCTCTTTGCCGCCTGGATGATGGCGGCGATGTTGAGCCTGTCGCTCTTGAGGAAGTAGTTGAGACCGCCGCCGATTGGATTGACGCCGATTCCGCCGGCTGTCGCCGCATCGGCGAGGTTCGTCGTGACCGCGCCAAACAGCGATGCCAGCTGCGACGATCCCGAGCCGCCGCCACCGCCCAGCATGTTGTTGCCGTTGTAGAACGACGGATTGCCGTTCTGGTCCACGTCGCGGAAAAGCCTGCGGATGTTGCCCAGCACAGGCACGGTGCTGGCCGCATCGGTGATGGTGGGGATCTTGTTGCCCTCGGCATCCGTTCCGCCGCCCGTCGTGCGCGTGAACCCTTCCGGTACGATCGAGTTGAGAATCTCGGTCGAGGTGTTGCCGTTTTCGTCCACGACTGTCCGCTGCGTGTAGAACAGGTTCTGCCCGCGCGAATTCTTCAGCTGCTCCTGCACCGTGCCTCTCGCCCGACCGCGCTGGACCCAGTCGATGCCGGTCTTGAGGTCGTCGCCTAATGAGACTTCTATAATAACCGTCTCTATTAACACCTGGGAGAGCTTGACGTCCATGTTCTCGATGACATCCTTGATGGCGCGCATATCGGCCTTGCGGGCCATGACGACGATGCCGTTGATGCGCTTGTCGGCGAGGACCTTCACGTTATCCTTGTTGAGTTCGCCGAGGCGTGACGCGTTGGCGTTCTGGAAGGTCGGGCTGTTGGAAGAGCCTGTGCGCCTCTGCGATTGCGCGGTCCCGCGCGTGAGGTTGCTGTTCGCCGTCCCGCCCCTCTGCGTGTTGGCGTTCTGGTTGTTCTTGCTCTGTCCGCTCGAGCTGGAGGCGCCGATGAGGTCGTTCAGCATCTGCTCCACATCCTCGGCTTCGGCGTACTTGAGGCGGATCACGTCGATCTGCACCTCGGGCGTGGTCTCCACGTCCAAGGTCTTGATCACCTTGTCGAAGAAGTCCATGTTGGCCTTGCTGGTGATGATGATGAGCTTGTTGGAGCGCTCGTCGGCGAGAATGAGCACCTTGCCGCGGATCATGCCGCGGTCGGCATCCGAGACGGCGGCGATGAGGTTGGCGTTTGGCGTGTTCGCGGGCTGCTGCTGCTGCATGCCCGGGCGGTTGTTGAGGTTGAGGAGACCCGTGCGCAAGGGCGTGGGCTGGGAGCTGCCGAACCCGGGCGCTCCGCTCTGTTTCGGCCCGCTCTGCTTCGGCTGGTTCTCCTTCTGCGACTCTGTTACGATCGTCTCGAGATGGGTCTTGATGTCGTTGGCGAGCGCGTACTCGATCTGCCGCACGAACACATCCTCCAGCACGGGCGTCGCGATGTCGATCGCGCGCACGATCTCAAGCATGCGGTTGATGTTCTCCTGCGTATCGGTCACGAGAATCGCGTTGGTGCGCTCGAACACCTGGAAGAGCCCTTCGGGCGCCTTGAAGCCTTCGAGCGCCTTCTGCGCCTCGGCGACCTCGATGTTCTTGAACTGGATCATCTGGCTCACCACGCGCCCCTGTTCCGGCAGGTTGCCCTTCTCTTCGATCCTGAGCGGGATGCCGTGCGTACGCACGGTTTTGCGCGGCAGGGCGCGCAAGAACTTGTCTCCGCGCGGCTCGAGCACCACGCCGTTCATCGTGAGCGTCAGCTCGATCGCCTCGAGATACTCGGCCTTGGTGAGCGTCTGGCCTTCGAGCGAGCGGAGCGTGATCGTGGCCTTCGGGAGATCCGGCGCGGGGATGATGGTCTTGCCCACCTCGGCGGCGTACGCTTCCAGCACGAGATCCACGGGCGCCTGGTTGAACGCGAGCGCCGGCACGCCATTCGTGCCGCGCGGGACGCTCTTGAGGTCTTCACGCGTCATTTCCGGCTGCGCGGCGGCCTGCTGCCGCGCATTTGCCGTCGCGCCTCGGTTCTCGCCGAAGTTCCGCCTCAGCTGGTTCGGCCGGTTCAGCAGGTTCTGCGCGAATCCCGCGCCCGCCACCAGCAGCGACATGATCGCTATCGTCTTTTTCATCGTATCACCTTTCCGCATGGTCCTTCCTCGCCTACGTTCCGTTCTCCCGTCTATTCCTCAGTGCCGTCCTTGGCGTCACTTTCCTTCTCTTCCCCTTCGCTCCCGGCTGTCCCTTCGCTTTCGGACGACTCTTCGCTTTCAGCCGTCTCGCTCTCCGGCTCGTCCTTCTCCCCGCGCATGTAGGCGCAAGCCAGCTTGAACGAACCCGAGAGAAATCCCTTGTGCGACGACGGCTTCACCTGGATCTCGCGCACGTCGAACATCGCCTCCTTCTCCGCCTCGAGCGCGTGCATGAACTTGACGAGCGAGGTGATTGTCGCCTCCCAGCGCTTCACGTCGATCGGCTGCTCGAAGACATCCCCCGCTTCGACCTGCTGCCCGGCCTGGCGCTGCGAGATGGAGACGTGGCAATCCTGCGCGATCGCGTCCATCCGGCTGAGCCAGTGGGTATCCACGTCCTTGGCGTCCTCGGAGAACACGGGCATCTTCTCGCGTTCCTCCTCGTAGGCTTCGTTCCACTTCTCGCGCTGGGAGATGAGCTTGCGCTCGGAGACCGTCTTCTTCGCCGCCGTCTCGTACTTCTTCGCGGCGGTTTTCCAGGCCTGCTCCTGGCTCATGAACCAGAAACCGCCCGCAAGCGCGTAGAGCGCGATCACGCCGCCAATCGCGGCGACCATGCGGTCGCGTCTGGAAAGGTTGGTCGTCATTTCCCCTCCTCCGCCGCCTCGAACGACCCCTCGATCGTGAACTTGTGCACGCCCCGGCTTTGCGAGGGGCCCGTGAGCGTCACATCGGCAAACAGCTTCTCCTCGTCCTCGGTCTCGGCTTCCGTAAGGGCGTTCTTGAACGCGTAAACGTCCGTCGGCCGGGCCGCCTCGCCAACGATGGAAAGCCGCTCGCCGCGCTTGTAGCTGAAGCTCGTGAGCGTGATGCCTTCCGGCAGGCGGTCGGATACCGCCTTGAGCATCTCGAGCGAACCGCGCGCATGGTCGGAATACTGCTGCACGAGCTTCACCTTGTCGCGCATCTCCTTCACGTCACGGTAGGCGGCGGCATGCCGTTTGGAGAGCGTCTTCTGCCGCTCCGTCATCTGTCCGTAGGCAAACGGCACGCCAAACAGCACGCCCATCAGCAAGAGCCATCCCGCGGCGGCGACCGCGAGAAACGCGACCAGCTTCCGCGTGAAGCGGGCTTCGGTGCGCAACTCCGCCCAGTCCGCCGGCGTGACATCGAGCGTGGCCCCCTCCTGCGTGCGCCGCGCGACGCCTTCCACGCCTCCATCCGGCTCTTCCACGCGCTCCACGCGCACGGGGCCAAACGCGCCCAGCCGCTCGGTGAGCGCGGCCTCCGGCGCGTCCTTCGCGAAGATCACGATCTCGGCAGGCTCTCCCGCAGGGCCCGCCCGGAGCAGCGACAGCATGACTTCGCGCGCGATCTCGGCCGGATCGGCGACGCTGCTGCCGAGACCGCGCAAGAGCGTTGGCGCGCCACCGTCCAGGATCGCCACGTCCCATCCGTCGCCAAAATTCATCAGCACGGCCTTCCGCCCTTCGGCCGCGGCGATCCGCGGCCAAAGCATGCGCAGCCAGCCGAGCGCCGCGATATCGGTGCGCACCACGCGCACCTTGGCCTCGTCGAGCGCATCGCCGATCTCCGCCGCCTCCGCAGCCGGCAGCGCGGCAAACACCGAGGTCAGCTCGCGATCCGACTCCGCGACCGTCTCGATTCCCGCGACCGGCGATTCATCGGGAAACGGCGAGACCTTGCCCAGTTCCGCGAGAGCCAGTTCCGCAAGGCGCTCGCGGTCTTCCACGGGCGTACGCGCCACGCGCACAAGCAGACCCGAAAGCGGCATCGCAAGCACCACTTCACGCGTGCCAAACCGCTTCGATGCCGCCGCCAACGCTTCGACCAGTGCCGCGTAGCGATCAGGCTCAGATGCGTCCTCCTGCTGCGCCCCCCCTTCCTGCGCGATGGCCTCCCCGGCCGAAACGTCGGTCCCCGCCGCCGTTCCGCCAATCGGCCAGAAGGCATCGTCGGCAACGCGCCATGCCGTGCCTTCCGCCGCAAGACGAACGCCTCGGATCCCTTCCGCTTCTACGCCCAGAACTGTGATCGAATTTTTCACGCTACGCCTTATTATGCCTCACTTGCAGCTCTCTGACAGCCGCATCGACATTGGCAAACAGTTTCGGAAGCGTCTTGGCCGGAATCGTCGAGAAAGCGAGCCGAATCAGACCAGAAAGCATAATTGTGCCAGTGGAGTATTTTTCAATCAGGAGGCGGCGAACGGCCTCGGCCTCCACCCCCTTCGGCTTCACGCACATGAAATAGCCCGAATTGAACGGCATCGGCTCGAACGTCTCGGCATATTCCGGATGCGTCTTCAGGATGCCCCGGATCACGCGATAGCGGTTTTTGAGCACCGCGTACTTCGCGCGCTTCTGGCGGATGTAGCTGGGCTCGCGGAAGGCCGCGACCGCAAGATGCTGGCCGATCGACGACGAGTTGGAGATGGATGAGCGGACGTTGCCCGCGGCCTTGTCCTCAAGCGCTTTCAGCTGCGCGGCCGAAAGCCCCTTGCCGCCAAACGTGATAAACCCCACGCGCAAGCCCCATACGTAATCCTCTTTCGTGGTGCCATCGAGCTTCACGGCCAGCACGTTGCCGTGAAGGGCGGCGAACTCGGCGAAGAGCGACTCTTCGTGGATGCCCTTCTCATAGACCAGGCCGAAATAGGCATCGTCCAGCACGACCACGACCCGCTTTCCCTTCGCCGCCGCAACCTTGACCGCCGCTACAATCTGCCGGGCGTCGTCGAGCGTGGCCGTGTAGCCGGTGGGGTTGTTCGGGAAGTTGAGGATCAGGATCTTCTTCTTGCCGGGGGCGAGCAACGCCTTCTTCATCGCCGCCGCGTCAAACGCGCCCTTGCGGAACGTGTTGAACATCTCGAGCCGCGCGCCGCACGCCTCGCCGAAGATGAGCGCGTAGTTGTCCCAGTAGAGATCCGGCACGACCACCGCATCCGACTTGTCCGCGAACAGCTCCGCGCAGATCCGCAGTCCATGCGTGAGCGCGTTCGTCACGACGGGCCGGGAGAACGCCACGCCCTTCATCGACGGGTTCTTGCGCACCTGGAAGTCGCGCCAGGCATCGCGAAGCGCCGGCAAGCCAAAGCTGCCGGCGTAGAGGAACGCCTTGCGGTCGAGATTGATGCCTTTCGCAAAGCAATCCATCACGAGAGGGGATCCATCCTCCTCGAACGCCATGCCGATGGTGGCGTTGATGCCGCAGGCCTTGGCTTCCGCGCCCTGACCGAGGATGCCACCATACGGGAAGTACATGCGCCGCCCCTCCGTCGAAAGAAAATCCGCCGCAGGGCCGAGCGTCTTGTTCAGCTGTTTCGCCAGTGTGTTCATAGGCTGCAAATTATACCATATACGTGCCGTCTGGTCACTTCCCCATGCCAAACCGTTTCAGACACTGGCGGAAGTCCGCCGGAAGCGGGCTGTGGGCGCGGATCCCGCCCTTCTCGGCACGCATCGGATCGGGGAGCTCCAGCGTGGCGGCATGCAACATCTGGCGCGGCACGGCCATGAGACGCGGGTCGCGCGCGGTCTTGAGGCCGAACGTACGATCGCCCATCACCGGATAACGGATGGACGAGAGATGTCGCCGGATCTGGTTGGTGCGGCCCGTCTCGATCCTGACCTTCAGGAACGATGCGTCCGGCGAGACCGCCTCGCGCGTGATGTGCGAGACGGCCGGTTTGCCGTCCAACGGCGCGTTGACCGTCTCGTGCGCATGGGGGAAACGGCCAACGACAATGGCGCAGTAGCTTTTCTTCACGTTGCGGGTCTTGAACACCTCGACTGCCGCCATGAACGCCGCGTGCGTCTTCGCCAGCAGCAGGCAGCCCGTCGTATCGCGATCCAGGCGATGGACCGCTTCGAGCGTGGGAATCTTCAGCTGAAGGCGAAGCGCCATCTCAACCGACTTGGGATCGGCGCAGCTCACCATGCCGGCAGGCTTATCCACCACCACATAGTCCGGCGTCTCGAGCAGAACGCGCACATGGCGGCGCTGATGTTCCGCCTCGGCCTTTGGCTGCGTCCGCTCGCTCCCGGGCTGGCGCCGGGCCGCGCCAACCACCGCGCGCGGGATCTCGACCACGTCGCCGGTGCGCAACCCGTGATGGGCGATCCAAACGCACTTGCGCCCCACCCACACGCTCCGCCCGTCGATGATGGCTTTCGCGGCACGGCGCGACAGACCGCACCGCGCCGACAGAAAGTCTTGGAGAGAACTGCCGCTCTCGGGCTTCCCAACGATGAACCGCTCAATGTTTCCTGGCATGCTTCTCATGTCATCACCTGCATTCCTCTCGATTCACATTTCCGCCCAAACGGGGAACGGCGTGCGGATCTCGCATGGCTCTCCCGATTCCGGGTGGCGAAACGCCGCCGCAAGCGCATGGAGGCAATGCCCTTCCATGCGCTCCACCGCAAACGCGCCATAAAGCCGGTCGTTCACGATGTGCATCCCCGCCAGCGCAAGCTGCGCCCGTATCTGGTGCGTGACGCCCGTACGGATGGTCACCTCCAGCAGCGTGCGCTCCTCGTTCCCCTCGCGCGTCAGGCCGATCGGACGGTACGCCGTGACCGCATGGAGCGCCTTGCCCGCGAGCGCCGTCCGCTCCGCCGCCGAAAGCCGCGCCTGTGACGGATCGACCATCTTGCAATAGCCCAGTCCCGGCATGTGGACGAGCTCGTTCTCAAGCGTTCCGCCCACGGCCACGGCCCCCTCGACAAGCGCAAGGTAGGTCTTCGTCACAGTCTGGGCGGCAAACTGTTCACGGAGCGACACGAAAGCAGGGGCCGTGCGCGCGACGAGCACGAGGCCCGACGTGCCGGCGTCGATCCTATGGAGCGCGCCGGCCATCAGCGGCGTGTCGCCGATGCCGACGCATTCGGGCCAGCGCGCGACCACGCCGTTCATCAGCGTCCCCCGCTCATGACGGGTCAGCGGCTGGACTGGCATCCCCACCGGCTTGTCAAACGCAAGAAGGGATGCATCCTCGAAAATGCAACGCGGCCGGACTGAGAGATCGGGCGCGGGACGGTTATCCTGCGCTTCGTCAAGCCGCACGATCTCCACGGTTTCCCCGGCACGCAGTTTCCGCCCTTTTTGCGCGGGCCGCCCGCCCACCAGCACGTCGCCGGCATCGCACGCCTCACGCGCAAACGCGCGCGACACGGTCGGAAACCGCATAAGCAGAGCGGCATCCAACCGGATGCCGCCCGCTTCAACCGTAAACTTGACGTGCTCAATCATAGCGTCCTGGCGCATTCCCCGGAATCGGGATCTGCCCCTCCCAGCCTTGGTCGCGCGACCACGGCAGATCCGAATCCTCCGCCGTATCGGCAATGCACCCGGCCACCAGCGCAAGCAACGCGAGCACAAGCCATTTACTCGGAGAAGACGACATCGCCTTTTTCCATCGTCGCCTGGCTCCAGTCGCCAAGAATATCCGCGATCACGAAATTCTTGCCGGAAACGGCCTGGCGCAAGCTGATCTTGCCGACGAACTCGCCCGCAGGGCCTTGCAGGCCCTTGCGCCGCACGCTCAGCTTGAGCGCCGGCAAGGCACCGTTCCGCTCAGGACCCAGCATCTCCTTCATCGCCGCATCGGAGAACTCCACGACGCAGAACATGAGCTTGTTATCCACGGCCGCGATACGCCCCTTCTCGCCAACAGGCAGCGTGGTCACGGCAGATGCGCCGCCCGCCGACGACACAGCGCCCGACGCCTGGTTCTGCTGCTGCGCCATCTGCTGCATGAGCTTCTGGAGCTGCTCAATCTTCTTATCCTTCGCGGCGACTTCCTCCTCGATGGCCGCTTTCTCGTCCTTGGCCGTGGAGACTTCGTCCTTCAGGCTCGTGATCTCGCCTGTCTGCTCCTCCACGCGGCTCTTGAGTTTCGTGATCTGCTCCTCAAGCGTCTGCTTCTCCTGGCCGAGCTGAGACACCTTCTGCTTGAGCTCTTCCTCCGTCATCTTGCCGTTGCGGAGTTCCGGCTTCAATTTGTTGTAGTCGGAGACCATGCTCTCCAGCTTGCCGCGCAGCTCGGCGAGAGCCGCGCGCGTGTTGTTGAGGTTGGCCTGCTGCGTCTTGGCGCGCTCGAAAAGCTGGTCCATGAGCTCCGCCATCGTGCCCTTGCCCTTTGTCATCGGCTTGTTGTAGTTGGCGGCATCCGGCACGGGCAGGCCGTCCGGCCCGAGGAAGTAGAGCTGACGGAGCTGGAGGCGCGTCGCGGAGTCATCCCAGTTGAACGTCTCGAGGTTCGGCGTCTCAAGCTGGGCTTGGTACTCCTCGAGCACATTCTCCATCTCCGGCGAATCGACCTGGCGCGCCTCGATGGGCGAGATGTCCTTCTTGGCCTCAGGCACCGTCATCGGACGGGGCGCATCGACCTTCTCTATCGTGCGGGCCAGCCGCACAATGTAGTCCTCCATCGCTCGGTTGCGGTCTCCCAGAAGCGATCGCTTGTCGAACAAGCTCTTCTCGAACACCAACGCGGCGACCGCCGCGACGAGTATCAGGTACACGATGGCATGCAATAATTTATTCATCTGTTTTCTCCACAGGTGCGTAAGATACCTTAAATCGGCTTTAACTTCAAGTGAAAAATTTAACGGCCATTTCCCGCCGCCTCCCCGGCACGCCCCAGCGCACGCCTCACATACGGGAGGTAAGACTGGGTATAGACCACGAACGAATACAGGTTCAGAAGGATCAAAAAGCCCTCGATCGCCAAGCAGGAATAGAGTCCGAGGCGCGTCGCATCAGGCGTCCAGCAGCGGTGGAACGCGAGGTAGGCGTAGATGAATCCGGCGCACGGGAACGAGAGCGCGGTGCGCACTTTCCCGAGCCACATCGCGCCAACGTCCGCATGGTACAGCGAGGCGACGGCCCGCAGAAACGTCACCCACTGGTCGCGCAGGATCCACAGCACCGTGAAGACCAGCAGCGTCACCGCATGGGCCGCCGACTCCCCTTGCACGGCCGCCAACCACACGAGCGACGGGAACGCCACGATGAAGTACACCTTGTCCATCAGCGGATCGGCCATCTTCCCGAAATCGGAGACCACCCCCCAGCGCCGCGCGAGCAGGCCATCGAAGAAATCCGACATCCCCGCCGCCATCGCCGTCACAAACGCCGCCACTGACCAGCCAAACGTCTCGCTGAACGCCCCGACGATCGCCAAGGCAAGATAGGCGAAAATCAGGGGAACGCGCGAGAACGTGAGCGCGTTCACGAAAAGCGATCTGGCGACCGTGCCCTTCATGTCTTGAGGCGCAACGTCTCCTGAAGGGCCGCGACCTGCTGGGAGGCCTCGACCATCTTGGCCTCGAGCGCTTCCGCCCGCGCCTCCGCGCGCTGAAGGTTGCGGCGCGTGGCAAACAGCTGCTTCAGGATCTCGCCCGGATCAAGGTCGAGGTCGTCGATCTTCATCCCATCGGGAATCGGCACCAGCACGGCCTCGCCGCACTCGGAACACGTGATCTGAAGTCCGGCGCCGCGGTAGTCGATGCAGAGGTTGTGCCCGCAATGGGGGCAGTCGAAGACGATATCCGTATCGTTGATCTGGACATCGTCGTTGGTCTCGACCTCGATCTCTTCTTCTTCGCGTTCGTCTCTCGTTTCGTCCATGGTTCTTTCTCCTTGGCGCGTAGTATAGTATAAATGCCTCGCCTCCGCAAGTGCCGCCGCCGCGGTCAAAGGCTCAGCGGCACGAGCCGCGCGGTCCAGCGCTGGTGCGCAAGATCCTTGGGCGGCGACAGACGGATGCCGTGCGCCGCCATCAGCTTGCCATTCAGCACGAGCATCCCCTCCGAGGTGGATGTCTCCACGCGGCGTTCGCATGGCACGATCGCGGGATACTCGCTCGAGGCCTTCAGGTTGGCGAGCGCCTTGCCGTCCACCACGAGCGTCGCGTCGCGATGAGGCTGCTCGGGATCTTTCGAGCTGCCGTAGCAACCGAAGAGCATCTTGTCGCCATACAGGCAGATCGTCTGCACGCCAAGGTTCGTCCAGCCGCTGTCGATCATCTGGCAGCGGATGAACTTGAAGTCCCGCGTGTAGCGGAACACCATGTTGTAACGGCAATGTCGCGGCGCCGACGTGATCACCCAGAAGCAACCGGCGTAGAACTCAAGCCCGTTGTTGCACCACACCGCCTCGGGCGTGGGGTACTTCTTCAGACGCTCGAGCGTGGCGCCATCGTATTCCCACACCTCATCGCCCACGCGGCATCCCTTCACGGAGCCAAGGTTCATCCCCACGAACACCCGGCCATCCTTGCAGCAAAGGTCGCCCATGTGGCCCTCGTTGCGCGCGATCTCGTCCTTCGCCAGCACCTTCCCCTGAAGATCGGTCTTCACAAGCACCGTGGTGAAGGTCCAGAAGATGTTTGTGCCGTCAGTCGCCACGCCCTGGAGATGCCAGGGATACTCCCCTTCGCACCTGATCTCCTTCGTCTCGCCCGCGCCAGCCGCGCCGACCGCCAGAGAGAGCGTCATCAGGACGCCCGCCACCCGCCGTGCCATGTCATTCATCTCGTTTCCTCCTGTTGTTCAAACCCTGTCTGGGAGCCGTGCGCGTCACTGCCGCGACAGACCGCTCCGTTTTCTGGCGTCCTATTATACCACAACGCGAGCCTCTCGGCGAGTGCGGTGCGCCGCCCGCGCACCGTGTTCGTCTCGATGGCCTTCGATGCCGCCCAGCGCGAGCCGATGACCAGCACAAGCCGCTTGCCGCGCGTGATCGCGGTGTAGAGCAGATTCCGCTGGAGCAGCATGTAGTGCTGGTTGTGGAGCAGCACGATCACCGCCGGGTACTCGCTGCCCTGCGACTTGTGGATCGTGGTCGCGTAGGCCAGCGCGAGCTCGTCCAGGTCGCCAGGCGCGTACTCCACGGGGCGGCCATCGAACAGCACCACAAGCCGGCGCTCGCCGGGATCCGCGCGGTCGACGAACCCCACGTCGCCGTTGAACACGTCTTTGTCGTAATTGTTCCGGAGCTGCATCACGCGATCCCCCTTGCGGAAGAACGTCGCGCCGCGCTGGACTGCGGGGCCTTCGGGATTCAGCCGCCGTTGGAGCAGCGCGTTGAGATTCTCGGTGCCAAGCGCGTTCCGCCGCATCGGCGATAGCACCTGCACGTCCGTCATCGGGTCCATGTGGAACTTGCGCGGGATGCGCGTGGCCATGAAATCGAGCACGAACGCGAGCGTCCGCTCGGGATTTTCCTGCGCGATGAAATAGAAATCGCTCTCCGCGCCGGGCGACGGCAGCTCAAACGGCTGGCCCGCGTTCACGCGGTGCGCGTTCCGCACGATGAGCCCGGAGTTGTCCTGACGGAAAATCTCGGTGAGGCGCGAGCAGGCGATCGCGCCGGACGCGATGAGGTCGTGCAGCACGTTCCCCGGACCGACGCTCGGCAGCTGGTCGGTATCGCCCACGATGATCAGGGTCTCCGTCTCGGGCAGCGCGGCGGACAGACTCTCCATGAGCCGAATGTCAACCATCGACATCTCGTCAAACACGAACACGTCGCCGGGAAGCGGATGCTGGGCATCGTACGAGAACGACCGCGTCTGCGGATTGTACTTCAGCAGCCGGTGCAGCGTCTGCGAGGGCGCGCCTGTCGCCTCCGAGAGCCGCTTCGCCGCCCGTCCCGTAGGTGCGGCCGTCAGCACCTGGAGGACCGGTTCGCCCTTGGCGTTGCGCCGGCCGCCATAGATATCCACGAGCGCGCGGACGATCGTGGTCTTGCCCACGCCTGGCCCGCCAGTGATGATGCTGATCTTGTTCAGGAGCGACTGGCGCACGGCCTGCTCCTGGGCTGGCGCCAGACGGAACCCCGTCTTCCCCTCCCACCAGGCGATCGCGCGATCGGGATCGATCTTCGCAAACGAACGTGGCGCGGCAAGAAGCCGGCGCAGCTTCTCGGCCACGCGGACCTCCGCTTGGTGGAGATCCGCCAGATAGATCCAGCGCACGCCGGCATCGGCATCGCTCAGCGCGTCGTCACGCGCAATGACGCGCCCTTCCCGCTCGATGACGATTCGGCCATCCATCAGCTCCTCTTTCAGCGCCGCAAACAGGCTTTCCACGGAAATGCCCACCAATTCCTGCGCGCGCAGGAGCAGCTCGGGCTCGGCCGTCCAGCAGTGACCGCCCTCGTCCGCCTCCGTCTGGAGCGTATGAATGATCGCCGCGCGCGCGCGTTCCGGCGCGTCCTTCGCCATCCCGACCGACATCGCGATCTTGTCCGCGGTGGAGAAGCCGATGCCCCAGATGTCGCGGCAGAGCCGGTAGGGGTCGGACTTGATGATGGCGATCGAGTCGGGCCCATACCGCCGGTAGATCCTGACGGTCTTGGCCACCGATATCCCGTAGCCCTGCGTGAAGATCATCACCTCGCGCGATCCGCGCTCGGCCTCCCAGCTCTTCTTGATGCGGGAAAGGCGCAAGGTCCCGATGCCTGGCACCTCGCTGAGACGCGCCGAATGATGGTCCAGTATCTCCACCGTCTCCGCGCCGAACTTGGCGACAATTCGCTTGGCATACTTCGGCCCGATGCCCTTGATCAGTCCCGACGCCAGATAGCGCTCGATGCCAGCCACGGAACGCGGCGTGGCGCACACGATCTCCTTCGCCTTGAACTGCCGGCCATGCACCTTGTCCGTGACCCATTCGCCAACGGCATGGATCTCCTCGCCTTCCCATACGGCGCCGCAGGTGCCAACGACAACCGTCTCGGCCGCCTTCAGGCGGAACGCGCCGTCATCGCCGCCCGACACCCGCAAGACGGAATACCCCGTCTCGTCGTTGCGGAACACGATTCCCGTCACCGTCCCGTCAAGCGTCTCGCCCATGTCCCGCGATCCTTTTCTCTCGCGTCAAGGGGTTCCCGCCGCACCGCCGCGCGTCACTTCAGCGCATCGGCAAGGGCGGCAATCTGCGCGCGCGACGCATCATTCAGCGCGCTCTTGACCGTGACGACAGGCTCGGCGAACGTGATTCCCTGCGACTTCCCGAACAGATCCTTGATGACTTTGGCCGCGTTGGGCGCCCACGTGCCGTTCTCGATGATGCCGACCGTGCGGTTGCGGTAGGTGCGCTCGGTGAGATGGTCGACAAACGTGCGCATGAACGGGAAGATGTCCATGTTGTAGGTCGTCGTGGCGAGCACGAGCTTCCCGTAGCGGAACGCATCCTCCACCGTCTCCGGCATGTCGTCCCGGGCGAGATCGGCGATCGCCACTTTCGGGCAACCGCGCTTCAGCAACTCCTCCTTCAGGAGGAGCGCCGCCTCCTTCGTGTGGCCATACACGCTCGTATAGGCGATGCACACGCCCTCGCTCTCCACGCCGTACGAGCTCCAGGTCATGTACTGCTTCACCGCGTGCGCGATCGCCTCGCCCTTCAGCACAGGCCCGTGCAGCGGGCAGACGGTCTGGATGTCAAGTCCGGCCGCCTTCTTCAGGAGCGCCTGCGTCTGCGCGCCATACTTGCCCACGATCCCGAAATAGTAGCGACGCGCCTCGCAGTCCCAGCCTTCGGGATCCTCCACGTCGTTCGCGCCAAACTTCCCGAAGCCGTCGGCCGAGAACAGCACCTTGTCGGCGGAATCGTAGGACACCACCACCTCGGGCCAGTGAACCATCGGCGCGGCGACAAACGTCAGCTTGTGCTTGCCGAGGTCGAGCACGTCCCCCTCCTTCACCACAAGCCGCTTCGGCGCGACGCCCGTGCCAAAAAACTGCTCCATGAACCTGAACGCCTGGGCAGACGAGACAACCGTCGTCTCCGTCCAGACGGCAAGCGCCTTGGCGATGTTCGCCGAATGGTCGGGCTCCATGTGGTGCACGACGAGGTAGTCCGGCGCCTTGCCACCGCTGACCGCCGCGACGTTCGCCATCCACGCGTCGCCGAAACGCGCATCGACGGTGTCCATCACCGCCGTCTTCGCGTCCCGGATGAAATAGCTGTTGTACGCCATACCGCGCGGCACGACGTACTGCCCTTCGACAAGGTCGATGTCGTGGTCATTCACGCCCACGTAGAGAATGTCGTCTGAGATTTCCATAAGATTCAAGCCTCCTTGGTTTTTATTTCAATGCCCGTATTATATCACATCCTCACGCGGACAGCCGCGCAAGCCAAGGTTTGGACGTCGATCCGCGGCGGCAGGCGCGCACGCGTCTCGCCAACGTCAGAACGCCTTCATTTCGCGGAACAGCGATGACGGACGGTCTGTCAGGATGAGATCCACGCCTCGTCCCCAGGCCGCCCAGGCGGACGCTGCGCCGGTCACCGTCCATACGGACACCTTCACGCCTTTGCGGTGGACGCGCTCGACGACCTCCGCCGTGAGCAGGTCCTCGTCCCACCGCGGCGACCAGACCTCGGCATCCTCGGGGTTGATGTCGTCCAAGAGGGACTTCATGTCATACGGCTCATCGATGACGCGCCATCCCTTGCGCAGGAGCTTGCAGCTCACGCACGGATGGCCAGGCAAGTTCTTTTTCACCCAGTCGCGCCCCGGTCGCGATCCGCAGAGATGCACGTTCCTTGCCGGCACGTCGGGATGGCGCGCCAGCACCTCCTTCAGCTTCGGGAGGATGAGGTGCCAACGCCAGTCGCACACGTGAAGCTCGATCACGTGGTTCTCGCCGGCCCATGGCAGGACGTCGTCGATCGTCGGCATCCGCGTGCCGCGCCACACAGGCGACTTCCATTCCCCCACATCGCTCTTCTCGAGCGACCCGCGCCAGACCATGTTCGTCGCGCTGCCTTGCGCGGTGTGGCCTTTCCGGCCGCCGATCACCGAATCGTGCGTGATGAAAATGACGCCGTCGTTGGAGAGCCACAGGTCGCACTCGAAACCGAACCCGCCGGCAACAGCCGCCGCGAACGCCGGCACCGTGTTCTCCGGGCAGAACTCGCTCTCGCCTCGATGCCCGATGATTGCCGATGGCGAAACCGTCTTGAGCCGCGCCTTGGCGGCCTTCGCCTCCGCCACCACGGCCGGCGACGCCGGCGGCAATTCATACTTGTTGGGCTGGGGCGTTGTCGCATCCCAAGCCCAGCCGGCGAGCGTCTGCGCGGCGGCCCATGACAATACGGTGAGACGTTTCGTGTTCATGCCGCGTATTGTACCACAAAATTGGTGGGGCGTTCGACGCTCTCAGCCCTCCGCTCGCGATCCTCGCCCTTGCGGACTTGCGCCAGACATGGTAAACTACGGCACATCATTCAAAGGACAAAAGGAGACTCAAAGATGAAAAGACTCATGATGGCGATGGCGTTCTGCCTTGCGGCAACGGTGGCGTCCGCCGCGCAATGCGAAGGCACGACAAAGGCTGGCGCGCGCTGCAAGCGCGAAGCCGCCGAAGGCAGCTCCTACTGTCTCGGACATGCCGA
>JAEEGL017338960.1_pt1 | contig 16871 bp, 13 predicted proteins | sample 9134231 | NCBI WGS metagenome assembly JAEEGL01 (sample SAMN16246548, study PRJNA631951) | gut metagenome | biome: gut microbiome; feature: rumen; material: fiber-attached | host: Bos | place: Iran: Karaj | collected 2018-10
GACGGCTATGTAAATGACGTAGAACATATCATTGGATATTAGGCCCTCTAAGTTACGGTTTTTTCCTATCTTTACCTCAACAAAACCACATCACTATGTCACTCTTCGACGAAGAAACCCCCAAACGGCACTGGACCGAGTACCTCGACAACGACGACGAAGCCACCGACCGCGATGACGACTGGGAATGGGACCGCCAGGACGACTTCGGCGATCCCTGGGACCGGGAAGACCCGTCATCGATATAGCCCCGCCGCGGCCCGGGGGTGCATTGAGGGGCCATTCCGCCCCCCGCGCACATTCATACCCCCTGTAACCGGTAACGAAGAAAGTCGCACTTTATCTTGTCGATAATACTGAACGTGCGGTTACCGTTAACAAAAGGTAGAAAGGTTTAAAGAAATACTTTTTATAATTCCATAGCCATGAGATTAAATGAAATAAATGTACTTCAATTGCTTAAAAACGGGCTAATTGAAGCGGCAAATGGAAAAGGGCTGAAGTTAACAGAGAAAGCCTTTGGCTCAAAGCGCTGGAAGAATAGTGAAAAGAGAGTATTTTACCTTATTGATAAGCGGGATAATCTATTCGACATTCCCAAATCTAAAACTAAATTGGGGACCGGTGTAGATGCTATTCGATCATCAGCGGCAATGATTTTTAATCTATTGGGAGAAGAAGATATCGTTTTCAACGAAAAGAGATACTCGGGCATCGAGTACGAGAAGCCTTTTCCAGCTATTATGGACGAACAAGATGACACTCATTACGCTCATCTTGATGCCGTATTCTATTCGTCGGATAATACTGAAATGTATGCAGTTGAGGCAAAACTATTAGAATGGAAAGATTCGCCCAAAAATCTCGCGAAAGCTTATCTTAAGAAAGACAAGTATTTCTCCGCGAATAAACATAGCCAGGTATTCATCGAGTATTTCAAATCTCTCATTCATCAAGAACAAGACAAGAAAGGCCGGTTTAAACATAAAGCGAAACGATATGACGCCATTCAAATGACCATTCATACCTTGGCATTATACAATTATTTCTCCCAAGAGACCGCCTCGCCCGTCAAGAAACTCACTCTTCAAAATGTCGTATGGAAGTATGACTGCGATAAATATGCAAAAGAGGAAAATGAGGCCCACACTTTTATCCAAGACGCAAATGAGCGGTTCACACCTTTGTTCAAGCAGTTAGGTATTGATTTCTCTATTCAGTACTCTACTTTTCAAGACTTTAAAAAACATATTGACTTCTCAAGTGCCCCTACTCGTTTCGCGTACTTGAAGCGTTATGAGGTCTAAATATGTTCTTATTCCAGTTTATTATCACTTTAGGCCTCTTCGTCTTAGTTCATCAAAAGCACAGCACCATGTCAACCAAGGAAAGACCCTGAAACGGACACCACAACAACGCCGAAGCCAACAACCGGGATGATGACTGGGAGTAGGAGCGTCAAACGACTTCGGGGATTCTTGGTATTAAGAAGAGGATTAACTCTGTCACTAGGTAACCCGGAGGAATCGAGAGTTCGTCAAAACAATACACCGTCCTCAAAAGGAATCATGTCACCATAAAACGAGAAGTGGGTCCCATCCCGGCCTCCGGCAAGGGATTATTTTACAATAAATTGAAATATTTTCAATTATTTATTATCTTTATCCCTGCAAAACCCCACAGAACTTCATGAACAACAAGGACTTGAATCGCATCAAGGTCGTGTTGGTTGAGCACAAACGTACAAACAAGTGGCTTGCAGAGCAGCTGGGCAAAGACCCGGCCACCGTCAGCAAGTGGTGTACAAATTCGTCTCAACCTTCCATTGACATGTTCTTCCGGATTGCAGAGCTTCTGGAAGTGGATTACACCGACCTTATTATCAAACCCAAGGAGTAAGTTATGACCGACCAGGAACTCAAACAACTCAAAGATAATTTATGGCACTCGGCCGATATGCTTCGCGCCAGTGCCCACCTTGCAGCCAATAAATACGGCCAGCCCATTCTCGGGCTCATTTTCTTGCGCTATGCCGACGTTCTTTTCAAGCAGCACAAGAAAAAGATTGACGAGGAATACAACAAGTACAAAGGCACCCGAATGGAGAAATCCTACAAGGATGTGGCCATTGAAGAATGTGGCTTCTACCTTCCCGAGTGTGCCTATTTCGATTACCTCAATAACGCCCCAGATAATGCCGACAAAGCCATTCTGGTGAAGAAGGCAATGGAGGCTATAGAGAAGGAAAATGCCAAGATGGACGGCGTCCTACCCAAGGAGGTATATGGCCAGCTTGTGCCTGAAGAGGAGCCGGAGTTGCTCAGCAAGATTATTCGCGTTTTCAAGGACATTCCTGAAGATATCAGCATCGACTTGTTTGGCCAAATCTACGAGTACTTCCTCGGCGAATTCGCCTTGAGTGAAGGCCAGGGAGGTGGAGCCTTCTATACACCGGCTTCTGTGGTTCAGTATATGGTTGAAGTCCTGCAGCCGGTTACCGGAGACAAGAAGTTCCTTGATCCCGCTTGCGGATCAGGTGGTATGTTCGTCCAGGCCGCTCGTTATATGCATCGCCATAACACCTCCAGTAGCGATATGATGCGCTTCCGCTGCTATGGCGTTGAGAAAGATCCTGATACTGTGAAACTGGCCAAGATGAATCTCTTGCTGAACAATGTTCGTGGAGACATCATCGAAGCCAACTCTTTCTATTCTGACCCACACGAGGCTTTCGGTAAATTCGACTACGTGATGGCTAATCCACCATTCAACGTGGATGAGGTTGTCGTTGACAAGGTAATCGAGGATAAGCGCTTCAATACTTATGGTGTGCCCCGTAACAAGACCAAGTCTACCAAGAAGGCCTCTGATAAGAAAGAGACGGTTCCCAATGCCAACTATTTATGGATAGGCCTCTTCGCTACCTCTCTCAATGAGACCGGCAAAGCTGCGCTTGTTATGGCAAATTCAGCCAGTGACGCTGGCGGTTCAGAGCTGGAAATTCGTAAAAAAATGATTGAGGGTGGCATTATCTCCCAGATGGTGACGCTTCCCAGTAATATGTTCTCGACAGTGACTCTCCCTGCGACACTTTGGTTCTTCAACAAGGAGCGCAAGAACAAAGACGAGATACTCTTCATCGATGCCCATGGTATTTATACACAAATAGATAGAGCTCATCGCAAATTTAGTGAAGATCAGATAAAGAGTCTAGGCATAATCTCGCGTCTTTATGAAGGTGATTCAGATTCTTTTTGGGCGTTAGTCGATGAATTTAAGTCTTTAGGGAAACAAGAAAATGTCGATTGGCTTCTTGAGCGTTGGCCGGAAGGCAAATATAGGGATGTAATTGGATTATGCAAAGTAGCTAAGCTTGATGGCGCAGATGGCGTACGAGATCAAGACTATTCGCTTAATGCTGGACGTTACGTAGGTGTCATGATCGAGGATGATGGACTGACGGAATCTGAGTTCAAAGAACAATTATTAAGTTTAAACGAAGAACTAGAAAGGCTTAATAGTGACTCCGCCGCTCTTGTTTCATCTATTAACACAAACCTTAAGAACCTGTTAGCATAGTTTGGTTGTTTATGGAAATAAACACGTATAGAATAGTCGAGATTGCGCAGATTCGAAGCGGGAAACGTCTTCCGCTTGGGCATGTCTTTTCGGATGTGCCGACAGCTTATCCGTACATTAGAGCTAGGGATATCAAGGGCGGTAGAATTGCTACCGATGGCTTGGCTTTTCTAAAAGAAGAAACCCAAAAGAGTATTAAGCGTTATATCATCGAGGAAGGCGATATAGCCATTACAATTGTAGCCAATATCGGAGATGTCGGCTATTGTACAAAAGAGTCTGACAAGGCCAATTTAACAGAGAATGCAGTTAGGCTTACTGGTTTTGATAAAAGACTTGTCGATTCGAAGTATCTGGCTTTTTATTTAGGTCAGGTATCTATGAAAAAGCATATGGAGTTACTTGCCGCTGGTGCCGCGCAAGCCAAGTTAGGGATTTACAAAATTGAAAAAATCAAAGTAAGTCTACCTCCGTGCAAAATTCAGCATCGTATAGCATCGATATTATCAGATTATGAACAGCTTGTAGAGAATAACAGCAAGCGTATTAGATTATTGGAGCAAATTGCAGAGAATATCTATAAAGACTGGTTCTCATTTCATAGGATAAAAGATAGCGCAAAAGAAATTAGGCTAACAGATATTATTACGGTTCACAGAGGACTATCTTATTCTTCAGAAGAAATTGATTGTGAGGATGGCGACGATTTAATTAACCTGAAGAACATACAAGCTTTTGGAGGATTCCGCCTTGATGGAACCAAAAAATATAATGGACGCTATAAGAATGACCAAATCGTAAAAGAAGGCGATTTGGTTATGGGGGTAACTGATATGACTCAAGATCGCAGAACAGTTGGTTCAGTTGCATTGATACCCACTGTTTCTGCTATAAGTGTTATCAGTGCAGATCTTATTAAGCTTGAATCCTCTATTGACAACGTTTTTTTGTATGCCATGTTCCGCTGGGGTAATGTTTCAAAGTATATCTCCCAGTTTGCGAATGGTGCCAACGTTTTGCATCTTAGACCGCAGGTGCTAAAAAACATCAAAGTTTTATTGCCACCAAAAGAGATGATAGATGATTATGTATTCGTTGTCAAGCCAATGATTGAGACAATTAATAAGCTCAACACCGAGAACGATATACTTATAAAACAACGGGATCTTCTCCTTCCGCGGCTAATGAGCGGAAAACTTGACGTGAAATAAAAATACACAATATGGCAGCAGCAAATATTAATGTCAACAAACAAACCGTTTTACAGTTACTTACGAGCGGGCAAGAAGTCCCATTTGTAATCCCCGAATATCAACGCCCATATACGTGGGGCGATGATGAAATCACCACTTTGTTTGACGACATCTGGGGATTCTCGATTGACCGCACCCAACTTGGTGGGGCCAAGAGCTATTTCCTCGGTTGTGTTGTTTCCTATACGGAAAAAGGGGAACGGCAGATTATTGACGGACAGCAGAGACTTACATCATTATTTTTGCTTTTGAGAGCGGTCTTTGCAATGCTGGAGAATGAGGAAACAAAGTCTGATAAAGTGACTCATTTTATCGGGCAAATCATTCCTGCTTTGTGGAAGCGCGATGAAATGACTGGCAAAGAAGATCGGAGTCAAATGTTGCTTCGTTCAGAGGTTGTCTCTGATTCTGGTAACGAGCTCTTACGAAAGATCCTGGAAACCGGTTTTGCCGATCCAAAAGCCACGGACAATTATTCCAAGAATTTCAACAAATTCGTTGAACTATATACGGACAAGTCAAAGAATAGCCCCAATCAGATATTTGAGTTTATCCTAGCATTGCTGAATTATACGATCCTGTTGCCAATAGACGCCGATGATCAAGAAACAGCTCTAACCATATTCAACACGCTCAATAACAGAGGCCTCCCACTCTCTGATGCAGATATTTTCAAGTCTTACATTTATAAGCGTTTGGATGAAACAGGTAAAAGGGTGTTTATTGACAAATGGAAGAAACTCGAGAATGATTCTGCCAAAGTATCTGAAAGCATCCAATCACTCTTCTACTATCATATGTTCTATATAAGGGCAAAGGAGAATGATGTAAAATCCACAACTCCTGGTGTCCGAAAGTATTATCTGGAAAAAGGCAAGAATCGATTAACCATGGATGTCATAGATATTCTGGCGGAGAACCTTCATCTATGGGAAGTTGTAAATGGACGAGATTCTGTTGAATCAGAATCCTGGAGCCTGAATATGAATATCAGAAAGATTCTTGATTGCCTCTCTTCATACTCAAATGAATTCTGGAAGTACCCCGTTTCCATCTTCTACATGCAGTATAAGGGAAGAGAGGACTTCGAAGACATGTTCTTAAAGTTCCTCCGGAAACTCTATGTCATGCTGCTGACTCGCTTTTTGGAGCAACCTACAATTAGTGCTGTAAAGGGTGATATCTTAAAGCTCAATGCTCAAATTATCAACACTTTTCATCCAGTGTTTGCTGCTGGTTTTGATGAGAAAAAAACGGACGATGAGTATGAACAGCAGGCAGAGAAAGCCAGGACTGACTATCTTCTAATTAAACCGAACAAGAAGGTTGAAAGGATGATGCTGAAGCTTTTAGCATATCAAGAAGATATGCAGGAAGATCTGTTGCCTGGTTATTGGGAGATTGAACATATTTTTCCTCAAACTTGGGACACGAAGTACTTCACGTTAGACGCAGATGAAGCAAATGATAAGTTAGAACACATTGGCAATAAATTACCTTTGGAGAAGAAGCTGAACATCTCCGCCAGTAACAATTATTTCGATAAGAAGAAAGAGAAATACCAGAAATCTAATATTGCTATATGTAAGAAACTGGGCAATTCATCGTTATCCGAATGGTATCTCAAGAATATCGAGAAGAATGATGAGAGTATATGTACTCAGATAAAAACACTCTTCCAAAAATGGGTCCGCGATTATGAGCCGATAGAGTCCTCTATCAATGAGGGGCCCATACCGAGTGAGGAAGATCTGGAGATGATGAGAATCCTTAGGGGAAAAGGGTTAATTCCTTAAGTATTCCGCCACGAAGGGCTACTCAATCTAAGACGGCATATTTGTTATTAATTAATTCGTTATAATATGAAAAAGATTGAACTTGAGGTTAAAGAGCTTGAAGAGATTAATTCAAGCTTACGCGGAAAAGAATGTGGCTTTGTAAAAGCCGCTATCCAGGAATACATGGATATGATGTCTGGCGAACGAGTCTTTTCAAGGGCATCAGATTATAGAGAGTATCGCTTGTTATTGATGATTGAAAATGTCTTTGAAGGAATGCCTAATGAAACTGTTGTAGCCGATTTGTTTCAGCTCAAAAGGTCGGAAGCAAGGACTTTAATAAATAATGTTGATGCAAAATATAGAAGAAGAATAGCAGATACAAAAAAGAGGTCTATATTAGGCGTTATTAATAGTATAAATGTTGAGAATAAAGCTAGTTATTATGAGTTTAATTGTGACTCAGTTTATATGATAGAATCTTTAAACGAATATATATCATCAGGAAATGAATTGATACAAAAGATTCCTTATAAGCGGAATAGCTATAAGATTAACGCGGATACTCTTTCATACTTGAAATCCAAACTAAAATAATTAATCGTTATGAATGAAGGTTTTTTGAATGATGTTTTAACAGCGGAATGTACATTGTTAACGGTGATCTCAATCTTAACAGGATTATGGTACAATGACATCGTAAAGGCGCACGAGATAGAAGTGAAGAATACGCCTGGCTATTATGACCAAAGAAAAGAGATAAGATTAACCCTGTGGTGGAAGACTTTCCCTTTAATGGTATTGTCCTTTATTTCTACCATTGTTTTTGTTCCTAATTCATACTCGACAATAATGACAATTACGAAGTGGTTTAATAGCCCGATAGCGATGTCTGTTGTAATTGTGAATGTTGTATTAGCAATCATGTTTTTTATATTTATGGTGTTTTTTTTTCATTTCTCATATAAGTTACTTAAGAAGTAAAGATCGGTCAACAAAACAATTATGAAGGCGTTTATCAGCGAAGACGATATAGAGCAATCCCTTCTTCAGCGGCTCGTTGCACTGGGATGGGATAGGATAGAATGTGATCCCGCTGTCGAGAAGCAGGACGAAGTCATCAGGACTGGCCGTTCCAACTCAACAGAGTGCATCCTTCCGGAAGTGCTACGCTCTAATCTACGTCGTCTCAATCCCAACATCTTCCCGGAGATTATCGACATGGTTGTCGACGATTTCCGGAAGGACTACTCTGGCACCGATATCGTTGACACCAACTACAAGTTCTATAACCAGATTCGGAACGGTATCAACATCAAGACTCGAGTAGATGGCAAGGATGACTTCGAAATTCTGAAGTTGATTGATTTCGATGATCCGCTGAACAATACCTTTACGGCCGTCAACCAGATGTGGATTAAAGGCCACTTCCGATATCGCCGGCCTGATGTCCTGCTCTTTGTAAATGGTTTGCCGCTGGTCTTCATCGAACTGAAGAATTCCACCGTCAAAGTCGAGGAGGCTTACAATAAGAATCTCCTCAGCTACCGGGAGGACATCCCGAACATCTTTGCGCTGAATCAGATCTGCGTCCTTTCCAATGGCCTCACCACCAAGCTGGGCGCTTTCAATGCCGGCTACGAATTCTTTTTCGAATGGCTCCGAGTCAACGATGAGAAAGAATCTATCAAAAGGGAGAAGATTGCTGCAGATGGCTCATCTATTCTGTACCTCATCGACGGCTTGTTCCAGAAGGATCGCCTAATCGACTACATTGAGAACTTCATCTTCTTCGACAATAAGAGAACAAAGATTATCGCCAAGAACCACCAGTATCTCGGCGTCAACAACCTGATGGCCAGCGTCTACAACCGTGAGGCCCTGAAGGGAAAACTGGGTGTATTCTGGCACACTCAGGGTTCCGGCAAGTCATACTCCATGGTGATGTTTGTCCGGAAAGTCCGCCGCAAGGTTCACGGCAACTTCACCTTCCTGGTTATTACGGACCGCGAAGACCTCGATACCCAGATCCATAAGACCTTCGTCCGGTCAGAAGTTATCGGGCCCAAGGAAGAGTGCCAGCCGAAGGACTCTGCTCAGTTGAGGGAATTCCTATCCGGCAACAAGCCGATGCTCTTCACGCTCATCCACAAATTTGGATACGACAAGACCAAGAAATACCCGATTCTCTCCACCCGTGACGACATCTTTGTGCTGGTCGATGAGGCTCACCGAACCCAGTACAAGCAGCTGGCAGAGAACATGCATGCCGGCATTCCCAATGCCAATTACATCGCATTCACCGGCACACCTCTGCTGGGCAGTAAGCGTCTAACAAACCAGTGGTTTGGTGACTACGTATCAGAATACAACTTCGGCCAGGCTATCGAGGATGGCTCCACTGTGCCGCTATTCTATTCCCGCCGTGTTCCGGAAGTTGGCCTGGACAACGATTGGCTGGACACCGACGTAGACCAAATCGTCGAGGATGAAGACCTCAACGACCGCGAAAAGGAACTGCTGGAGAACTCCTCCTCCAGGATCTTGGAAGTTATCAAACGTGATGGCCGCCTGGAGAAGATCGCCCAGGACATCGCCCACCACTTCCCTCGCCGTGGTTTCTTGGGTAAGGGTATGGTGGTCAGTGTGGACAAATACACCACTGTCCGGATGTATGATAAAGTCCAGCACTATTGGCAGGAGGAGAAGACGGCTCTGATCAAGGAGAGGAATGCCGAACAAGATGAGGAGAAGCGCAAGGAGCTAACTGCTCGCCTCCACTATATGGACAACGTAGAAATGGCTGTTGTCGTGAGCGAGGAAGCGGATGAGGTCGAAAAGTTCAAGGCTCAAGGTTTGGACATCGAAGTCCACCGTAAGAAGATGAACGAGATTACCCCGGAGGGCAAAGACATCGAGGACCGCTTCAAAGACAAGGATGACAAACTCCGCCTGGTCTTTGTTTGCGCAATGTGGCTGACCGGCTTCGATGTGCCATCCCTCTCGACCTTGTATCTGGACAAACCGATGAAGAATCATACCCTGATGCAGGCCATCGCCAGGGCGAATCGCGTGTTCCCGGGCAAACCTTGTGGAATCATCGTGGACTATGTGAACGTCTTCAAGTACATGCAGCGGGCACTGTCGGAGTATGCTTCCGGCAGCGACGGCGCCGATTTCCCAGCCAAGGATATCGACCAGCTCATAAACAATCTGGACCAGTGCATTGCTGAGATTGACCAGTTCCTTCTTTCCATTGGCATCAGTCTCAATAAGATTCTGGAAGAGCCGGACACGCTTGCGCGGATTGAAATGTACCGCCAGGCATACAACCGCATTCTGGAAAAGGATGAATGGAAGGACCGTTTCAAAGTGCTTTCCAACCTGCTGGAGAACCTTTACGATGCTTCCAAGCCTGAAATCTTCGAGAAGGGCTGGTATAACGAGAAGTTCGCACCGATTATGTACCTCATCGGCCTATTCTATAACGAGATAGACGATGAGAAACTGGCCAGGGCAAAAGCCAAGATGGCCGAAGTCCTGGACAGGAGTGTCACTGCTGCAGAAGCCGAAGACCAGAGCAAATACATCATCCACGAAGGCAAGGTCATTGACCTCAGCAAGCTCGACGTGGAGGGCATCCGCCGCGTTCTCGATGCCACACCATACAAGGCCCTGGAGATAGAGAATCTGCGGGCATTCATCGAGAAAGCGCTGGAGCAGATGATCAATAAGAATTGCACACGCATCAAATTCTCCGAGCGGTACAAGAGTATCATCGACCGCTACAACGCTGGCGGCAGTGAAAACGAGGATTACTACGAAAAGCTCCTGGAACTCATCGAGTCCCTGAAGCGCGAACAGAGCCGTGCCACTGAGATGGATCTGGAGGAAGAAGAGCTGGAAATCTTCGACCTCCTCATCAAAGACCGCAAGCTGACTCAGGCTGAAGAACAGAAAGTCAAACTAGCCGCCAAGAACCTCTACAAGAAACTCACGGAGGAGAAAAAGAACGTAATGGTCGTTGACTGGTACAAGGATGAGCAGCCTCGCCAAAAGGTTATGGCCATCATTCAGATCTCGCTCAACAATGACCTCCCGGACTCCTACGACCGCGAAGTCTTCAGCACCAAGACCAACCTCCTCATGAATCACTTCATCGACATGGCCGTCCAAGGCTATGGTTGGTTAGCAGCATAAACGGAAACTATTTGGCGACAAAAGGATAAAAATCAAAACTCAGCTAATCCGTATTTATTAATCAGCCAATGCTCGATTTCATCTTTGTTACTCAAGGATAGCAGTTCATTCTCTTCTGTAAGGGAGAATACTGGGATGCCAAAATGCTTGATATCTACTCCACTGAGTGAATAGTATCCGGAAGCATACGGTTTTGCATTGGCAACGACGTATCGCCAGAACAACTTACTTTCAATGATCCTTTTTAAGATTTCCAATTTGCGGATATCTGAATTGACGAATGCCAACCCATTATACAGCATTAAATCGGGATCATCTACTATAGCACATCTAATTGGTTTATTCGAGAACTTAGGAAAAAACAGTTTATACCGTGGAAGAACCAGAGATTGTGTTCGCCCAAAAGCATACCACTGTGGGTAAGAACTTGTATCCCCTTTGTCTCGCAACAAAAGCACCTCTCTTCTTGTCTCCAGATATCTTAGAGTGCAGGGATAATCTTGCCGCATTCTTTCAGGAGAAATCAGACTAGCACATCCACTAACAACTATATAGGGATAAATAATCAGTTCATAAGATGCCTCTATTTTACCATCTACAGATAGCCTGTTAGGGTTGAATACTCTTCTGCAAATCCCCTTCTCTATCGGGAACTGCGTGCCGTCTTTTTCAAGATAGAAATATCTGTCGTCTTCCCGAGTCGGTTGGAATATATATGTATCATTACTCAACGTGGCAATCCCATGTCGCGATGAGCAATAATCCTTAATCTTAACACCTGTTGATTCTATGGCAAAAGTTATGTCAATATCATTTAATGGCCATCCCTTATCGTCGTCCAATATATTATAAGAGACACTCGTGAACGAAATGCTATTTGCGAGACTTCCTTGCTCGTCAACAGCATAATGAATTACTGGGTCCTGACCAGCTTTATCATAGTAAAACAAACAAGTATAGGTATTTCTAGACTCAAATACTTGATACCCTCTAAAATCTAAAACAGTGAGTTCACAATTATACCGTCGAAAATACTTTCTAAGAGATCTTCCATTAACAGAACGCAAAAAAGTATTCATAGTAATATACCCAAGTCTTCCTGCAGCATTCAACATTTCGATAGCGATTTGGAAGAAAGGAATATATAAATCAGGATGTCCCGAACCACACACCTCATACCCTTTCATTTTGGAACGTGTGTCTTCCGGTAAATTTCGTGAGCAAACATATGGCGGATTACCAACAATGACATCAAAGCAGTTATATGTCTCATCCCAATTGTCGCTTGAAAAATCAAGCGTGTCACGACATAGCAGGTTGAAACAGAAATCTGCATCTTCCCCACCCTTCAAGGCCAAAAGGCTTAGCAGAATTTTAGTCCTCTCAATAGAGTATTCCTGTACATCAACACCAAATATGTTTTCATGGAAAATCTCGGCATATGGTTTCCCGGTCTTACTATGAATATACTGCGCAGCATCCATTAAGAAACCGCCACAACCACACGCGATATCAGAGATCCGAAGTCGATCGAGCTCATCGACACTTTTGTCACCAATACACCTCTTCAGGATCGTTTCTCTAATTCTAACAGGGGTGTAAATGGCTCCAGTCACCACCCTATCTGCCGGAGATATAACAAATTCAAATAGTTTAACGAGTGTCTCAAGAATAATCTTTTCTCCGTATTCTGCTTTGATACGCTCACTAACCTCCTGCAGCAGTCCAAAATCTTCATCTCCACTTTTAATAATATATCCAGAGAGGAGCTTCGAATGTGTGACTATCAGTCTATTACTCTCTATAAACACAGATACGAACAGCCTGTTGACTGTTCGTTCATCTGAAAGCACATGACGTCTAAAATATGTCAATAAAAAAGACGCCATATATTAGACTCCATAAAATGAATTAAGAACTCTTCGATATTGTTGATACAACCGTATTAATGCGTCCTTATGCTCATCTGGCAAAGCCCCCTGGGAATAAAGAGAATCCAACTTCTCGATGTTACCCTCAAGCTTCTCGCAATTCCAAAGAATCTCATGTTGTTTCTTCCACAGTTTCAGATTGTCATACATCCACACTCCAAGATCGGTCAGTGGGCGTATTTTGCCACCATCAATTCGCTCAAATTGGTTTTCATAATCTTTTGAGCAAGGATCTATCCAACCTTCTTTGTCATTATTTGGGATATCTTTATTCCCGGTAGGCCATTTTGCTCTTTTGGCGTTATTGCAAGACTTGCAAGCATAAACCAAATTAGAATAATCAGTTACCCTGCTACTATCGACCTTTTGTGGCACAAAATGGTCAATCTCAAAACTGGCGACTCTCGGAGCGTCCCGATCATCACAATACCCACAGCGATGATTAAAATCCAGCGTTAATTGCTCACGATATAAGTGATAATCATTCTTACTCGCAACATTAACCTTGCGAACAGGCGTATTCTCTCTGAATTTCATCCCTTTCTTATTTGCACAGCGATTTCAAAATTTCCTCTGACAAGGATACGGCATTCTTAAGATCTTTCAATGATGATGTCTGCATTTTGTCTGGAGATAAAGGATTCGCAGCGGGATCTATTTTGGTCATCTCAACATGCAAATCAAGCAACTCCCGCTCCTCTTCATCAGTCAAACCTCCGGCGTCGTCTTGTTTAGCTTCTAAGGCCTTCACCCTCTCCTCCTTTTCTTTCACAATTCTATGATACGACTCAACAGAGCCAGCAATTTGGTTCTTCAGAAGCTCCACAGTTTGCGGGTTGTTTAATCCATCCTTATCATTTACGAGGAATGTGTTATTCACTTTTTGGATGGCGGCATCAACATATGATGTCATCATAAAAACCGGGAAATAGCGTTTGCGCTCATTAATAGCATCCAATACCTGATCGCCATCATACTGAACCACGCCTGAATCTGCCAATTTATAATCAACAGCCAGCACCTGGATTTCCTGCTTATCGATTTCTTCTAATAAGAGATCCAAGGTGAATACCTTTGCGAAGTCGTCAAGCATTACGACATCGAAATCCTTCTTAAAGACGCGATAAAAGGTGTTTCTATTACCCTTGTTCTCGTCTAAATAGCCTAGTCTTATCATATTAATACATTTTTAATCTTACTCGTAGGCCAAAACCCTCCGTGCGAGGTGTCATGACTGATATTGAACTTCCTTTGTATTCAGCCAATGTGGCTTTTGTGATATACAATCCAAGGCCGGTACCTATTTTATTACCATCTTTGTCATATTTAGATGATTCGAAGGCATTGAAAATGTCGTTAGGACGTTCTTTGTACTCCTCCGCAAGTCCAATCCCGGTATCTTCGAATAATACCACAATATCTCCATTATCAATTCCCCCACTAATGGTAATATTACGATTCTCCGTTTTCTTACTTTCCTTTATGGCGTAGATTGCATTTGAAAGCAGATTATTGAATATGGTATCCAGATCTATATAAAATGCTTTAACCTTCATCTCAGATGTAAAACCTGCGATAGTCATATTAATATTCAATTCCTTCAAAACTGTATGCCACGTGGATTCAAAATGGGCGAAATACTCATCCATTCCGAATACTTTTCTAGTTCTCTTATCCCTATTTATCGAATTAATGGAGAAATTTAACCAGCTCCTAATATTTTGATCTTGATCACGTAAATCTCTTATCAAGCTATATGGATTATCATACTCATTCAATCCCAGATGTGCAACATCTTCTTCACTCATTATATTCTCTACCGCACAACGTAAATCCTCTGAACGGGAGGCAGAGAGATCCGCGATATTCTTCAACTCATGGGCGAATGAGGATATAACAAGGCCCGTACTGGCAAGATTGTGAAGTAATCTGAGTTCATTCTCCCTTTCTTCCGCCTCTTGTTTTAAAACAATATAACCAGTACGGATCTTCTTGTATGATTCCTCATCTACCGTCCCTTCATTTACCGCCGCGTCTGCCTCTGCTTTGGCAGCACCTTTAGGATGATGTGTTTCATACAACTGCGAAAGGTTATACATTACCGTATTGCGGTCTTTCTCCATAAGGCCGATAATGCCTAATAGAACGTCCTTAAACAATTCTACTACCACATTCTCTTGAAGGCCTTCTCGTCCAGACTTGTCTTGCAAATAGATGTTGTCCAAACGTGAAATCTCGACAGCTCCAACGATCTGGTTCTGTCGAATATGATAGCCGCCTTTACGCTGTCCGGCACCTATTGGATTAGCGGCATATCGGTCCCCCAAATGGAGCCAATCATCACCATTCTCACCATAAGGCCGCACACGAAACTTGTCTCTATAGACTTTGACTCCCACGTTTCTTTTAAGCCATTGTTTTCTAGCTGAAGGCAGAAACAAACGGTATGGATACCTTGCTTCATCGTTCTCCCCTCGTGCATCCGCCGTTGAACCTTTTACAAAAAAGAAATTGAAACGAAATGCCCCCAGATCTTTCTGATGATTAGCCAAACGCACCGGATTGTCAACTTTCAGCTCCGATAAAGGTAACGAGAACTCATAGTACCCAGCTTCAAACTCTGATAAACGATACGGGAAATTCCTCATATCATCCCGGCGAAACAAACCGATATAGTCATTTTTCAACCGTTCAACGTCAAGTTCGTTACGCGAGATCTTAACAGATAAGATATCTTTTCCGTCAAAATAAGCAGATACGGAATAGTCGAAATCATCAAAATCCGGGACTTCAATGCGGCCATAACCATCCCTCCCTTGCACATACTGGAATATCTCAAACACAGGAATGTTAAAAGGCGGAACAAGATCCTGTAAAGAAGAAAAAAGATGTTTCAGCTGAGTCTCCCCCCATTCATCATTTAAGTCTGTAACTTTCAATAACGTTCCAGTTTCAAATCTCGGGAAAGATACGCCAAATCTTTTTTCCAAATCAGAAAGGAATTGATGACCTTCTGCAAGTGAAATAGTATCAATGTCTGCCGTAATCTCCGAAACGCTCGTTCGAGGCTTGTCAAAATCAGACCAATTAACCTTCCAATCAAATCCCCGACCTTCTTTAGTGAAAGTCAACATTTCAGCCGTCTTCCCAAGTCTGTTTAAAGCAAAGCGTCCAATTCCTTTGGCGCCAGATTTAACTCTTCCACTCTCAGTCCTATCATTATAAAGCTTATCATCTGTTCCTATGCGCATCCAGCAAGTCTCAATTATTTTATCGTCCATTCCAGTCCCCCAATCAAGAATATAGAGAGAGCGTTTAGCGGACTCGCCTTCTTCGAACAGAATATAACAGCATTGAGAATCAGCGTCATACGCATTCTTTACCAATTCCACAATGGCGCCCTCAGGATTTGAGAAATTCTCAGATCCTATGAGTATAGCTGTACGAGCCGAAACAGAAAATGGGATCTTCATATGATAAAACTGATCAATAAAGTTCCATAATATGAGTTCATTTAAGAACTCGTTTTATCTCTTCCAAAGTTAACGTTTCTACCTCATTCTAATTACAATACTCTGCAAATAAAACAGATAAATTAACACCTCACCCCAAAACCAGCAAAAGATGCCAATTACAAATATACGCATTTTCAACAACATAACTATAAGAGCGGCGTAGAGCATGATATTAATTCCAAAGGGAATAATAAACCAAGCGCGCAATCTATCTTCGATACACTAAAACTTGTTCGGAAGGGGCCGTTACGTGCCAGCCGGCGGGAGGCGCAGGCGGGCGGGCGTATAGGAGGGAAAGGATCAGCGGGGCCCGACGAGGGAGCGGTGCGCAGCAGGACGGCGTGTGTCTGACGACTGTTAGACGGCTCCGGAGGAGACGGCTAAAAAGGAGGAGTTAGCCGTCCAGCGACCGAGGCGGATCAGCCCCGCCCTTTCCCGACGTACGGCCGCACGGCTGCGGCGACGGGGGGCGAGATTCTTCGCTGCGCTCAGAATGACAATTTACTTGATCTTCGACTTGTAGTGGGTGCCGACCTTGCCGTGGGAGATGTTGGTGAGCTTCTTGGCGAGCATCTTGCGGCGGATGGGGGCGACGAGGTCGGTGAAGAGGACGCC
>JAEEGL015295278.1_pt1 | contig 16870 bp, 13 predicted proteins | sample 9134231 | NCBI WGS metagenome assembly JAEEGL01 (sample SAMN16246548, study PRJNA631951) | gut metagenome | biome: gut microbiome; feature: rumen; material: fiber-attached | host: Bos | place: Iran: Karaj | collected 2018-10
CGCAATTATCGATAAGCTTATAATAATCTCCGCCTATTCGGGTGTATTCATCCAGAGGCATGCCGCTGAAGATCTTTTTTTTAAGTGTAATGTAGTTCATTTTGGCCTCCTTTATTATGTTAAGCAGAAACAACAATAAGCCTTAACACAGGGGGACGGTTCTTCCGTGTTGCTCTCGCCTGTCTCGGCATTTTCATCACCTCTCAGGCATTTTATCAGGCCTTTCTAATGTTGTCATGAGAACCGTCCCCTTGACACGTTCATGCCATTCTGTCAACACAGAAGAACCGTCCCCTTGTGTTTGTGGCTCTATTTCTTTTGCTTTATGATCCTAATCAAAATAAACGCAATGGCCACGGAAGCCATTATAATAATTAATGGTATTATCAATGGCTTTGTTCGTTCAGTTCTTTCAAATAGTACGCTGCACTCACCATTTTGCTCTACTGATAGAGTAGAAAAGCTATCCATTGTAAGATCGCCCAGAAAGTATCTCTTCCCATTTATAGTCCTTTCATTTGCAAAATAGCTAGTGTTTTGAACGTCATATCGTCGGAGACTGTCTGAGGCTTTTTTTACTGAGTTTACATTTCCTTTATCATCAACTATAAAAATCACCCCGGATCTCACACAATAAATGGACAGCTTATCTGTATCCCACATTACCCCATATGTTCCATCGATGTTAAACCTTAAAGCATACAGGAATGTCATATCGTTTCTATAAACTGATATCTGCGCAGAATCCCAATAGTTTTTATAACCAACTGCTATTCTGCCATCTTGGTTTACATCGAAGCATATGATCTCCCTTTTGTCTATACTAACATCTGATCCCTCTAAATTGAACGAATACTTGCTCATTAACTTGTCAGCTTGTTTATCATCTACATCTCCATCATAGTACTCATCCAAAGCATTTGATGGCGCAAGTAGATGCATTACTACATGAGACAACAGTACAAATAACAATATCGCCATTTTCATCTTTCACCACTCCTGAATAAAGCTGTGAATGCTTTGGTATAACACAGGGGGACGGTTCTTCTGTGTTGCTCTCGCCGCGAGGCGAAGATCTCCGCAACCGTCCCCTTGTGTTCTTTTTCAATCACTATTTTGATCATAGCTGTCAATCGCAAATGGATCAATCTGTATGGAAAGATTATCAAAAAGGTATTGTTCAAAGTCATTTGCTCTTATCGCAGACAGCACCCCCCCTGTATAGAGCAGCCCCTTGTTTTCATAGCACGTAATATAGTATGTATTATAATGAAATAAAGGTGAGTTTTTTTCTTCTCGGAAACGCCTGGAAAATGTTTCTGCATCCTCGTCCGAACCGAATACATAGGCGAATACTTCAAAGTTTGTACCCTTATAGTTCACCTTGAAGCATCGGCGCTCCTGTATCTCAAGATCCTTGATAAGATCTTGTCTGTCAGGTATCTCTTCCGGTTCGAATGAATCGAAACAGGAGAACTCGTCAAGGCTGCCAAAGATTTTAAATGCTTTCGTTGGCGAAGTGCAAGCGGATGACAATGCGCATAATAAGAGCAACAATATAACAACATAAAACACAAGTGCGACTTCTGTGTATCTTTTCATTTTGGATTACCTCCTTTTATGCAACTGCAGCTATTACCAAAGGAGCAGTCAGTGCAGACGATACAGCGGAAACTGTATAGACTACTACTGCAACAGCACCTCCAATAATAACAGCATCTTTACAAAAATCTTCGTGGAATAGTCTACCGTAACGACATTCCCACTCGCAGGACCAATGAGAACCGTCCCCGTGGTCCGACTGCCTGCATATATTATATCGTGCGCCCCTTCCGCTGTCAAATGCGGACGCGCCCTGCCGGGGCCCTTCTGTTATATATGACGCACGGGAGGACCGAAAGCGGAACGGAAAATAAAATATATTTTGCCGGGGCGGAACGGATGGCGCCGGCCTGCCGCTCAGCCGCTTGTGCTTCTTCGCGGAGTCTGTTATAATTTCAGCGAAACAAAGAGAAACGGCATTTTGACAGGATATGGAAACGCGCAAAAAGAAGCTTTTCAACACCGCCCTTCTGGGCACCGTGATCGCGCTGGCGTGGCCGACGATGCTGGAGCAGCTCATGCAGACGGCGGTGCAGTATATCGACACCGCCATGGTGGGAAGCCTTGGCACCTCGGCTACGGCGGCGGTAGGCTCCACGACGACGATAGGCTGGCTGATCGGCTCGTCGATATCGGCGTTCGGCGTGGGCTTTTTGGCGTATATTTCGCAGAAGAGGGGCGCGAACGAGCACGATAAGGCAAGGAAGGCCTCGGCTCAGAGCGTGCTTGCGGTGCTTGCGGTGGGGCTGTTCTTCACGGCCGTCACGCTTGCGCTGTCGGGGCTTGTGCCCAAATGGATGCAGGTGGACGAGAGCATACAGACGCTTGCCTCGCAGTATTTCTTCATACTCTACACGCCCATGCTCGCCCGCACGGCGATCATCATATTCGGCACGGTTTTAAGGGCCGCGGGCGACACCAAAACGCCAATGTGGATAGGCATTGGCGTGAACCTGATAAACGTTGTGCTCAATTTCCTGCTGATCTATGAAACGCGCCCGATAGGCGTGTTCGGGCTTGAATTCACCATGTGGGGCGCGGGGCTGGGCGTGATCGGCGCGGGGATCGCAAGCGCGGTTTCCGTTCTGGTCGGCGGAGTGTGGATCACGGCCGCGCTGCTTCGCCACCGCGAGATTTCGCCCAGGGGATATGCGATGAAGCCCGACAGGAGCATTTTAATGCCCTGCATGCGCGTGGCGTTCCCCAATATGCTGCAAAGGTTCGGCACGAGCCTGGGCTACGTTGCCTTTGCGGCCATGATAAACTCGCTGGGCGAGCTTTCGACCGCCGCGCATACCGTGGCGAACACGGTGGAATCCGCTTTCTACATACCCGGCTACGGCATGATGGCCGCCGCCGCAACGCTCACCGGCAACGCGATAGGCGCGGGCGACAAGCGCGGCCTTCGCGATCTTGCGCGGGTGAATATCGCCATCGAGGTGATACTTATGACCGTCACGGGCGGGCTGCTGTTTGCCTTTGCCGAGCCCATGGCGGGGGTATTCTCGAAGGACGCGCAGGTGATCGCGCTCGCCTCGACCGTGCTTCGCATGGTGGCGGTATCCGAGCCCGTCTACGGCGTCAGCCTCGTTATCGAGGGCATGATGCAGGGCGCGGGAAAGACGGTCGCGCCGTTCGTATTCAACATAATCGGCATGTGGCTCGTGCGCATACTAGGCACGTTCATCTGCATACACCTGCTCTCGATGGGGCTGGTATCGGCCTGGGCGTGCATGATAGGGCATAACGTGCTGTTGTTTGCGATGTTCCTCGTCTACTATCTGCGGGGAAGATGGAATCCGCTGAGGAACAGGGTGCTGAGCTGAAATAAGCTCGTTGGGATCTTCACTGCTCCTCTATGCTGAAAAGCCAGGGAGCCACGTGGCAGTAGCCCGTGGGGTTTTTGACAAGGTATTTCTGATGATACTCCTCGGCGTCATAGAAGTTTTCAAGCGGCAGAAGCTCCACCTTCATGGGCTCGGGATACTTCGCCTGCTCCCTGCGGAAGGCCGCCTCGAGCTCGGGCAGAAGGCTCGCGTCCTCATAATAGACGCCCGTGCGGTACTGCACGCCCTCGTCCCCGCCCTGCTTGTTAAGGGAGAGCGGATCGATTATCATGAAGTAGTATTCCACAAGCTTGCCCACGGATATCGCGCTTTCATCGAATTCGACCTTAACGGTCTCGGCATGACCGGATGAGGCGCAGACTTCCTTATAGGTGGGGTTCTCGGTGGGGCCGTTGGCATAGCCGACCTCGGTGTGCTTTACGGCCTTGAACTGATCGAAGAAGCGTTGGGCGCCCCAGAAACAGCCGCCCGCGAAATAGATGGTTTTCATATCGGTATCTCCTTGCTTGTTTGATTGCATTATACGATTTTGCGCGCACGCTTGCAAGGGATTTTTTATATTGAATATTCCTTTAAAAAATGATACAATCCGTATAGTGAATATTTGGAGGCGCGTATGCGTGACGAAGAACTGAAATGGAGCATCGAAAGCGAACGCGAGCTGCTTAAAACACCCGTCTTTAACGTCTATTCCCGAAGGGAAACGGCGGCGAACGGGCTGACGGGCGATTATATCGCCCTCAAATCGCCCGAGTGCGTGGTGATGATACCCGAATATGAGGGCAATTTCGTGCTCGTGCGCCAGTGGCGGCACGGAAAGGCCGCGCTCACGACGGAATTTCCCGGCGGCGTGATAGGCCGGGGCGAGGAACCGGCTGACGCCGCTTACCGCGAGCTTTACGAGGAGACGGGCTATAAGGCCGGCAAGCTTGAGTACCTGGGCAGCGTCAACCCCAATCCCGCGCTTTTCGAGAGCCGCTTTTACGTTTTCCTCGCTCAGGAGCTCGAGCCCACCGGGCAGACGCATCCCGACCGCGACGAGCTGATTTCGGTGGAGCTTCACCCCATCGACGAGGTGATAGATTCGTTCGGCAGCGAGGAATATTCCCACGCGTTCATGGGCACCGCATTGGCGTTTTATTTGAGAAACTGGAGGGAAAAATAATGAAAAAGCTCACAGCGATCCTGCTTATCGCCGTTTTCGCCGCGACGCAGATAGGGTGTTTTTTCGACGGGCCGACTAAAAAGAAGCTTCCCGCGTTCTTTACCGAGAGCCCCGTCGTTTCCGCAAGGTACTATAACGAAGGGGAGTTCGTCGAGCTTGAGCAGGAAAAGCTCGCGGCTCTTATCGACAAGCTCAACGAGATGGAGCTTTCGACCCACTCCTTCCACACAGATTATTACTGGGGCGGCAGGTTGGGTATTGAACTTTCCTATGAGGACGGCACATTCATGACCTATGACGGCACCCACGCGATGCTCCGCTCCGCTTCCATGAAGGACGACAGGAGCAATGACGCGAAGATCCGCAGCGATTTTATAGAGGTCACGAATCTTGAGTTCTGGAACGAGATGAGTGAATTCTTCCCCATTGTGCCCGAAAATATGCCTTCGGGCTGGTGAAAGGCGGTCAATATGAAATACGGCGAATCTGCTTTTGACGTGCTCTATCTGCTCACCGCGGTCGTGCTTGGGCTCGTGATGCTCAAAAAAGGCCGCGGCGCGACCGAAAAGCTCATGGGCATCGCGGTGCTCATACTGGGCTTCGGCGACGCGTTCCACCTCGTCCCCCGCGTGATAAATTATTTCTCCGAATCGGATATGACCATGTGGCTGGGGCTTGGCAAGCTGATCACCTCCATCACCATGACGGTGTTCTACGTCTGCATGTACTATATCCTCCTCGGCGTAACGCAGGAGAGGGAGAACCTTTGGCTCACCCTTGCCGTGTGGTTTTTGGCGGCGCTGCGCACGGGGCTCTGCCTGCTCGAACAGAACGAGTGGTTTTCGGGGCGCACCCCGCTCCTGTGGGCGATAATAAGGAACGTGCCGTTCGTGATACTGGGGGCGCTGATCGTCGTGCTGTGGTTCAGGAGAAGGGAACGGCTCGGCCGCCTGCGCTTCATATGGCTGTGGGTCACGCTCTCGTTTCTGTTCTATATCCCCGTAACGGTCGGCGCGGGCTTCGTGCCCATGCTGGGCATGCTGATGCTGCCCAAGACGATCTGCTACGTGATCATCGCCGTCACCTTCACCGTCACCGTCGTGAAGGAAGCGCTGCCGGAGAGGATATTGAGAAGGGGATAAAGCGAGAAGGATCACGGGATCCCTTGGGTTATTGCCCAAAACTGCAGGGGGAACTAAGCGAGCAAAGCGAGCGTCGCCCACGTGGCCGAAAAATAATCATTTTTCGTGCCGAGTGGGCGCACGCGCCACATGGAGCGTTAAAAAGGGGCAACAGTGTTGCGCCTTTAGCGGAATGCCGAAGCAGCTATGCTGCGAGGGATAGGCGCGGAACGCGGGCGTCAGGTAACTGAGGCCACTCCTGCGAGATATATCCTACCGACGGAGGGCGTCGGTAATGCAAAAATGCTAAGGCAGCATAGAGGGTATCTTACAAAAAACTCATTATCAATCAGGCTCCAACAGGGGCGATACCGTCCCCGTGGTCAGTTGTTCTTCTCGATGACAAAAGGGACGGTTCTTTTTGTCATCGAACCCTTCGGCTGAGCGTTAAAAATATATTATTTAATTGGTTGACACTTGTTATCCAACGTGCTATACTGTGCACATAGGATAACAAGTGTTATCTATTTGAAAGGAAGGTGCTTCAAATGGCGGAGAAAATATCCCTTTCTGACGGCGAATGGAAGCTTATGAACCTTTTGTGGGACGAGAACCCTCAGACGATAGGCCGCATGGTGGATGCGCTCAGGCACGACACGGGCTGGACCAAGGCGACGGTGAACATCATGCTCAACCGCCTTGCCGAAAAGGGCGCGGTGCGCATCGAAACGGGCGGCAGATCGAAGCTCTTCTATCCGGTGCTCGACCGTGAGCAGGCGGTCGTGCAGGAGGCCAAGAGCACGCTTGAAAAGATAAAGACGGGCGGCATAGGGCTCCTCATAAGCACGATCGCGGGCGAATCCGACCTTACGAAGGAGGACGTGGAGGAGCTGTACCGCATTTTGAAGGAGGGCGTCAAGCATGAAAATCGATGATTTCCATGCTTCCTGAATTTGACTTTGCCGCATGACGGCGGCAATTTTGCTCGAAGCTTACCGCTTCGTGTGCAAAACCGTCAAATATCACAAGAAAGGATGCCTTTGCGAGGCAAAGGCGAGTAATCAAAATGACTGACATCATTTGGATCGCTTCATCAAGCGTATTGATAATCGCCGTGCTGATCATCCGCGCGGCGTTCGGCAAGAGGATGAGCGCGGGCTTGCGCTATGCGCTGTGGGGACTGGTGCTTTTGCGCCTCTTCATCCCCGGCACGGTGTTCCAAAGCCCCGTGAGCGTGCAGAATGCCGTTCTGCACGCCGAGCCCGCCCGCGTGTACGAGACGGCAAAGGATTATTCGGCCTTCGAGGAGGCCGATGATGGGGTGATCGCCATCCCGCGCGAGAGCGGCAGGACCGCCGTGGTGATGCCGAAGGCCTCGCAGGAGCGTGCGGAGACCCTGAATAAAGCGGTCAAGGCGCGCGACGTGCTCACCGTGGTATGGTGCACCGGCATGGGGATGATGGGCGCGTACCTCCTGTACGTCAACGTCCGCTTCTACATGAAGCTGAGGGACAGAAGGAAGCTCCTCAGCGCCGACGCGCCCTGCAAGGTGTATTCCGTCGAGGGGCTCGAATCCTCCTGCCTGTTCCTGAACTCGATCTACGTTTCGGCTGAGACGGCAGACGACGCGGACCTTCTCAACTGCGTGCTGGCGCACGAGCTCTCCCACCGCCGCCACGGCGACGGAATATTCACTCTCCTTCGCGGCGCGGCGCTGGTGCTGCACTGGTATAACCCCTTCGTGTGGGCCGCCGCATACGCCTCCCGCCAGGACAGCGAGCTCTTTGCCGACGCGGGCGCATTGAAGGAGCTGGGCGAGGAGAGGCGCGAGACCTACGGCAGGACGCTCATAGACCTCTCCCTGCGCCCGTCGGTGAGGGCGAGCATAGCCTGCACCGCCACCTCCATGGCAAACAACAAGCATGCGCTCACCGAGCGCGTCAAGAACGTGGCTTCGCGCCGCCGCATGGGCGTGATAATAGCGGCAGTCGTGCTGATACTCGCCCTTGCCGCCGCCGGATGCGCTTTCCTGGGCTCCGCCAAGGCGGAAGAGCCCGCGCCCTATGTTCCAAAGGCGACCGAGGCGCCTTCCGTGGAACCGACGGCGGCGTCCGACGCCATGCCGGACGAGGAATGGTTCGGCGATAGGGCCTTCGAGGAGGCCGAAAAGATACGGGAGCTGTATGGACTCGAAAACCTGGTGTTCATCAGAAAAGTCAGGTTTTACGACGAAGAGGACGGCGCGCCGGTCGGCGTGACCGTCGGCGGCGAAAACACGGGCGAGGATGATCTGATAGAATTGACTTTTACCCGGGGCTCCGGCGCTTCCTCCGAATGGCGCGTTACTGAAGCGTGGCTGTATCCGGGCGAGCCCGGCGGCTGGGATCAGGATAAGCATAACGAGGCCGCGTTTGAGAGGGACGATTTCGGCGGATACTTCAATTTTCTCTTTCCCGATGAGGATCTGATCAATGCTGGCTATAGTGTGACCGGCGGCATGGAGGATATGGACAACGGCGCCGCGCTCACGCTCGATATGATCGCCGAGCGCTTGACCGGGCTCGATGAGGGGAACCTCATGCGCTGCCGTGAGGCGAAGCTCATTGGCTTGACCCTTGACGCCGACAATCCCGACCCCGAATACTTCCGGTATGACGCGCTTATCGCGGTCCTTCCCGAAAACCCGTATTACTTCCAGTTCGAGTTCGGCGACGCGCTGAACGGGCTGTACTGCGGCGAGCGTACCGACTGCAGGTATTGGTATCAGCTCAAGGCCGAGCTGGCTGTCGGCAGGGACGAATACGGACAGGTCGTGGTATTCGCCGAGCTGCCCGATGAGGATACTGGCGGCGACGATCCCGAACCCACCGAAGCGCCCGAAAAGACCGGAAGCGAGCTGATCGACATGGCGTGGGCCGTCGCTCAACAGCTCGGCCGGGTGCATCAGCAGAGCTTTAACAAGGAAAGAGCGAGGATCGAGATCTTCGGCGATTTCGCAAACGTCTGCTTCCCGTCCGTCACCTATCCCGACGAGCAGCTTTGGATCCCCCTGGAGAGGGACGAGAACGGCAATTATGCGGCGATCCCGGAGGATATCTATGCTTTGCGCGCCTCCGAAACCTTCGATTCAAGGATCGATACCGACCTGTTGGCAGAAAAGCGCGCGGAGTTCGAGAACGCCCGCATCACCGTGACGGCGGACGAGATACGCGCCTCGGGCTGCAGCGCGGCGGTCGGATCGGACGAGTACAAGGCGGCGGCTGCGGCCCTCTACGGCGAAAAGCTTGCGGGATACTACCGCGAAAGCCTTAGCGCGGATACGCAGTTCGGCTGCTATGAAACGGCCTTCGTCGGCTCGGAGGAAGGGGACTATGAGGATTCGTATTACGTGATCATAGGCTTCCGCGTACGCGATCTGCTCCCCTTCTCGATACTCTTCGATTATGAACCCTCCTGTGACCGCGGCGTGCGCCATCAGGGCTTCGAGGGCTGGCTGACCGGCTCCACGCTCGTCGACGTCGAGCTCGCCGCCGACGGAAGCTTTACCTGCAATGCGGTCCTCAACGGCGCGGGCTGATGTGAAAATGCGGGGGCGGCTGTTCTCACAACGAAAAATATATTTGTTCGCCGAGTGAGAAAACCGCCCCCTTTGGGGATGTATATATGAACGGGAACAAACCCGCAGCTTAACGAAAAAGGAGCGATCCGTATGAAAAGGATTTTAACACTGATGCTTGCCGCGGCGATGATACTGAGCCTTGCCGCATGTGGGACGGGGGAGAACGGGGAGATCGAAACGCCCGTGACCACCGCCGCCCCGACGGTGGAGATACAGGAGCCCACCCAAGCCCCCACGCAGGAGCCCACCGAAGCCCCCGCGCAGTACGAGTACGATCCGGATGAAACGGCGAAGCTTGCGGAGTTCTTCGAGCAGAAGGACGTAAACAGCGTGAGGAACGGCGAAAAGCTCTTTGCGGGCTACGATCCCGCCGATCCCGCCTCATGGACGGGCGGGGATTATACCCTGACCTGGAACGACGATAAGAAGCTTTCGCACATAGTCTTCTGCTCAAAAGCAGAGGAGGCCGACAGCATCATACTTGTCGGTTGTCTCGATCTGACGGGCTTTGCGGGCCTTGAGACGATCGAAGTGGGCGAGGAGGTGCAGCTTGAGAGCATTACCGTTTCCGAATGCCCTGCGCTTGCCGGCGTATTCATCTATTGCCCCGTATGGCGCACGGCGCGCTTTAACTGCGGGCTGCCGGAGAAGGGCTTCGACGTATTGGGCGAGTTCGTACAGACCGGGTTCGGCCCCGGCGGGCACGGCGTATGCGTGGCATCGAACGGCGGCGGCTATGTGGGATACAGATATTTCAAGAACGACGATCTCGGGGAATTCGTGCACGAGATATACAGCACGGCGTTTGTGGGCAAAAAGCTCGTGGCGTGGTATTCCGAGGACGCAGAGATGTACTCCAAGGAAAGGACGGTCGATATCACAAATGCCGAGCCTCCCCTGGGTGACGAATTCGTGCTTTCCGCCTCGTTTGCGGAAAAGTCCGCGCCGTTTGCATTCTATGAGGGCGAAGCGCCGAAGGCATCGGGTATCATCGCGGAGGCCGAGCCCGGCAAACCCGTTGAGGTCGATCTCGATTTCGACGGCAAGCCCGATATCGTGGAGCTTGTTGACGAGGGTGCGACGGGGTCCGACGAGCGCGCGCGTACCTATTCGGTTTACGTGACCCTCGGTTCCGACAAAAACAGCAGGGTACTGCTTGAGAGCTTTGAGGACATCGAGTCCTGCGCCCTGCGCGTGCTTGACTGCGATATGGGCGACGACAGGCTCGAGCTGCTGTTCAACGCATTCGGCGCACAGCTTTCGGAGATAGTTACCGCATGGCGCGTGAACGCTTCGGGCGGCTTCATCGCATACCCCATAAACATGATGGCGTACGTAGTGACGGATGAGAATGAATGGATGAATGCGCACGGCAATTTCGACGCATCCAAGGGCATCCCCATCGCAACAAGGACGGAGATATTCGACACGCAGTATCTTACCGCCCGAATGACGATCGCGGATGACGACTTCCGGATGCTCGCTCCCTTCGAGTATACCGATCCCGAAACTGTCGGTTATCACGGGTTCAGGGAATTGAAGCGCGATATGAAGGTGCTTAAGCATTACAGCGGACGCGCCGACGAGGAGATCACCCTTCCCGCCGGAACGAGGTTCGCTCCCGTCTCCACGGATTTGTGGAGCTGGGTCGATATCAAGCTTGAGGACGGCTCCGTTTACCGCGTCGAAATAGAGGTGCGCGGAGAGGTGTTCATCGACGGCGTAAGCCAGACTGAGTATTGCGATATCTGGTTTGCGGAGTGAGAAAGGAGCGATCCTTATGAAAAGGATTTTAACACTGATGCTTGCCGCGGCGATGATATTCGCTCTGGCGGCATGCACTGAGAGCAAGCCGCAGGAGGGGAGCGGGGCGACCGAAACGCCTTTGCCGGAAAACACGGCCGAGCCCCCTGCCGAGGGCAAAGATGCGGTCGTTATCCGCTTCTATAACGAGCCTACGGAGGAAGGCTCCGCGCTCGATCCCGAGCGGTATCCGGAGGCGCACGTCGAATACACGGAGGTAAGGCCGGAAGCCGGCTCCCCCGAAGCGGAAAGGCTGACAGCGGCGGTCGGCTCGATAAAGGAATGGGTGGATAACAACATTATCGACAGGATGGGCTTTACATTTGCAGGGGTTTTCGAGATCGAAAACGACGAAAACACCTATTATTTCACCGAAACAGGTGAGCTCTTCCGCAGGGGGCACGAGGGCGATTTCATCGGAATGCTCACGGCCGGGGACGCGGCATTCCTTATGAGCCTGAGGCCCGAGGCAGCGCCGACAGCGGCTCCCGATCCGGACGTTTTCGTGCCCGAGGGCTATGACGCGCACGATTATCTTGCGCTTGCGGAGTTTTTATCCGCGCCGCTGGGCGAGGGCGGCTATACGATCGGCGAGAACTGCTATTCGGATTATTTCACGGGCGAATTCGACGTCATGGATCCCTCCACGTGGCGCACGGATTACCACGGCGTAAAATGGGATCCCGAGACCGGCAAGGCGCTTGAGATCACGCTCCATCCGTCGGTCGATCATTTCCCTGTCGAGCTCAGGCTTTCGGGCTTTGAAAAGCTCGAGAAGGTCGCGTTCTGGGATGTGACGTTCGATTCGATCGTCATTTCCGACTGTCCTGCGCTCACCGACGGCTGCATGATCTATACCGGCAGCGCGGCGGGCGACGTGGTCATCGAGGCGGGCTACGTGACGCAGCTCAATGCGGGCTCCGACACGCACGTGCACTGCTCGCTCATGGGCGATAAATACCCATTCGAGCTTGACCTTTCAGCCGAAGGCCCCGGCCGTGTGAGCGCCTCAGCCGTCTATTACGAGGGCGAATACACGGTGAGCTGCACCGCGATCGCGGACGAGTACGTCGATTTCCTCGGCTGGTACGATAATGACGGCAAGCTTGCTTCCGCCGAGATAAGCATGCAGCTTTCAGGCGGCGAAATGGGCTTCATATCCGGCCCGCACGTCTATACGGCAAGGTTCGCAAAGCCCGCCGCTCCCACTCCTCTGCCCGGCGGCGACTTCTTCTGCGAGATCACGCCCAACGTGGAAACCAAGGTCGATATCGACGGCGACGGTGAGAGCGATACCGTGCTCGTTTCGGTCGGAAGCGGGGAAGAGGAGGAGGGCGACCTTATCTCCATGACGGTGACGCTGGCCGCGAAGCCCGAAGAGCCCTGTTATTTCCCCGTGGACAACATGGGCGGCGACGTGTGCGCGGCGGCGGTGGACTTCGACCCCACTGATACGCATATCGAGATCGTGGTCACCTACGATGAGTGCGACGGCGATCCGATCACCTGCGTGTGGCGCTTAAAGGACGACGGCTCGGGCTTTGACGAATTCACCGAGGGCATCGGCGTGGTGTTCGAGGGCATGGAAGGGACCTCCCCGTGGTATTTCGGCGACGTGCCCGATGGCTGGACGTTCAGCGCTGCGGAGGGGCTCTCCATTGACAGACGCACGGAGATACTGGGCACCTCGTTCGTGATCAACCGCATCACGGTGACGGAGAACGGCATAGAATACCTTGATAATGAGTATCGCTACCCGGGCGGCGAATACGAGCTGACGCTCAAGCGCGAGCTCAAGGTGACGCTCGAAAACGGCAAAACGAAGACCCTCCCCGTCGGCGCAAGGATAAAGCCCTATTCCACCGACCGCAGGACCTTCGTAAAGGTACTGCTCGAGGACGGCGGCATAGGGACTGTGAAGGTCACGTTCGGCCATACGGATTACGATTATCCCGTGCTGCTCAACGGAGTGGATCAGGACGAATACGCGGATATCCAATACGCGGATTGACGCCGGATAAAAGGGACGATCCGCCGGGACAACTGCGGAGGGAAGAAAAAGGAAAAAAGATCCCTCATCCACCATCCTTCGGATAGTGGATGAGGGACGGAACATAACAACACGGCGCGGGATTATCCCGCGCCGTGCTGTTTTGCGCCTGATTTACGGCATGGTGACCAGCAGCACCGTCTTGGGCGCCACGCTCACTTTGCCGGTTACGGTCTTTTCGGGGGTCTCATAAACGACGTTATCCTGCATGAGCACGCCGGGCTCGATCCCGTTGAACTCGGTCTCATAGGGAGCGTCGTTGGGATTGATGAACGCCATTGCGACTATCTTCTTGCCGATCGCGTACTGTATGGATATCACGCTGCCGTCCTCAACGGTGCAGATGGGGTTCGCTTCGGTAAGGAAGGGGTTCGCCTTGCGCATCCTGATGAGAGCGCGGTAGAAATCGCGCATCTGAGCGACGTTCGATCCGGGGGTAAGCGCTTCCCAGTCGATATTGTTGACTTCGTCGGATGAGGCGTAGCTGTTGTGGTCGCCGTCCTTCGTCCTCAGCATCTCCTCGCCGGCAAGGAAGAAGGGCGTCCCGCGGGAGATCATTATGATAGAAGCTCCCAGGCGGTTCATTGCGGCGCGCTCCTCATCGGTGTTGTCGGGGTTGGAAATGAGCAGCTTATCCCAAAGGGTGTTGTTGTCGTGACAGCCCATGTAGTTGATAACGCCCGCGTTCTCAACGCCCCAGTTGGTCGCGGCGTTCTTTACGCCGCCGGTGATGCCGAAGATGACCTTGTCGGCGGTCCCCTGAGAGGCCGCGCCGTTGATATAGCCCTGATCCTTGGCGTCGAACACGCTGCCCTTGAGGCCGTCGCGGATGGAGTCGTTGAACACGCTCACAGCGCCGATGGCGCCGTTTGTGGGCACGATCTTGCTTATGTTGACCTGATTTGCGCGGAAGTTCTCGCGCAGGGGGCTCGTGCCGCCCGTCCAGCCCTCGCCGTAGATTATGGCCTTGGGGTTGAGCTTGTGCACGGCCTTTTCGACCTCCTGCATGGTATCGACGTCGTGAAGCGCCATCAGGTCGAAGCGGAAGCCGTCAAGATGGTATTCCTGCGCCCAGTAGGATACGGAATCCACCATGAATTTGCGGAACATCACGCGTTCGGAGGCGGTCTCGTTGCCGCAGCCCGAGCCGTTGGAGAGCGTGCCCAGGCCGTCATAGCGGTAATAGTAATAGGGCACCGCTGCGCTGAAATTGGAATCGGCGGAATAGGTGTGGTTATAGACCACGTCCATTATAACGCCTATGCCGGCTTCGTGCAGGGCCTGCACCATCTGCTTGAACTCCTTTATCCTCACCTCGCCGTGATAGGGGTCGGTGGAGTAGGAGCCCTCGGGGGCGTTGTAGTTCTTGGGATCGTAGCCCCAGTTGAACTGCGGCGCGTCGGAGGATTCGTCAACGGTGGCGTAATCATAGACGGGCTGCAGATGCACGTGAGTTATGCCCAGATCCTTGAGGTAATCAAGGCCCACAGCCTCGCCCGCGGAGTTTTTAAGCCCCGTTTCGGTGAAGGCAAGGTATTTGCCGGGATACTTCGAGGAGCTGATCTTGTTGGAGAAGTCGCGCACGTGCACTTCCCAGATCACGGCGTCCTCATAGGAATCTATGCCGTCATAATACTTATCCTCCGCCCAGCCTTCGGGGTCGGTGGAATCGAGATCCACCACCATGCCGCGGTTGCCGTTTACGCCCACGGCCTTGGCATAGGGATCGACTATCTCGGCCGTGCCGAGAGCGGTGGTGACGGGGTAGGTATAATATTTGCCCTTGGCGGAAGAATCCGCCGTATAGGTCCACACGCCGTTTTCGTTTGTCATGGGCTCGGTCAAAACCGCTTCCCCGCCTTCGCCCGCGTCATAGAGCTTGAGCGTGACCTCGCTTGCGGTGGGCGCCCAAAGCTTGAATATGCAGCCCGAGGTCTTGTCGGGTATCACGCCGAGGGGACCGTTATACGCGTACTTGTCGTTGAACGCATCGGAATCGAAAACCTCGGTGGGCACCACGGGCTTGGGCTCGAAGCCTTCGATCTCAAGGGTGTAGGTCTTGGAGATATCCAGCTCCTCGGCAAGCTTTATAACGCCGAATATCACCTCGTTGTTAAGGCTCGAAATGCTCTCGATAGGCACCTCGCGATCGCCCTCGGTGACCTTCACCTGGTCGATCGAGGTGATGCGGAAGGCCGGGGCAAGGGTGTACTTGATCTCGTCAAGGGAGATCATGCCCGCAAGAGAAAGCACCTTATCCTGATACAATGTTTTACCTCCGTCGTCGCTCTTGTACATCGCGCTGTCGCCCGGCTTAAGATAGACCTCCGTCTCGGGACCTTCTATCTTTGCAAAGCGGTCGGCGTCAACGTCCTTGGTCGCGTCGCCCCAGCTCGTTCCGCCGGGATCGGAGCAGTTCTTGCGGACTATGAAGCCCACCTCGGTGATATCCTCGGGCACGTTCAGCACCACCTTCGCGCCGTATGCGCAGGTGTGGAAGGGATACCCTCTGCCGTCCGCATTGGGATACCAGATCCACATATCGCATTTGGAATAATCCACGCCGTCGCCATACCAGTAGAACGTGAGCTTGTTGCAGCCGTCCTCCCTGGGAATGTCATACTCCTCGCCGGAGTCGGGAGCGCCGGTCGCTTCGCCGCCGGCGGGTTCGCTCCCCGAGGGCTCCGTGGGGGAAGCGGGCGTATTCTCGCCGCCGCCGCAGCCCGAAAGCAGCGTGAGCAGCATAAGCGCCGTCAGAATCAATGCAAGTATTCTTTTCATAACTAAGCCTCCTTAGGGGAATTGCTAAGTATATTTTAGCCCTTTTTGAATTCAAACACAAGAGGGTCGGTATATTTTTTTAAAAAGAAAAAATATATTATCACTCAACGCTTGACAGTGCTAACAGCAGGTGCTATAATACAGTCAACAAAGGAACAGAGAAAAAGGGAGCGGCCCTGAAAGACCCGCTCGAATGAATCAAACTCCGTCCCCTTGCACATTATAAAACCAAGAGTTGTGTAAAGGAGGAATGACTTATGTTGTACCCTACGATTTTCAATGACAGTATTTTTGACGACCTCTTCGATCTTTCTTTCCCGATGATGAGGGATATGGGCGAAGTTGATAAGAAGCTTTACGGCAAGCATGCGGCTCACGTTATGAAGACCGACGTGCGCGAGCACGACGAGGGCTATGAGGTGGATATCGATCTGCCCGGCTTCAAAAAGGACGAGATCACCCTGAGCCTTGAGAACGGCTATCTGACCATCACCGCGGCCAAGGGCCTTGATGAGGACGAGAAGGACAAGAAGGGCAAGCTGATCCGCCAGGAGCGCTTCATGGGCACCATGCAGAGGAGCTTCTACGTTGGCAAGAACCTTACCGACGAGGATATCAAGGCCAAATTCGAGGACGGCGTATTGAAGCTCACCGTTCCCAAGAAGGAAGAGAAGAAGCTTCCCGAGAGGAAGACGATAATGATCGAGGGCTGATTTGAACGCAAAAGCTCCGTGCCGACCGTGATCTGAACCCAAAAAGTTAGACAAAAGAATTAAATCAAGCAGCTTTGAGGGCTTGCTTTCTGTGGATAGCAGGAGGTAAGCCCTTTAGCTTGGCTTTGATACGACGGTTATTGTAGTAGTCAAGGTACTCGATCAGCTC
>JAEEGL010464237.1_pt1 | contig 16869 bp, 9 predicted proteins | sample 9134231 | NCBI WGS metagenome assembly JAEEGL01 (sample SAMN16246548, study PRJNA631951) | gut metagenome | biome: gut microbiome; feature: rumen; material: fiber-attached | host: Bos | place: Iran: Karaj | collected 2018-10
GTGCATCTCCACCATGAGGTCGTGCAGGACTGCCATGCCCGCGGCGTTGGAAAGGCACCAGTTCCATCCGCCCATCGGCTCAAAGAGCGGCTGACACTCAGGATGCAGGTCAAGCACCGCGTGCTTCTGGTATCGCCCGCGGGCAGACGCGGCGTGACCAAGAGCGTTGAGCTGCGGCACAAGCGTCACGCCCAGGTCGTCGGCAACAGTCTTGAGATGCCGGATGACATCCTTCGTCATCGGGCGTTCGGGCCAGCCGAACCACGGATGCCGTTCGCTCCTGAACACGCCCCAGCTTTCCAGGACGACGTAGTTGAATTTGAGATAGGCGGCCATGCGGATTTCGCGTTCGACGAACGCCGCCGAAAGCTCCGGAAACCAGCAGAAGTGCATGCCGCGCCACTTCACCGACGGCACATCTCGAACCTCCACATGCGGCAGCACGTACGCCTGTGTCGCCACCGTGCCCCGCGCCGCCATCGCGCACTGACGAAGCGTGTACAGGGCGTACCGGACGCCCGCAAGCGCACGCGCCTCGATCTTTACGCCGGTGGAATCCACGACAAGCGCATACGCCTCGTCGCCATCCAGCAGCGCAGCACCTCCAGCCGCCGCCTTCACGCGCGGCTTCGCCCCGAACCATTCCCTGAAATGCCGCGCCGCCCATTCGCCGCCGCGCGCATCCGGGCAGGCGATGGACAGGACCGTGTTCGAGTCAAGAACTGCGCACCGGTCTGCGGCGAACTTGAATTCGCGCGGCGCGGGTATGAGCTTTGGCTCCGCAAAATTCATCCCCATGCAGACCTGCTGCAGGGCGACAAACGCAACCACAAGAAGTATTTTACCGTTCATATGCCACTTTACTTCCTGAGCTTAAGAAGATAGTCGATGCACGTGTCGCGGAACTCGTCCGCCTTGGAAGAGTCATGCGGGTAGCGCGCCGGGAGGTCCTTGAGCGACTGCGTGGCGAACTTCAGGGCCTCGGCGGCGAGCGCTTCGCCGCGACGCCGCTTCGCCGTCTCTTCGAGCAGCCGCAGGTATCGCACGTCCGTCATGCCCCGATAGAGGTTTTCGAGCCGGATGGACGGAATGCACTCCGTACCGGTGTCATACGCAATCGCCCCGTACGTCTTCCCGCGGAACGTCTCAGCCTGAAACGGGTCGAACGTCTGGAAGATGGAGACGAATTTCCCGCCGAAGCCCGCCGCGCGCCACGGCAGCATGCGGTAGTACCGGTAAAGGTCCTGCCGCATCTCCGTCCCGCAGCTATAGACGGACGTCATGCCACCATGCGCCAGTATCTTCCCCGGCCACGACTGGTGATCCTTGTTTTCGTACGAGTACCGCGAGAATATCCAGGCGTCGACATCGTTGTACACGGACTCGAAGAAGGTAACGCCGGTGGTGGAGAGTAGCTGCATCTTCGGGACGGCCTTCCGCGCCTCAGCGTAGATGCGCTTCATCAACTCCACGGTAAAGTCCTTTGCCTGCGGCTCGTCGAAAACCTCCACCAGATAGTCCTCGTTCCCGAACCCGGCCTCGCGCATCGTCCTGTCGATGTACTTGAGCCATTCCCTCCAGGCCCGCCAGAAGGCATCCGTTCCCTCCTTGATGTGCGGATTGTTCTTGGCGATGTGGAAATCCTTGAAATTCAGGTAACAGCCGTAACAGACCATCACCCTCGGCACGTCGCCGATCTTGCGCACGTTCGCGTTCAGCATTTCGAGGTGCGGCTTCTGGAAGGAACGCATCTTCGCCTCCTTGACCGAACCGTCGTCGTTGAACTTCGCGTCGAAGAACCACGGCGTCACGATGTAGAGCGCGCTGTCGTATTCGTCCATGAACTTGGCGCGATACGGGCTGTGCGCCGTCGCATAGCCGTTGAGCGCCATTGCGGACGGCTCCGGCAGGGCGAACGGAAGAACCTCAAACTCGACGGGGATGCGTTTCGAGTCGTCAGACACCTGCGGGATGCGCTTGCGGTTCGCCACGCCCTTCAGCGTCGTCTTGGAGAGCTTGCGCCCGGCCGACAGGGGCGTCACAATAAGTTCGCCCTTGTAGATGCCCGGCTCGACGCCGTGGCAGTCGAACTGGATCCAGACAAGCCCCGCCTCCTTCGACGCGACCGGCACGCTCGACGCCTCGCCGACCTTCGCAAGGACGTCATAGCGCATGCCATGTCCCTTCGCGTCCGAGTCGCGGAACCTCACGCCACGCCGCATCGTGATCCGGTCAGGTCCGATGCTCCCGCCGTCTTCGCGCGCAAGCCCGATGCGCGGTACGCCGGTTTCATACGCCTCCGAGGGGAAATAGCAGCCGGAATTGAGCACGACGCGATACTCCTCCATCGTGTCCGTCATGTTCGCGACGGCAACAGGCAGCGCCGTCCGCTCGTTGACCGCCGCCCTCAGCTTCAGCACAGGCTTCGGGTCGTACAGCTCGGGCGGCATGTACGGAATCGCCGGGTCGGTGTGGAACGGCACCTGCGCCACGACGAACGGCTCGCGCTCGAGCCTGGCGATGCGAGCATCCTCCTTCGCCCGTTCCGCCTCGTACCACCACGCAGACGGATCGCCCCCGTACTTCGGGTCGTCGCCGAAGATCATCACGGCGAGCCTGCTTTTGTTGTGCACATCTTCGCCCACGAATCCGAACGTGGAATCGTCGAACGCGAGATGGAAGCCGCCTCTTGTCGCCGTCTTGGGGTTGAACGCCGAACCGGGTCCGACGACATGCTCGCGCATGGCGTTGAAGCGGATGATACTGCCGGACTTCGGCTTGCCCGTGTGCCCGAGAAGCTTCCACGGAACCGACATGCGGCACCGCCAGCCGTCGGCCGTCCGCTCCGAACTCCCCTTCCACGAGGGAAGGTCCGCGTCCATGCCGCCCATCCACTTTCCACCGCGCTGGCCGAAGACGAGCTGAAGAAGGTCCGCGCCCTTCTCCGTCGTCTCGAAGAAAAGCTCCACATGGTTGTCGCGCCAGACGTTCTTCTCGGCTTCCGGAGACACGAAGTCGCCACCGCCCTTGAAGTCGAAGGCGAAGTCGAGGGACGCCTCCGTTGCACGGACGCGCATCTCGCTCGGATAGTGCGCCGGCTCGTCGGCGAGGGCAAGCGACCTGAATCCGTCTGCAACCGCCTCGCCGCCCTCGGGCACCACGAGCGCACGGGACGGCCACACGTCGCGGCCCTTCACGACTTCCTCGATGTTCACCTTGTCGAGCAGGAAGTAGGTTCCCGGCACGCAAGCCGTCTTGAACTTCGGCGTCCGCCCCCAGACATGGAAGATGAGGGCAGAACGGACAGCGCCCTCTGGTGTCTCCAGCTCGCCGCGGTAGGCAGTCCATTCGCCCGGCAGCGGGCGCACCGTCTGCATTTCCGTCGCTTTCTGTCCGAAGTACCGGCCCTTCGCGTCCCACGACCCCTGTACGACGATGATCTGCGGCGCATCGCCCTTCAGCTCGAACGAGAACCTGTACTTCGTCTTCTCGCGGCAGGGGAACCCCGGCTTCGCCGCAGTTCCGCCGACGATGATTCCCGTGTTGACGTTCGTGACGCCATTCGCATCAACATTCACTCCGACAAGCTCGAACTTGGCACAGCGATTCCAGGTGTACTCCTCCTCGAACGAGGTGAGCCGCCCCTGCTTGGCCGCAGCGAAGACGCGATATTCGTCCGAAAGCGGAACCTTGTTGACGTCCGCATCCTTGACGAGGTTGATCCCGCCGTGCACCGCGAGCGACATCGCCGCCGCGGCGAAGACCAGACTATGTTTCATCATCACCTCCCAATGCGCGGATCAGCGAGGTGGATGGCAAGGCGGATGCCGCATTTTGCGTCAGCGAATCCCGTCATCACCATCGCACGGCGGTTGCCGGGCAGCGAACCTATCCCCGCACCGCTTGCATAGCCGTTTCCGCGCGAAAGGCGAACCATCGGCTCGCCTGCGGCGATTGTCTGCCCATAAGGATCCGTTCCCGATTGACCTGCAGAAGAGTTGTCATCGTAGAACGTAGTGGTAGTCCAAGGCTCGGCATCGAGGCACCAGTAGTACCACATGCCGACCGGGTTGTAGATATCCCATCCGTTTGGATTGCGGAGACCGACAAGCTCATAGCCTGACACCGGCGACAACTCCTCCCAAAGCGCCTTTAGCTCGTCTATAGTGCTGCTGGAAGTTCCGCCGTTCGGGAATATCGTCGTCGTTCCGGCGCGCATGGCGATTTCATACTGGGTCTCGGTCGGCAGGTCGATCATCAGCTTGCCGCCCGTCCGTTGCCTGACTTTGGCCAGAAACGTGTTCGCTCCGAACTCTCCAAGGCCAGTGATCGGCCAGTTCACGTTAACGCTTGCGTCCGCATTGGTAAGCCCTCTGCACTCGCCGAACGTCATCCTGTTGGCGCCAAAACCGGTCGAACTCCCATACCCCACAGTCTTGCTCTGCGTAACCGTGAGGGGGAAAATGGCGATGTAGTAGTCGCTCGAAAGCGTGACCTGTCGCCGCAGGATGGAATTCTTCTGGGCGGCCGACGGATTGGTGCCATTATTAATCGTCTTCATCTCCGCTTCCGTGTGACCAACGGTATATGTGCCGGCTGGAACACGGCGGAACACCATCTTCGTTGACTTGTAGACATCGTTCGTCCAGCCCCATTCGTCCGACGGACGCGCTGCCATGTACTCGTATCCGCCGGTCGAAAGGTCAAGGACGAGGAACGTGCGGTCCGCGACGGACGCCACCTCCTCCGCCGTGACAACGAGGTTGGCGATTGACTTCCCTTTGATCCCGAAGTCCGCAGGATCCATCGTGAAGTGCCCTTCACCGGGCGCAACGCCGCAGAGCGTGGCATCGGAGAGATTTTTGACGACGGTCTTCTCGGTCGCCATGCCGCTGTGCGAGAACGCAAACCTGATGTCGCAGTTCGTCGTCGCCGAAAGCGTGAAATCGACATCGATCTTGTCGCTCCACGGCCAGCGCTGCTTTACGGTGATGCCGGTGACGGAAGGATCCGCGAACGCCGCGACGGCGGCCGCGAAAAACAGAAACAGCAAGACATTCTTTTTCATTTCGTGGTTCCTTTCTTACTTGAGCGGCGGATTCAGGTGAATACAGAGCCGCGCACTAGTACTAACACTGTTATTGTTAACCGCCGCCGCGCGCATCATGCGGCGATTCGGAGGCATGGGGGAAAATCCAATGCCACGGCAACCCCAGCCGCAGTTGCATGTAACGGCAAAGAGGTCCTCCGCGCCCGCCGGGACTGTCACTCCGACGGGATCTACATCCTGCCCGTCAACCTTGATGTCGCCCGTGTCGATCAGGTCCGTCGACGCGTCGCCGCGAGCGAGATTGAGCGTCATTTCGTAGGCGATGCCTGCCGTGTCATAGAGTCCCCAGTCGTTCGGCAACATCAGGCCTACGGAGACCGATCTGTTCGTAAAATGCGAATTCTGGTAGTCCAGAATCTCCTGCTTCGTGTTCTCCAGCGTTCCAAATCCGCTGTAGAAGGTCGTCGAACCCGCACGCGCGGCAACTTCCCACTGAGCCTCGGTCGGCAGGTCGATGACCATCTGCGACGGAAGTTTCCCCGCAACACGCGAACGCAGACGTCCGACCGTGCTGTTGGTTGCGACGTTGAATCCCTCCGTCGGCCAGTTTACCTTGGCCGCAGGATCCGTGAGCGAGCCGCGCCAAAGGTTGGGGTGCATGGCCATTGGGGTGGCCGAGCCGCTGTATCCGCCTGCGCCAAGCCTGGTACTCTGGTCGTTCGTGATCTGGAACAGCGCGATATAGTAGTCGCTTGTGATTCGCACGGTACGCTGCGCGAACAACGCCGCGTAGGAAGCCTTGTTTGCCGCGCCAAGCGCTTCAAGCCGATTCATCTGTTCCGTCGTAAAGCCAAGCGTGTAAACCCCCGCCGGAATTCGACGAAACACCATGTGATACGTTTTGTATTTGTCCTGATTCCAGCTTTGGCCGTTCGGCTCGTCTGCATAGAAGGTGCAGTCGCCGGTTTTCAGGTCTATGTCGAGAAACTTCCGCGAATCGGAGGAGACGATCGTCGGCGTCACGGCGAAGTTTTTGAGCGGAGAGCTCGTCAAAACGCCGGCCGCGGCCGGTTCCCACTCGGCGTGGTTCATCCCCGGACGCGCCGAGTACGTACAGCCGCCGAGCGCGGTGCCTGTAAGCGCGAACGGCTCGGACTGCCCATCCCATGTTGCCGTGAACGACACGTCCACGGGATGGTCCGAGTCGAGCCAGTAGTCAATATCGACCTTCGTGCTCCACGGCCAGCGCTGCCGGGCTGCGATCTTTGACACCGCGGGCTCGGCGAATGCAGCTGCCGAGACCACTACGAGGGCAAGGGCAAAAAACGTCTTTTTCATGTTGTGATTTCCTTTCCTTGCTACTTGAAGCTGATCATGATGCTGCGCATCTTCTTAAGGGTTGCCGTAGCGTATGTCGCACCGTCAAAGTCGAGTTCCGCCATCCCGTATGCCGGCGCAAGCGGAAAATATCCGCCAAGCCCCACCAGCGGGATGTCCAAAGGACTGCCGTCCCTTGGCGTGAACGTGCAGCCGATGGAACTCACCGCAGCGTTGGTCCAACTCGCATCGTAAGACGCCACACGGGGCGACGACATCGCCGGCCGAGTATTAATCTCGAATGTGCCTCCAGCAACGCCTGGCAGGAACGCAAGCCGTGCCGTTTCCGTCTGCAATTCGTTTCCGCCCGCGTCCTTCTGCACGAGGACGACATCGACCAGGCCCTCGCCCGTGTCCGCGCTCCTTTCAGGATTCGGCATGGCGACGGAGCCGTATTTTGCGTTCGCCGCGCGCGTTACGGCAATCGGCGTACCCACCGTTCCAAATAGCGCATTCGTCACCGTGACGGTCGCCGATGCCGCGTCCGCGCACCATCGCCATTCAAGCGGAGCCGACGGATCGAACACGGTCTGCCAGACGCGACCGTCCTCGGACGATAGTATGACTGGATCGGCGAACGCCGCCCAGACCCCTGCCGCAAAAATCGTGGCGAGGGCAATTGTTTTCGTTCTTCGTTTCATGTTCTTTCCTTTCCTTACTTCAGCTTGATAAGATGTTTTATGCATTCCTCGCGGAAGCGCGAGGCGCCCGTCTCGTCGTGCGGATACTTGAGCGGCACGTCGTGGATGGATTTCCGGGCGAATGCGAGTGCAGCCTTCGCCTCCGGCGTGTCACCGGCCGCCTTGGCCTTGCGCTCCAGCAGCTTCAGGTAACGGATGTCCGTCATGCCGGCGTACAGGTTCTCAAGCCTGATCGACGGCACGGCCTCGTACGACGTGTCGTACGCAACCGCCCCGCATGTCGCCTGGCGGAACGAGCAGCCGGGCTGTTGGTCGTAGAACTGGTAGAGCGACACGAAGTCGGAGCCGATGTTCGCCGCCTTCCACGACAGCATGCGGCAGTAACGGTAGAGGTCCTGGCGCATGTTAGTGCCGCAGGCGTACATGGAGACCGTCTTGCCCGCTGCCAGCATCTCCTTCGGATACTCCATGATGGTCTTGTCGCCAAATACGTACTGCGAGAAATACCAGTGGTCGACGTACGGCGAAACAGCCTTGAAGAAGGCACGCTCGCCGTTCGTGTTCAGGAGTTTCATCGCAGGGACTGCCGCACGGGCTTCCCTGTAGCTCTTCAGAACCTCGTCCATCGGCCATGTCTTGAGCTCCGGCTCGTCGTAGACCTCCATCACGTAGTCGTCGTTGGGGAATCCGTTGTCGTTCATCGTCTTCTCGACGTACTTGAGCCAGTTTCTCCAGGCCGTCCAGTATGCGGGCGTGTCGAACGCGATACCGCTCTCGCGCATGTGGAACCGCTTGAAGTTGGCGTAGCACCCGTATGCGATCATAACGCGCGGACGCTTCCCGAGCTTTCGCGCATACTTGTGCAGTTCCTTGAGGTGCGGCACCTGGAAGGAGCGCGGCTGCGCGGTCTTGACCGAGCCGTCTGGATTGAACGTCATGTCGAAGAACCACGGTGTCACGAGAAACCCGACGCAATCGTATTGGTTCATGAACTCGATCTGGTAGTCCTTCCATCCCGTCCGGAATCCGTTCAGCGCGAAGTCGGTCGGCTCGGCAAGCGCAAACGGAAGAACCTCGAACTCGACCGGAATACGCTTTGAGTCGTCGAAAATCTCCATCGTCTTGGCGCCGTTCGGAAGCTTCGCCATTTTATGCTTCTCGAACTGCCCTCCGACAAGCGGAGTCACGACAAGCTCACCTCTGTAAAGTCCCGGTTCGAGGCCGTGGCAGTCGAACTGTATCCAGACAAGCCCAGCCTCCTTGGCGGCGACAGGAATCGACGACACCTCGTTCATCTTCGCAAGGATGTCGTATCTGGCGCCATGCTGCTTCGAGTCGGAGTCGCGGAACCTGACACCGCGACGCATCGTGATCTTCTCGTGCCCAATAGTCACGCCGTCGGCGCGTTTCAACCCTGCAAGGGGCATCGGGTGTTCGAACGCCTCCGTTGGCGGCTCGAAGCCGCGGACAAGCGCAACGCGGTACTCTTCCATCGCGTCCGTCATGTTGGCGATCGCGACCGGGAGGGCGGTGCGCTCGTTGACCGCCGCCCGCAGACGGAAGACGGGCTGGGGTTCGAATATTTCAGGCGGCAGGTACGGGATGTCCGGATTCGTGTGCATCGGCACCTGGGCGACGACCATCTTTTCGCGCATAAGCTTCGCCAGGCGCTCGTCCTCTTGGCGGCGGCGGTCGGCGTACCACCATGCCGACGGATCGTCGCCGTACTTCGGATCGCCGCCGATGATGATCGCCCCGAACCGTTCGGGGTTCCCGAATTCGGTTCCGGCAAAGGAGAACACCGAATCGTCCAGGAGCCAGCCGCGTCCGCAGCGGTTCCCCTTTGCGGGGTCGAGCTTCGAGGTCTCCGCGACGGTGTGCTCGCGCATCGCGTTGAAGCGAATCAGGGTTCCCTTCTGAGGCTTCGCCGTATAGCCGAGCGCCTTCCAGGAGACGGACACGACGGCGTCCCAGCCATCTTCGCGAATCTGCGCCTCCCCTTCCCAGAGCGAATAGTCGGGATCGTTGCCGGCCATCCACTTGACGCCGACGGCGTTGAGCGCGAGATGCACCGGAGGAGGATTCCCCGGCGCGGCCGAGGCGAACACGAGCTCGACAAGGTCATGCGTCCACACGCCCATGCCGGACTTGTTGGGAAGCGGCTTCGCACCGTCGAACGCGAAGCTGAACTTCAGCGCATCGTCGGTCGCCTTCATCGTCATCCTGGTCGGCAGACGGGCCGGCACGTCGGAATTCTCCAGCGAACGAAATCCGCTACATTCCGCCACGCCGTCGTCAGGCACGACAATCGCCGCGCCAGGCCATATCTCGCGCCCGAAGGTCACCTCCTCGATCCGGATTTTATCGACGAGGATGAAGTAAGGCGGGTTGCAGACTTCGACATAGCGCGGAAGCTTTCCCCAGAACTGGAACAGGAGCGCCCCGCGTACGGCGTCCGCCGGTGCCTCGAACTCGCCCTTGTAGGCCGTCCATTCCTTCTGCGGCTTCACCGTGTTCATCGGCGTCGCCTTCTGCGTCACCTTGCCCTTCGCGTCCCATGTGCGCTGCACGATGATGACCATCGGCGCGTCGCCACGCATCTCGAAGGAAAAACGGTACTTGGAGCCACCACGAACGGGGAAACCGTTGTGCTTCGCGTCGCCGCCCACCTGCAGCCCAAGGTTCACGTTCGTGACTCCGGCGGCGTTGACGTCGCATGCCTTAAGCTCGAGCCTGGCGCATCGATTCCAGGTAGCGTCCTCCTCGAAGTCGGAGATGCCCCCCTGCTTTGCCGAGCCGAACAGCCTGAACTCCGGCGAAAGCGGCTTCGAGTTTACGTCCGCATCCCTGACGAGGTTAACCCCGCCATTCGACGCGAAAGTTGCTACCGTAAAGATGGTGACAAGTGTTAGTTTGAGTTCCATGCCTTGGCCCTCCAGCTGAATTTAGCTGCGGGATGATCCGCCGTGATGGTCTTCTTCTCGCCGGGAAGAAGCGCGAAGAAATTGTCCGAGAAGAAGACGGGGCGAAGGTACTTTCCATCCTCGCCCTCAAGCCGAAGTTCGACCATGAACGCCAGGTTGTCGCCGGTGTTTGCGACCTCGAGCGTCAACTTGCCGCCTTCGTCCGAAACTTGCCGCGCGGCAAGCGTTGTCTGGGGCAGGTTATCGAGTTCCTCGAATCCGCCGACGCACGGGCCCGTGGCCTTTTCGGGGTCGGTGAACGCCGAGCAGCTGCGCCAGTAGAAGGTGGTTGAAATTTCAACATCTGATATCTCTTCTTGCCTCACGCCAAGTTCGCCAAGTTCGCAAAGTTCTTTAGGAAGTGAAGCCTTTGCGGACTTTGCGGACTTTGCGGACTTTGCGTGAGACTGAACACGAGACTTAGAACTTACTTTCTCAATCAAATGCAACTTGATAAAGTGCGGTTTGTCGAAGTTGAGCACGGGCTCTGCATCGAACGGTATCGCAAAAACATCGACGCACGTCTCGCCCTTCACCGCGACCGCCGGACTCGCCTTCTCCCACACCTTGCGCGATTCGAAGTCGTACACTTCGGCCTTTACCGAAAGATTCTTCGTCTCGTAGATGTCGCTCACGATCGAGACGCGGTTCGAGAGGTATTCGTACTGTGCATGCAGGGGCTCGAGCGCGTTCGCCTGCGCGAACTGCGAGGCGGTACAGACGAGCGAATGGTCCCACGTATGCCCGCCCAGCTGTGGGACAGGCGTGTTGTTGTACCAGAAGAGGATGCCCGTCGCCGTGTTGCGCGCACGGTTCCACGCCTCCCAGAGCGCACGGTGGGCAAGCGCATCGGCCGCCTGCGACTTGCGGGCGTACTCGTCGAATGTCTGCGACTTCCCGTAGGCGTTCACTGCGTCGTGGTGGAACGCCGTCATCCGGTCGAATCCGCCGCCCTCGCGGTACTTCCACGCCGCGATGTTCTTCTCCACGGGCCAGAGCAGCTCCTCGGGCATGAACGCGCGGCAACATTCGGCGGGCGGCAGCGCGCACGTGCCGTACTCGGGCGAGAAACCGTAGATGCGCCGGCCGCGCGACGAGGCGGTGTCGGTGTAGTGGCGCATCGGATTCACCGGGAAGTACGGCGAGCCGTCGTGGACGCCGTCGCACTCGGAGTTCTGCATCCAGCTCGTCGTGCCCGTAAGCCGCTTCACGAGTGCTTCGACGCCCTGCACGTCCGTAGATTCGTTCGAGCAGACCCAATGGGCGAGCGCGGCGTGGTGGCGGATGCGCTTCACCTGCTGCGCCACGCAGTCGAGGTAGAGGCCTGGATTGTCGGGATGGCGCGTGTCGCCCGTCATCCAGAACTCCTGCCAGACGAGGAGGCCGTATTCGTCGCAGAGTTCGTAGAAGCGGTCGGACTCCGTAATGCCGCCTGCCCAGAGTCGCACGAGATTGACGCCGCTTTCGGCTGTAAGACGCATCTCGGCCTCCATGCGCGCGTCGTCCTGCCGCAGCATCCCTTCCGGAATCCAGTTCGTGCCGCGTATGAATATCTTCCGGCGGTTCACGTAGAACTGCCGCGCGCCTTCCGCGCCGGACTGGTCGGACGTGAACTCGCGAACGCCAAAGCGGATTGTCTTCGTGTCGGACACGCAGCTGGGAACATCATAGTGTTTGTCGGCCGTTCGGTCATACTCCTTGTAGGCGTCCAGCACAAACCGCACGTTGAGCGTGTAGAGGTTCTGCGGCCCCTTGTTGCGCGGCCACCAGAGCTTCGGATTCTTCAGCCACGCCTTCAGGAATTCCGTCCGCCGCTCGCCGCGATAGAACGAGACGCGCTTCGAGAACTTCACACCCGTGCCGGGGACCTCCGCCTCCAGCACGCCCGAAAGCGTATCGCCCCACTTCTGACTGGCGTTGACAAGATCCACCTCAAGCGTCAGCTCGGCTTCGTCCATCGCCTCGTTCAGCTTCGTGCGCACGTACGGCGCGTCGATGCGAATCTTGTCCGTCGCAAAAAGCACGATGTCCTTCCAGATGCCGGCGTGGCGGTCGCGGATGCCGTCCGAGAACATGAAGTCCCAGCCTGCGCCCATCAGCACGGTCACGTCGCGCCCAATCTCGCCGTCGCCGCCATTGGACCATTCCCCCGGGGCGCCCCATGGCTTCTTGAACGGCTTGCCGGGATGGTCAACCGGGCGTACCTCGACCTCCACGTCGTTCACGCCGGGCCGCAGGAATTCCGACACGTCAACGGCGTTACGCGCGAACGTCCCCGTGGTCGTCGTCGCCACCTGGCCGTTCAAGCGGATTTCGCCGTGGTAGTTGATGCCTTCGGGACGCAACCAGACGGACTTCTTCTTCCAGCCATCGGGGATGACGACCTTGGTGCGGTAGGTCACCGTGTAGAAATCCTGCGCCCCCATGCCCACATCGGGGATCTTGCCTTCTTCGATCTTGTTGTTGAGTCCGTAGTACGGATCGGGCACGACACCGTTCTTGACGAGCGTCGTGAGCACCGTCCCCGGCACGACGGCGGGCATCCATTTCCCCGGGGAAGTCTTCTGTTCCATCTCCCACGGGCCGGATAAAACGACAACATCACCCGCACGCAATGCGGAGCTTCCAAGCGCTACCACAAGGAGAGCCGATAAAAAGTGCGATTTCATTTTGAATGTATGATACCATTAGGCACGGCAAGCCGTCAACGCCGACACCATCCTTTTCGTGCATCAATTTTATAGCATTTTGTGCAATACAAACACGCGATTTTATGGTACAATTTCCAGCGTGATTGAAAGTTCGCAGAAAAAAGTGCTGGTATGCCTTTCCATGGGGGCACCGGCCGGCAGCAAGCAGCTGGCCGGAATATTCCGCTTTTCCTCCGTCAGCGCGAACTGGGACATCGTACTTGCTCGCCAGACAGACGATGTCACGGAGATACTGCGCGAACTGCGTGAAGGCGGTTTCGCAGGTGTGATTTCCAGCACAATGAATTCTGACATGCACACGGCCATAAGCGACTCCAACACCTGCCACGTGCGGATCGACCGCGACGAAGAACCTGGCAACGGCGACATGAACCTGCGCGTAGGAAACGTAAGAAGCGACGACCTGCGGGCCGGGCGCGAAGGTACGCGGCATCTGCTCTCGTTAGGTGCAATGCGCACGTACGGATACATTCCGGCACAGAACCCTAATGCAAGGTGGACGCGGCTTCGGGCGGAAGGAATGCGCACGACGCTCGCAGAAAGCGGGCTGAAACCCATTGTCTTCAATCCGGCGGAATGTTCGCTTGAGGAATGGCTAGACGCAATGCCCAAGCCTGCTGCGGTGATGACTGCGTCGGACGACATCGCAAGTAAGGCGCTCGTTCTTTGCCACAAGCTCAAGATCGCCGTACCGCAGCAGATCGTCCTCATAGGGCACGACAACGACGCGCTGATCTGCGACAACTGCCGTCCTCGACTTTCCAGCGTTCTGATAGGACATGAAGAGGAGGGTTTCGCGGCGGCGAAAATGTTAAACCGCATGATGCGACGTCCAGACCGTCCGGTGCGTGACATCCTCATCGCGCCGAAGGGCGTGGTCGTGCGCGAGACGACGCGGCCCGTGAGTCCGGCCGCGAGGATGATCGACCGGGCGCTTGTGTACATCCGCGAGAACGCGGCATCGGGGATCGGTGTTGACGATGTTGCGCGGCACCTCAACGTGTCGAGGCGTCTGCTCTACCTGCGTTTTGGCGAGTTGCTGGGCAAGACCGTGCTGGATGTCATAGCGGAACGGAGAATCGAGCTGCTGAAGACGAGGCTTTCGTCGTCAAAGGAACCGATCGCGTCCATGTCGCTCGCCTGCGGATTCAAGACTGCCAACCACGCCAAGCGCGCCTTCCGCGCCGCCACCGGCCTCACCATGCGTGACTGGCGTCGCAATCCCCGTGCGTAGCGTCGTTACTAATATTATTGCCCATTGCTCCTCCATACCGCAATTCCGAGGCGCAACTTCAGCCAAACGACGTGATACGCAAGGTTGAGGCCCGCCCCGACGGCCACGGCGGCGACAGATGTCCACGCCGGCAGGCCGGCGGCAAGGGCTATGAACGCAAAGACAAAGCCTGTGCCGATGGTCAGGAACTGTCCGACCTCGTACCGCGCGATGCGCCCCGTCGCCAGTACCGCCGAATGCATCGGCTCGACGAGCGAATCGAGAAGATAGTGGACGGCGAAACAGCGCACGAAGGCGACCATCGAAGCCGAAGGCGCGTGTCCGATCCACAAGGCGAGTATCGCGTCAGTGTACACCATGACTGGCACGACAAAAAGCGACGTCAGCGCGAACGACCATCGGCACGCACCGAGCGTCAGCGAACGGAACGGACGCCTGTCGTCCAGCGGCCACCGCTTCACCAGCTGCGGAAAGTAGGCTTGCCTGAAGCTGTTGTAGATGCCGCCGCCGACCGAGCCGATCTCGTATCCTATGCGCCATGACGCGCTGTGGACGACGCCGGCATACTGGTTCACGAGCAGCACGACACCGTTGACTTTGAGCGCGTTGGCGGCGGCATGCAGCATGCTCCAGAAGAAATATCCGCCCTGTTCGCGAAGCTCAGAGATATTGAACTTCACAGACCACCGCATGTTCGGACACAGCCTGCGGCCGTGCAAGACGAACAGCAAAAGGACAATCGCCGACTTCAGCGCCACAAGCGCGGCGTACGCCTCTGGACGGTGCGACGGCAGCGCAAAGAGCGCCCCGGCGGCGGACAATGAAAGCAGAGCCTCCACGAACGAGACGCGCACGAAAAATCCCATGCGTTCGGTCGCGCCGATGAGCGCCGCGACAGGGAGCAGCAGCGTGTCCAGCAGGACATGCACGATGCCCGCCTGATAGATGGCCATCGCCGCCGGACGCATGCCCTCCGCGACGGACAGACGGCACGCAACGAACCCAAGCCCTACGGTCTCGCCCACGAGGAGGATCGCTGCGCAGAGCATCAGCGTGATGCCGGCAATTGCGGCAAATGCGTCCGAAGGATCGCCGCCTTCATTCTTGCCCAGCGCAAAGCTCAAAAAGCGCTGCGCGGTAGATTGCAGAACGCCGTTCAGAAAGACGAGCATGGCCGTCACCGCCCCGACAGCGGCGACCATGCCGTACGACTCGACACCGAGGGCAGAGAGGACGAGCCTTACCGCAAAAAGGTTGCCGGCGGCCAGCAGCAGCCACCGGAGGTACATAAACGCCGTATTTCTGGCTATCCGCCGGGCGTCGTCGGCTGTGTTTTCCATGCCACAAATTATACCAAACCATGCCCATGCGGTCAAACACCGCGCAGTACGACATGAAACGGGCTGGCACGGGTCTGAGATTATTTATACCGTCCATTGATATAGTTGATTGTTCTGCGCGCGCATATATCCCCTCATAAATTGCCCCCACACTGTTCCGGCATCCTGATCCGCCGTCGGCTTACGAATAGACCTGCGAAAGGTGCAAACTATCCGACGACGAGCCCCGTTGTCGTCATATTGTCATCATAGGGGTTTTTACGCATATACACATATAATAACATGAAATTGAACCGCAACATTGCAATACTTGTTTTACTTGCAGCCATGCTTTCAGGCGCAGGTCTGATGTTCCTGTATCAAAAAGCAGGCGATGAAACGACCGTATCTTCGAGTGCGAGGCTTTCAAAGGCAAAGGCACGGCACACCCCCGGCCGGTCTGCCGCAAAGGCCTCCAAAAAGCAAAAAGCGCAAGCGAAAAGCGAATTTCTTGTCGTCGGCGACGGCGGCACTCGCGCCCGTCTGCTTGCCGAGGCCGCCGATGAAGAACGGTCCCTCACGCCGGAGATGGCGAGCATCGTTGCATCGTTGCAGTCGTGCCTGGACGACGAAGACCGCAAGACGTTGACGAAGATATGCGACAAGATCGCCCGGATACGACGTGAACGCGGCGAAGAAGCCGTCCCCGCGATGGTGAGGGAGAAGGCCGTGGAGACCATCGGGTATTTCCTGCCCGGGTCCCTCGCAGAGATACTCCCCTTCCTGGCCGATCCCAACCCGGACGTCGCCGAGGCCGCCGCCGACCAGTTCGATGACGTGCTGAACGACGCATCAATCGGCGACCGCGAGCTCTCCAGCATAATCGTCATGATGGCAAATGTCATCGACAACGAGGATACGATCGATTCGATGATGATGTCGATCGACTGTAACATGCGCAACAGCGTGAAGGTCTCAACCTGCAATCAGATACTCGAAAACGGCACCAAGACCATCGTGAAACAGTTGAGGGAGACGATTGCGGACATTCTCGAAGTTGAAGTGGACGAACTCCCCGCCGACAACAAGGCGCTGCAGAAAAAACTCAACGACTGGCTCAAGGAAAATCCGGACGACGAAGACGACGAAGCCCTGTACAAGGGCGTGGAAGATGATGAATAGGGCCGGATTCCCGCGTCCTTAGGCGCAAGTACGCCCGGTGCGTCAACCGCTCTTCCGGCCGAGGAACTTTCTGGCGAGGAATACCGCGATCTTACGCGGCCAATGTTCAGATTCAAGGTGCATGACCGGCATTTCGGCGAATTTCACGCGCTTGGCCGTTATGTAGACGTCTAGAAGCCGTTCGGCCACAAAACCGAACACGCGTGCGTCATATACGGAATAGGACGATATATCCAGCCTGCCCTCGAGTCCTGAAAGGACATCGAAAAGCCAGCGGCAGTAGTCGTCGAAGAGAGGTCGTTTCATCACCATCATGTTGAAACGGTGACCGCTTGTCGACTTCATCACCGCGTCAAACGCATCCAGGAAACCAGGATGCCGTTCTGAAATGA
>JAEEGL014960468.1_pt1 | contig 16869 bp, 17 predicted proteins | sample 9134231 | NCBI WGS metagenome assembly JAEEGL01 (sample SAMN16246548, study PRJNA631951) | gut metagenome | biome: gut microbiome; feature: rumen; material: fiber-attached | host: Bos | place: Iran: Karaj | collected 2018-10
ACGAGAGACGAAAGATTGTTAGTTAGACTACGAAATTACGATTGCTTTTTTCTCTCGTCTTTCGTCTAAAGCGAGCTTTGCGAACGTTCTCTCGTCTAATTAAAGAGCTGTCATGACGTAGAGACCTATCGTCTTTACGTCGTTGTTCTTTTCTTGCATGACGCCGACATCGAAGTCGATGCGGACATGCGTGCCGCCGAACGTCAGTTCGATTTTCGGGATGATATCGACCATGAAGTCATCGCGGAAATTCCCGACACTTGTGGAAGACGTGACTTCAATGAATAAGCGAAGAACTTGTCCGAAAACAATGGTCGGGATCATGGATGCCGAGAACTTTACGTAACCATCTTCGCCTGTTGCCCCATCGAGAAAACCTGCACGGAGCTCGTAGTAGTTCGCAAAACATTTAGAAATAAAATTTTGTGTTCCAATGGTGAAAACGACAGCGCTTGCATTGACGTCGCTTAAGTCCAGATAACCGTCCAATGCGATAAAGGAACTGGGTTTATAGCGGTAGCGGCCTCCAAGGTCTAGGGCTGTACGGCTATTGTCTAATTTGTTGTAAGTATTGACGTCGAGTTTCGCACCGACGTCAAATTGTTTGTTGAGTCGTGTCGTGAAATTGAGCGGAAACAGAACGTCTGAATTGAATGCGGACCGAATTCCGAGACCTACACCGATTTTGGGGGAGGGGCGGCTTTCGGGGCCAAAAGTGTAGCGCATGTCCCATAAGTGGTCCAGTGCGAAAGCATTTGTTGCAAGGATGACAAATAATAGGCAAAGAAGGCGTCTCATGATTACCAAAGTTAGATAAATCGCTCGGTAAAAGCTAAATTTACATGCGTAAAATGGAGGTATTTGTGGTAGAACCGCGTCCAGAACTTTCAAAACTTTCCGATTACGTCCCGGGCAAGTCCATCGACGAAATTCGTGAACGTTATGGTCTTAAGAATGTTGTAAAGCTTGCGTCTAACGAAAATCCGTTGGGTGCTTCCCCGAAAGCGGTGGAAGCGTTCCATGAAATTGCGAATTTATTGCACTTGTACCCGCGCGGCGATGCTCCGAAGCTCATTGATGCGATTGCTGAAATGTATGGAGTTTCGACGAACCAGATTGTGATTGGTAACGGCTCCGATGAAATTATCGACATGGTGGGCAAGGCTTTTATCCGTCAGGGCGACAATTGCGTGGGCATTACGCCGACGTTCTCCGTCTATAAGTTTACGACGCTTTCGAATGGAGCTGATTTTATCGGCGTTGGTGAAGGCGAAGAAAAGGCTAGCCTTGATAAGCTCGCGGCTGCCGTCAATGACAAGACTCGCGTGGCTTTTATTTGCAACCCGAACAACCCGACTGGTCACTATTACACTGAAGCGGAAATTCGCAGCTTCCTTGCGAAAGTGCCGTCGAACGTTCTCGTGTTCTTGGACGAAGCCTATGCTGAATTTGCAACGGCTGCAGATTATCCGAAGATGGCTCCGCTGCTTTCGGAATACCCGAACTTGTTCCTCAACCGCACCTTCAGCAAGATTTACGGTTTGGCTGGACTCCGTGTGGGTTATGCGATGGCAAGTGTTGAAGTTGTTCGTGCCATGTGGAAAATCAAGCCGCCGTTTGACGTGAACCAGGCCGCTCAGGTGGCGGCTGTGGCTGCTCTTGCCGATACCGCTCACGTTGAAGCGACACGCAAGAACAACGCTGTTGGCTTTGAATACCTGAATCGCGAACTTGGTGCGCTTGGTTTCAAGGTGCTCCCGACGCAGGCAAACTTTATCTGCGTGCGCATCGGTGAACGTGCAAAGGAACTTGTTGCGTTCTTGGAACAGAACGGCATGATTGTCCGTGGTCTTACGAGCTTTGGAATGCCGGAACACATCCGCATCACGGTCGGCAAGCCCGAAGAGAACGAACTCCTCGTTTCGCTTGTCAAGAAGTGGGTTGGCTAGGAGCTTGCTATGGAAAATCGCGAAATTGCAAAGGCTGGTGTCGCTCCCGAGAATCTGGAACTCTTGAAGATTGCGCTCAAGACGGCTGAACTTGCCGAAGAGAACATCCTCAAGTTTTACCAGAACGATGTTGGCGTCGAATGGAAGGCGGATAAGACTCCCGTGACGATTGCGGACAAGGGGACGGAAGAACTTGCCCGCAAATTCTGGGCGAAGGAAACGCCCGGCTTTGGCGTCGTTGGCGAAGAATTCGGCATTGAAAGTCCGGATGCGGAATACCAGTGGGTGATTGACCCGATTGACGGGACGAAATCGTTTATCCATGGTGTGCCTTTGTTCGGAACGCTGATTGCGCTTTATCGCAAGAACGTTCCGATTGCAAGCGTGATTCGTTTGCCGGCGATGAAAAGTGCTGTTTGGGCAGTGAATGGCGGCGGCGCCTTTTTGGACGGTCGCGAAGTTCGCGCTTCGAAGGTGTCGCGGTTGAGCGATGCGCTTGTGCTTTCGGGAACGGTCAACACGATGGAAGACAAGGGCTTTGGCGAAGGCTTTACGAAACTCCGCCGTAGTGCTCGCTTGCATCGCGGTTGGGGCGATTGCTACGGCTATTACCTTGTGGCCGCAGGCCGTGCCGAAATCATGGTGGATCCGGTCGTTTCGCTGTGGGACATTGCCCCGTTCCCGCTCTTGATGAAGGAAGCGGGCGGCAAGTTCAGTACCATTGACGGTAAGACCGAGCTCTTTGATGCCAACGGCAAGCCGACGGCTCCGATTTACGAGGGTTTCACGAGCATCGCGACGAACGGCCTATTGCACGACGTTGCACTGGAATGCTTGAAGAAGTAAGATTTCTCGCATGCAAAGTAGTTTTTAATAAATTGTATGAAAAGAATCCTTATAGGCTTGCTAGTTCTTGTTCTTTGCTGTAATGGCATGGGCGAAGATTCGATTAAAGAAAGCTATTTGCCTTATGGAATGACTTTTCATGCTTCTTATGTGTATTCGACTACTGCGGAAATATCTCTGTTTGATATTCGTTCAGGAACTGAAGCGGACGCTTTCCATGTAGGTAATTTATTTGATATCTATTTTGGATTTGATCCACTTCATGTTAGCTTTGATCCTGATAAAGTTTCTGATGAGGCTCTGTTTTCTTTGGGTGGAGCCTTAGTGATGGGCTTAATTGTTGGGGCTTTTGATGGACATGCTCCTTCAAATAAGGTTTTAGAAGTGTTGGGCTATATACTTCTAGGAGTTCCTGTATATGCCTGGTGCGGAAACCTTTATATCCCTTTAGTTCCTAAATCATGGTTGGGATTGACAGATCAAAGTCATATTATCACTCATGTTATTTATGAACGAGGATTTCATTTGCGCAGTTTTACATACGTGAATGATATTGGTTTGCGGTGGTCCCCAATGCGAACAGTTTATTTTGATTATTTTGAAGCCGGCGTTCGTTTGGAGAAAAATTTTGCAGATGATTTTAAGTGCAAATTTTTCTTCCAGATAGGGGGTGCTGGAACAAGTAAATAGGTGATCTTTCAAAGATTAGTCGCTATAACCTAACTCTTAAACACTAAACTTTACTGGATCCTATCGGTCTCCCGGCTCGGTGGTTCGACAGGCCCACCAACCTTAATTCGGGGCTAAAGACATTAATGGCTTCGCATTTGAATAAGGCTCCCTCCAGGATGACTGCTTCAGTAAACCGTTCACTTTCTACTATTTCCTAACCCCTAAAACCTACCACCTAAAACCTCTCTCGTCTGTAGCCCGAAGGGCGTTCTCTCGTCTTTCGTCTAACTCCCTCCCACATCGTTGTATAGCTTACTGAATCCGGGGCGAACGTGAATGTTATCGTCCCTTTTTTTGCTGTGTTGATGTAGGGGATGTTTAGCGAATCGAGGCGGTCGGTGACTTGCTTGTGCGGGTGGCGGAACCTGTTCTTGCGACCACTCGGGATGATGGCGTACGTGGGGGAAACTGCTGTCACGAACGGCACGCTGCTGGATGTTTTGGAGCCGTGATGCCCAAGCTTTAGCACGTCGCTTTTCAGATAAGCGTCTGTTTTCAGAATTTCTTTTTCGCCTTTGACGGTGAGGTCACCGGTGAGGACGGCGGAATGCCCAAGCCCCTTGAGCCGAAGCGTGATGCTCCCTTCGTTCGCTTCGACGCAAACGTCGTTTCGCGGGTGGACTGTCCGCATTTCGAAGTAGTTTTCTTTCCACAGAATGCCGCGATGGATGTTGCGGATGGGGACGTTCCTTTTGCGTGCTTCGCTGAGAATTTGTTGCCAATCGGGTTTGCTTTCTTTCATGGAGCAATCGCTTGTCCAAAGTTCCTTGACGGGGAACATCTTCAGGATGGATTTGGCTCCGCCGAAATGGTCCTTGTCGGGGTGCGTGATGATGAGCGCATCGAGCTTGCTTACACCGATGTGATGCAAAAACGGAACGATGATGTCTTTGCCGGAATCTTGGCGGCTGTTGTCGCCGGCGTCGATGAGAAAATGTCTGCCGGATGGCGTCTTGACGAGGTGGCTATCGCCTTGCCCGACATCAATGGTCGTGAGCGTCCATGACGGGTGCATTACCTTGCTGTAGCTTTCAAACGAGAACAAAGCGGCGGCAATTAAAATGCATAAAAACGCGTACTTGCGGGCGATGTAATTCTTGTAGCAAACGGGCAAAAGCAGAATCAAGAATCCTAGCGCAAGCAGGACTGCTGGCGAAAACGGCCCGACGGTCATCGAGGCGGCGGCAGAGTCCGAGAGTATTCGCGTGAGCATGGAGGCGAGCCGCAAAAAGAATCGTGCGGCTTCGCAGAACGTTCCGCAGATAAAGTCAAATGGCGAAAGCTGTGCGAAAAGCCCCGCTTGCATGCCAAGCGAAATGGCAGGCACGATGATGATGTTCCCGAACCAGGCGAACGGCGAAAGCGTTTTAAAGTGATGTATCAAGAACGGGGCTGTGGCGAGTGTGGCGCAGAGCGTCACGTAAGTCGGGTCAATCGCGAACGCCTGGATTTTTTGCCAAAGCTTATTTTGCTTGAAACTGTCGGGCAAAAGCTTTGTCGGGTTGTGCGGCGTGCCGATGATGATTCCCGCGGTAGCCGCAAAAGAAAGCTGAAATCCCGGATTCCAAATGACGTTAGGCTCTGGCAAAATGATGAGGAGTAATGCGACTCCCAAGCTGTTGAGCGTGTTGGCGGGCTTCCCGAATAAAGTCCCGATTTGCGGAATGGCGAACATCATGACAGCGCGCCTGACCGCTGGTGAACCGCCTGTGACGGGAACGTAAATCGCGAGGAGCGCCACTGCTACAATGATGACGATTTTATGCGGCAGTCCGGTCGCTTTCAGAAATATCATGAGCATTCCCGCGAGCAGAACCACGTGAAATCCGCTGATGGCAAGCACATGCACAAGCCCGGAACGCTGGAAATCGCTACGCAGCACTTCTGGAATGCCCGAGCGGTCGCCTGCCAAAAGCCCCATCAAGAGTCCGGTTTCCGCAGGGTCGAGGAACTTCGCAAACCGCTGTTGCAAAAATTGCCGGAAACCAAAAAAGCTCCGCTCGAACGTCCAATCGCCGCGGTATGCAGTCCAACGTTTGAACTTGCCGTAGGCGGCGAGTCCCTGCGAATTTAACCAACCTTGCGTATCGAACGCTCCGGGCACGCTCGGAGGCGTCACCGGGTACCACGAAGCCTCAAAACAGATGGAATCTCCCGGTTCGGGGAGGTCTGGCAAGTTCCGCTTCTCGGTGAGTCGCACCTTGTAAAGAACTTCGCGCGCAGTGTTTTTGGCAGTTCCATAACCTTTGTTGTTTTCCTGCGAAACGTTGATTATGAACGCCGTCCCTTTGGGGCGCGGTAGCCGCGATTCAATCTTTCCGCAGCTTGAGCGGCTTATTTCTGTACTGTTTTTCGTTGCTTGGACCGTCGAAAAACCGCTAAAAAGGGGAATTCTTTCAAGAGGCAACCCCTCGTGAGCCACTATTCCTGCGGCTATCGTGATGAAAATCACCCATTGAATGTGCCGACGAAAGAAATGAGTGAGTAAAAGTACCATTCCGAGCAGAAAAACAGCGAATTTTGGCTCGTCAATGGCGGCAATGGTCGATGTAAGAACAATTGCACTCACTAGGGCAGGCTTCCCATCAAGTGGAGCAATAAGTTCCTTAAATGCAATATTTATTTTTTCTTTAATATTTTTTTTCATTTTCTCAATTCTTTTGTATTTTAAGGGTGTCTCTATTACTTATACACGCTTTTGAGGAACTTTTGGACAGGAGTTTTATGAAAAATGTTTGTAAAAAAAATATATGGCTATGCCTATTGCTTTTTTCGCTGGCCATTTTTTTTACAGCATGTTCCACAACGGATGCTGAAGGAGATTCGACGCTTCCTCCCGATGTCAATCGGCTCATAATTCATAAACTCTATCCAAATGACATGGCTCGCAATGATTCTGCGGCGGTAAATCTGGCTCGCGGCATTAAACTGGTTGTTCATCCGAAGGTTTCTTATAAACTCTCTTTTGAAATTGATTCGACGCAATCGACTCCTGAATTGCAGTTGTTCCGTACTTTTGATATTAAGAATGCTCCAGATCGCATTGGGTTTTCGAAGGTGAGAACTTTGCAACCAAAAGTTGTCGGAAACCGTTATGAATATTCGTTTAAATGCGAAGAAAATAAAATGTCGATATGGTTTACTTCGCTAGGTGTTGATGGAAAATATTACGATGGAGCTATCAAGGATATACGTTTTACGGGAGTGGGGCCTTATAGTGACCATTTTTCGATTAATTTGATTGCAGTGGGTTCCTTGGAAAAGACGCTGGATAGCATGAGTGTTGAAGAACTTTCGCAATTCATGTTGAAAAAATTCCGTGAAAAGTATTATGGAGTGACTATCGATACGCTTTATTTGCATTATGCGCATGAACATCCTACGTTGGGGAGCAAGTATCCGGCGGATAGACCATGGGTGGCAAGCGTGAATGCGGAAGATTTTTTGTTAAGCGACTTGGCCGGATGGACTGGAGATGATATTAATGTTCGCTATGCGTTAGATATTGTTCTTGTTCATAGTATTGATCAAAAAGGTGTTACTGGATATTCCCCCTTATTTTCTGGAAATTTGGGTGGAGGAGAGGGCGGTGCCGTTATTGTTGGTGAAAATGTCAAGCGGACATCCGGCGAAATTGAGAGGCAAGCTTCGCTGGATATTGTGATGACTGCGATTCATGAATCAGGACATTTCTTTGGGCTAAGGCACACGTCAACAACGAGGCGCGATTTGAATCAGGTTGTGACTCTTGAAGATGGTTCCAGTTATGATATTGGGGATTGGTCCAATATTGAAGACGGGCTGACGGATACTCCCTTCTGTGAATATATTTTAAAGAGTGGTCTTTATAAACAAGGGGATGAGCAAGATGAAGAAATCAGCAGTAATCCGTATATCGTTTATCTAGGGAATGCGGGGGCATCAAAGTCTCCGATTTATGAATGCTTGGATGTGAGCAACATTATGTTCCCTGTAACTGTGGATGAGTATTTAGATGCTTCGTTTACGAAACAGCAAATGAATCTGGTTCGTTCGTCGCTCATGATTTTCCCGCATTAAATATTTTTGAAAAATGAAAGCTTCTCAATTTTCTGAAAATGCGCAGCTGATTGCGTTTGTGTTGCAAAAGGGGTCTGAATGGGATCCGCATGTCATTGAACTGCTTGAAAAAACGTGGGGGCCGATTCGCCATAAGGGGCGGCTATTCGCGTTCGACAAGACGGATTACTACAAGCCCGAAATGGGCGATGACTTGTATCGCGGGGTCGTATCTTTTGAAAAGGAAATCCCACCAGAGACCATTGCCGAAGAAAAGGAACGCAGCAATGCGTTGGAACTCACGACGGCAACGGCTGAAAATCCAGAACTTCGCCATGTGAATATCGACATCGGTTACATGGATATGGACAAAGTGGTGTTGCCGAGCTATAAACGTGGCCCGTTCAAGCTTTACGCTGGCAAGGGCGTTTGGCTCGACATGCTTTTGACGTATGCAAAAGGCGTGTTCCATCCGACCGCTTGGGCGTTTGATGACTTTGTGCGGAACCCCTACCAGCACGATTTGCAGCTTATCCGCGAGAAGTTCAAGAAAGCGAGAAAAGCGGTGAGCGGCGAGGTATGAGCTATGGGCTATGAGTTGTGAACGATGAACTTTTTCGTCTCTCGTCTTTGGCCATTCGCTTCGCTCAAGTCCCAACCACTACGCTCACGACTTCCAGTTCGTCGTCATGAACTTTGAACTTGATTTCGTAATTTGCAAAAGTAAAACCGTATGTGCGTTCCGGGTCGTTTTGATAGGCTGGGCGCGGGTCTTGCTCAAGAACTTCAATCAGTGCTGAGCGTTTGTCCGTGCTTACTTTGCGGAGAACGTCGGTTTCTTTGACGTGCAGCTTGATTTGGCGGACCGCATCGGCAAAACCGCCCATCGCTTCGGGGTGTGCGTCGGTGTAGGGGAGGTATGGTTTGATATCTACAATTGGCGTTCCATCCATTAAGTCGGCTCCACTCACGATGATTTCAGGGCCTTCCGCTCCGTTGAGGTTAATTTGTTCAATCTTGACGCACGAAAGCGCTATCGGATTAGGGCGAAAGCTGGAGCGTGTCGCAAAAACGCCGAGCCGCTTGTTTCCGCCGAGCCTTGGCGGTCGCACCGTCGGACTCCATGTGCTTCTGATGTTTTCCGAAAAAATCCATACAATCCACAAGTGGCTAAAGCCTTCGAGACCTCGCAATGCATCTGCGTTGCGGAATTCCGGTTCAAAACGTATCGTCGAACGCAAGTTCTGCACGATTCCGCTTTGCCGCGGAATGCCAAATTTTTCGCGGAAATCGCTTTTGATCCGTGCGATGATTTTAAACGTCAACTCTTGCATAATTATGGTAAAATACCATTTGGGACGCTGTCACTCTGGAACGAAATGATAGAATCCATCAGGCATTTTTCTTTTGTGTTTTTTCCTTTCTTTTCACAACGCTACAAATCGGGCATTCTTCGTCTTTGTGCCCGCGAGCCTTGCAGTAAGTACGTCCAAAATAAATAATTTGCAGGTGTCTTTTTTCCCATTCGCTTTCGGGGAATGCTTTTTTGAGGTCTTCTTCTGTCTTTTCGACGCTCGTACCGTCGCTTAATCCCCAGCGCTCTGCAAGTCGATGGATGTGTGTATCGACGGGGAAGGCGGGGAGCTTGAAAATGTGGCTCATGATGACGCTTGCAGTCTTGTGCCCGACTCCAGGTAAGCTTTCCAGTTCTTCGAACGTATGCGGGACTTCGCCCTTGAATTTTTCGATTAACGCTTGCGAAAGATTGAATATGTTTACGCTCTTGGTGTTGAAAAATCCGCAGGGCTTGATGATGTCGGCAATGCGGTCAACGCCGAGCTTGACCATTTTTTGAGGCGTGTCTGCGAGCTTGAAAAGGGTAGCCGTGACTTGGTTTACGCGGATGTCCGTACATTGAGCACTCAAAACGACTGCGACAAGCATCGTGAACGGATTCGTATAATTCAACGGAATCGGCGGATTCGGGAATAGTTCATCCAGTTTTTCGCCAATGAATTTGATTTTGTCCGAGCGCTTCATGATTGATTCTCATTACCTCTGATTTCGCAAATGCAGCTTGCAAAATTTCTTAAGATTGAATAAATATAACCTTTTTTCTATCTTTGCTTTCAATCGGTCAGTTCGAAACCATCCTGACCTTAGGCGTTGGCGTTTGGCAAAATTCCATAGGCCTATAAACCAAAACTAGGAGACATTTATGCGTTCTGAAGCAGAACTCGAAGGCGTTACGCTCTTGGGCAATAACAAAACCCAGTACAAGACGACCTACAGCCCCGAAGTGCTCGAAAAGTTCCCGAACAAGCACCCGGGTAACGATTACATGGTCACGTTCAATTGCCCGGAATTCACGAGCCTCTGTCCGAAAACGGGTCAGCCGGACTTTGCCGAAATCAAGATCAATTACATTCCCGACCATTTTTTGGTGGAATCTAAGTCGCTCAAACTTTACATGTTCTCGTTCCGCAATCACGGGGACTTTCATGAAGACTGCGTGAACATCATCATGAAGGACTTGGTGAAGCTTTTGGACCCGAAGTACATCGAAGTCGAAGGCATCTTTATGCCGCGCGGCGGCATTTCGCTTTACCCGTTCGCGAACTACGGGAAACCCGGCACCGAATTCGAAGCCATCGCCAAAAACAGACTGTTTGCCGCGATTGATAGAAGGCGGTGAGCGGAGAGTCTAAATATTCAACCTCATACCTCAAAGCGCAGCGACCTCAAAGGGGCTTTAGCCCCGACCTCACACCCCCACAACCTCAAAGGCGCGAAGCGCCGACCTCATACCCCATGCCTCTACAAAACGAACTTCTCCTCATCGCTTCCATCTTCGTGTTCTTTGGAGGCCTCGTCGCGTTTTTCCGCTTCTTCGGCAAGCAGGGCATTTTTGCCTGGACTGTTATTTGCACGATTGCCGCTAACATCGAAGTGCTCATTCTTGTTCACGCATTCGGGCTTGATACCACGCTTGGCAACGTCATCTTCGCGTCGTCATTCTTGGCGACCGACATCATGAGCGAAATCTTTGGCAAAAAAGAAGCTAGCCGCTGCGTGAAAATCGGCATCCTAGCGAATGTGACGTTTATCCTCATATCGCAGAGCTGGTTCTTGTACATCCCCGCCGAAGGCGATACGATGGCAGAACCCATCCGCACGGTTTTCTCGAATACGCCGCGTGTGATGCTTGCAAGTTTGTTTGCATACGCAGTCTGTGAAATCTATGACGTGTGGGCTTACCACGCTCTTTGGAAATGGTCCGAAAAAAAGTTTGGCGACAAGAAAGGCTATTTGTGGCTGCGCAATAACGGCTCTACGCTTGTAAGCCAGCTGATTAACGTGGTCGTGTTTAATTTGCTTGCGTTCGCGGGCGTGTTCCCGTGGAATACCATTGTCGAAATCTTGATTTTCGGTTATGGCATCTTCATCGTGACTTCGCTTATGGATACGCCGTTTGTGTACCTTGCGCGCCGCATCGCCGAAAAGCACCCGGAACTCTTGAAAGAGTAGTCGCTTGTTAATTTTAAAAATCGGCTTTTGTGTTTAATGTTTACTAGAAAAATGCCCGTTCGGAAAGAACTGAATGGCACTTATCATTTTAAATTTGTATATTACAAAGTGTAAAACCTAAAACCAGAAAGAGGATTTTATGAAATTTTCCCATGCTTTGATTTTGGCTAGCTCGCTTGCGTTCTTTGCTTGCGGTGATGATGACGATTCTCCGAGTGCCCCGTCCCAAAGCTATGATTGCACCGTGACGGATGGCGTTAAGGTTGTTTACCCGACTATTAGCGAACAGTTCAAGATCAATCAGGAGATTACCGTTGTTTTCGGAACGGATATTGAAGACAATGGCTATCGCATTATTTTCAAGAAAAATGCTGGTGATCAGGGCTTTGATTTGCTTGAAGAAGCTTATGATGCCAAAATGGATGGCAAGACCTGTAACGAAGTGAAGGTCAAGCTTTCGTCTGAAAAAGGTGTTGAACCGACCTTGACCGGTATTATCCGCGTTGCACCTTATAACAAGCAGAATAAGGGTAATAACTCTGCACTCTTCGTTGTCAACGAATGATTCCTCAATTCAATGACCAAAGTATCACCGTAGCCGTTGTCGGTTGCGGTGGTTTTATTGGTTGTCACCTTCTCGACGCCATTTTGACGCGCACTAAGTGGCGCGTTTTTGGCGTTGATTTGGATTTTTATAGAATCCAGCACCGACTGAATGACGCTCGTTGCGAGTTCATGGTGGCAGACCTCGCGGATAAGAAAGTCGTTGAGCGGATAGCAAAATATCCGGTCGTGGTGAATTTGGCCGCTATTTGCACGCCGAGCCGCTACATGGCCGAAGCTCCCGAAGTTATCCGTAGCAATTATGACCATCCGGCTGCATTGGCGGATGCTTGTGCAAAGTCGGGTTCATGGTTGATTCATTTTTCGACATCCGAGATTTATGGTCGCACGGCTGCAGATTCTGGGTTGCTGTTGGAAGACGAAACGGAGCTTTCATTTGGCCCGGTTACAGCGAGTCGCTGGAGCTATGCGACCGCAAAACTCCTCACGGAACGTTATATCGCTGGCCTCAAGAATTTGAAGTGGACGGTGGTGAGACCGTTCAACTTTGTCGGACCGTACATGGACTTTATGCCTGGAGTCGATGGCTCTGGCATTCCGCGTGTGCTTGCGAATTTTTCGACAGCGCTTGTCCGTGGCGAACCGTTAAAGCTTGTAAATGGCGGGGTTGCCAAACGCAGTTTTACAAGTGTCTTTGATGCCGTCGATTTCATGTTTGCTTTGTTTGAGGCTGGAAAAATGGGGCGTGTTTCCGCTTCAGAAACGGCATCGGAAATTGCGCAAGCTCCAGATAAACTTCCATTTTCTCAAGCGTTTAACGTCGGGAATCCCGATAACGAAATCACGATTGCAGAACTCGCCCAAAAAATGCGAAAGATTTTTGCCGAAATTAAAGGCGTAAGTGCTGCTTCAATTCCTGAACCGGAAGTGATTTCGGGCATAGAATATTACGGCAAAGGTTATGACGACTCCATGCGACGCTTGCCCTCGGTCGCAAAAGCGGAGCGTTTGCTTGGATTCAAGGCTCAGACTCCGATTGATGTTGTTTTGCGAGAATCCTTGACGTGGTTTGTAAAACATTATGGTGGGGAGGATAATCAATGACCAATGATTTCTTCATCTTTGTTCCTGCGTATAACGTAGAACGGAAACTTTGCGAAGTCCTCTCTAAAATTGAGGAATCCGTTTTGTCTCGTACCCACGTTCTTGTCATTGACGATGGTTCGCGTGATGGAACTGCGGCTGCATATCAAAAGTTTATCGAATCGGATTATTTGAATACTTCAGAAGATGAAGACAATCTCAAAAACCGTTTTGAGTATTTGAAGTTCGAAAAAAATAAAGGCTATGGCGCTGTCGTAAAGAAAGGGATTGAAAAAGGGCTTGCCTCTGGAGCCGCGTTTATCGCCTGTTTGCATGGTGATGGTCAATACCCTGCCGAAAAATTGGGCGAGTTTTTTGAAGAAATGGAAAATCGAAATCTCGATGTGCTTCAAGGTTCGCGTCTCGCTATTGCGGGGAGTGCAAAGCGAGGGGGTATGCCGCTATATAAACGCTTAGGCGGGCGAGCTTTGACTAAAATTGAGAATAAAGCATTTCGCGTGAAACTCACGGATCGCCACAGCGGTTTTATCGTTTACTCCTCGCGGTTCCTGAAAACTGTCGATTTGAAGCGCCTCAGTGCCTCGTTTGATATTGACTTGGAACTGATTTCTTTAGCGGATTCCCAAAATTTTGCTATTGCAGAATTGCCGATTCCCACATGTTATGATGGCGAAAAGTCCAACCTGAATGTAGTCACATACGGCGTGCGTGTTCTGCGGCAAATCTGGCGCAGAAAGAAAAATAGGTTATAGGAAAGATCTTTCATCTTTCGTCTTTCGTCTATAGGACCGAAGGTCCGTTCTTTCGTCTAAAGAGTCCAGTGGTATTCGAATCCGAGGCTCACGAAGCAATCGATGGTCGATTTACCGATTGTCGTGGGTGCGGCTCCTGCATCAGGGGAGGGGGCTTCGTAAAGATCACGGCCTCGACTTGAAAGCCCTGCGCGTAAATCCACTCCGTAGTGCTTCTTGAATACAAATTGTCCGCCGAAGCCAAGCAACGCCCCTTTGTAAACGTCCTCGAACTTGATGCGGTATTCATAAGAACGTGAAGGCTTTTTCACATCGCTTTTGAGTCCGATGTCTTCGTTATAGAACGTGTATTGGAATCCGATAAATGCTAGCGGCGTGATGTCAAGCCAAGGCGTTATATTGTATGTCATCGAGAGGAGTACGTTGAGCCCGATATCATGCTGCCCAAAATTCCAATGGTCGAGCTCGCGATAAACTGTGTCGGAGTTATCTGTTTTCATGTCGCGGTTGGAATAGCGGTACATGAACTCAACGCCGATAAACCCATGCCATGTGAGGCCTGCGTAAATGGAAAAATACGGAGCCGCGTCTTCGATAAAGTTCCACAGACTTACGGAATCTTTAGTGGCGCGGTAGTTCTTTACGCGGCTTCTGGTGTGGTTCTTTGTCCAGTTGTCCGGCGTGAACGGAAAATGCGCTTGGGAATATCCAATACCCATTCCCGCCCAAATTCTCAGGTTAGGAATTTCTTTGTACAAATCGTCCGGTTCTGTTCTTTGCTTGAGACGTTCCTCTTTGGTGAGTCGGCGTTTGGTGCTTTTGTCGAAAAATGTTGATGCGATGTCGTCGCAGAACGCTATTTTGTCTGTATTTGCTCTTACTGTGCCCGCCGCTTTAGGTTCTTGTGCCGTTTCATCGAAAATGGCGATTTGGAAGTTTTTCCCTTGGGGGGCGATAAAGAGGACGATGTTATCTTCAAGCGCCTGAATCTTGGCTGCCATGCCGGGGTGCCTTGCTCGCAAGTAACTGGACGGCAAACCTTTCTCAAGGTTATTCGAAAGCCAGGAGCCATAGCGTGTGGCTATGGTGTCGCGTTCCCATTCGCCTAATTCACGACATTTGGGTTCGCCGATTCCTGTATTGTTGCGGCGGAGCGAAAGGCAGAACTCAGAAACATTGACGGGCGAATCTCCGTTCAACGCCCAAATCAAAATGGTTGCGTCTTTCCAAAGCGTAAATCGAGAATCGAAGTAAACTTCAGAAGCGTTAGCCCATGCCACAAGGAGCGTTAAAATAGCGAGGAGTTTTTTCATTTGTCTACTCCTGCGATAAGGTTCTTGCGGATTTTCTGGACTGCAATTTGAATAAGGTTTGTCAAATTCGCTAGTTTATACGTTGTAATGGGCTGCTGGATTTCGTCAACGGCACTGAATAACGGCCTTTGTTTGAGGTTGTCCCAAAGCGTGTAAGAGAATATCGCGCTGACGTTGTCCGGCTTGCGGAGGCTGCCGCTTTCGTTATGGATCAACGCATAGTCAAAGAAATCTTCTCGCTTCAGATCCGTCCCGATAATGAACTCGTGTAAAATGAGGACTACGGGAGGTTCAGCTCCTGTTGTATCCTTGAGCGTTACACCTTGCTCAGGAATGTGCCCTTTGATGAAAATACGTTCATCAAGTTTTAAGCTCTCTTCCGGGAACTTGGCGATTGCTGAATCCGGGAGGAGTACGAGGCTCCCGTAACCCTTGCGCATTTCGACTTCGAAAATGTTTCGACAATGTTGCGTTGCTTTAGTTTGTACACTGTCCTTGTCGATTTCGAGACGCTTGGCAAACCATGATGAACGTGTAATCACAAATGCGTTCTCGACGCCCGTCACTGCAATACCGCCATAAGGTGCCTTATGGTACAAAGGGTGGCTAGATGTCCAATGGTAAGAATCTGCACACCCGATGAGCGTGCAAAATGCAAATCCAAGGGAAAGTATGGACTTCTTGAACGTCATTTGATTTTGTCGATTTTGGAATGCTAGATGGCCTTAGACGGCGCCCCATTTTTCGCGGTAGGCATAAACGCGATCGAGGATTCCTTCGGGTGCGTTGATTGCCTTGCGGTTTTCTTCGCTTTTGAGGAACGCGATGATATCGTTGATGTTCACGATGGAGTGAGCCTCAATGCCGTATTCGTCTTGCACGGTCTGCAATGCGGACTTGCCGTTTTCGAGTTTTTCCTTGCGATCGACAGAAATGAGGAGACCGACGACGTTTGCGTTTTCAATCTGCGAAAGTGCCTGCATGGTCTCATTTACAGATGTACCTGCGGTAATCACATCTTCGATAATCACGACGTTTGTCTTTTCGGCGTACTTGTAACCGACAAGAGAACCGCCTTCACCGTGGTCCTTGACTTCTTTTCTGTTGTATGTAAACGTAAGGTTCTGGGCGTAAATGTCGGAGAGCTTCATGGCTGTAGCTGCACAAAGAGGAATGCCCTTGTATGCCGGACCGTAGAGGTTTTGAGCCTTTCCATCGAAATGGACCATGAACGCTGCGGCGTAAAATTCAGCAAGCTTCGAAAGCGATGCGCCTGTGCGGAACTCTCCAGTGTTGATAAAGTAAGGCGTTTCGCGCCCGCTCTTGGTGATGAAGTTGCCGAACTTGAGAGCGCCCGATTCTACGAGAAAGTGTACAAAAGTATCTGTATTGTTCATTGAAAAACTCCTAACCCTTTGCTCCTGCGAGGAGCGCAATAACTTCTGAGATTACGTTGTAATCAGTGGCGAACTGGACCGCGAACATGGCGACCAAGCATACAACGCAAAGTACTAAATACCAGTGGAAAGATTTTTCGAAACCTTTAATTTTCATCTTGAAAAGAAGCCACACGATAAAGCTTAAGATAGCGCTAAAGACCCATGCTGCCGTTGTGTTCAACGCTGCAATGCGGCTAACGGCAAACGTAATCGTAATCCCCGGCATAAAGAAGAACGCAAAGCTCAAGACAACGAGCAAAGCAAATCCGACGTAATAGGCCAGTCCGCGATCTTTCTTGATGATGACTTGGGAACCGATTGTAGTCTGTTCTTCTTCGCCGGTCATCGGGTTGACGAACGTTTCCGGTTTGAACTTCTTGTACGGCGAGTTCGAAGCTTCTTCCTTGGGTTTTGCCGGGCGAATGACTTCGCCTGTCAACGGATTGACAATCTCTTTTGAAGGGTCTTCCTCAGTTGCAGGAACGACTTCGGTCGGCGCTTCGACTTTTGTCTCGGATTTTACTTCGGGCTTTGTTTCGTCAGCGACTGTAGTTGCTGGTTCTTGAGCGGGGGCTTCGTTTTTAATTTCTTCTGACATAGGTGG
>JAEEGL015934125.1_pt1 | contig 16868 bp, 17 predicted proteins | sample 9134231 | NCBI WGS metagenome assembly JAEEGL01 (sample SAMN16246548, study PRJNA631951) | gut metagenome | biome: gut microbiome; feature: rumen; material: fiber-attached | host: Bos | place: Iran: Karaj | collected 2018-10
CAGGAATTATTAATTCAGAAGTGATTCGTAGAACTAGAGATGAAGGTGTGCTTGTAACTTGGCAGGCCGTCGCGCAGCGACTTAGTTCTCCCGGAAGATAATCGTGCTAAGGTATGTTGTAGAAGATGGTCATTCTGCAATGAAAGAACCGATGAAAGATAAAAGGATTATTCCCGTGGAGAGAATAATCCTTTTATGTTTTATCGGGCCGGAGTACAGAGGGCGCAACCCTTTGGCGGATTGTAAAGGCAGAGCCTTACGCAAGGTGCAGGAGCAAGGCTCCGCCGGATCCAAGGCAGAGCCTGGTGGGTCCAGGGCAAAGCCCGGTCGGGTCACGGATGAAATGCCGTGTCCGTCAAGGTGAAACCTTGTCTGGTCAAGGGCGAAGCGCCTTGGTCCGTCCAGGGTGATAACCTTGGCCCAGTTGTATGTCGTTGCGACATACAGTACTGGGTATTACTTGACGCTTTGCACAAGGAAAAGCCCACGGCTCCGCCGAAAAACACAACAGAATATTTTTAGCAAATGAGCTGATTTTTGAAAAGGAATTGATAGCATTTCGATTCCTTTTTTTGTTGCCAAAAACACAAAAATGATGAGGAGGAAAATGATCATGAAAGCAACAAGACACAATGGAAGAGCGGGTAAAAAAGGAACCTATAACGTAAAGCACAATGACCGAAATTTTGATGTGAAAAATTCAGGTCACATTGACGAGGAGAGGGTAGCACAAAATGTCTATTGGGATTGCTACCAGGGTTATTGTTTTGCCGGATCAGATGAACCAAGACAGTTTACTTTTTCTGAGGTTGAGAGTGCGTATTATTTTGATCATTATGGCGATCATGTGATGGCACAAAATGAGAGAAATGAAGCTGCCCGACACAGAGAAAGAAACAGAACGATTGATGATGTTTTGAAGAACAAAAACACTTGCCCGGAAGAATCGGTTTTGCAGTTGGGAAACATCGACGGCACGGTTCCGGCTTCTGTTCTTGCTCAGATTTCAGCAGAATACTTTGAAGAATTTGAAAAAAGGTTTGGATCTCATATTCATATTTTGGATTGGGCTTTGCATCTGGATGAAACCACTCCGCATATTCATGAGCGACATGTATTCGATGCCGTGAATAAGTATGGAGAAATATGTCCTCAGCAGGATAAGGCGCTTGAAGAACTTGGATTTGATCTGCCGGATCCGTCAAAACCGAAAGGCAGATATAACAACCGAAAAATGTCTTTTGATGCTACATGCCGAAAGATGTTTTTGGAAATTTGTCATAAGCACGGTTTGGAGATTGATATGGAACCGGTTTATGGCGGAAAGAGTTATCTGGAGAAAGCGGATTTTATCGTCCAGAAGCTCCGGGATGAGAATGAAAAGCTCACAGAAGAAAATGCTCAGCTTAGAAGTGAAAAAGATGACCTGGTGATGAAAATATCGGATGTGGAACAACTTCTGGATGAGGTTGCTTCGGATGCCTACGATAAGGCCTGCGGGGTGGTGACCGAAGCCGTGAAAGAGGAAACACAGAAAGCAGACGTGAAGCTCATTAATGATTATGAGGAACGTGTGATGACGGCTGACAACTCTCCGTCAGTTAAGAATATAGCCAAGCAGATTTTTGCAGGGATAAGGGATCTGTTTACTAAAACAGCAGAAAAGATATTGGGATCTGTTAAAAGAACGCTGGCAGATCCTGAGGTCAAGGCAAAAAACATTGGTGAGATAAAAGACAGAGCGAGGGTGTCAATCGCTGATAAGCTTGCTCAGTACAAGGAAGAGGCAAAACGTCATAATGAAGCCACTATGCCTAAGCAGAATACGAGAAAGGGGTGGGAGCGTTCATGAGTCCGTTTGATGTTGTAAAAGAAAACGTAACGGCTCGACAAGTGGCTGAGCATTATGGATTGAAAGTGAGTCGGAACGGAATGGCCTGCTGTCCTTTTCATGATGATAGATCCCCAAGTATGAAGATTGATAACAGATATTACTGTTTTGGATGCCTGGAAAAAGGGGATGCCGTTGATTATGTTGCCAGGATGTTTGACCTGGGGTTGAAAGATGCAGCTGAAAAGATCTGTGCGGATTTCGGTCTTGCTTATGACCGGGATCGGCAAGGTTCCCCGCCAAGAGCAAAGCCCGTGAAACCGAAAAAGACAGATGAGCAGTTATTCAAAGAAGCTGAGAGATATGTGTTTTTCGTATTGTGCGATTATCACGATATGCTCTTGAAATGGAAAACTGAATATGCACCGAAGTCACCGGATGAGGAATTTCACCCGTACTTCGTGGAAGCTCTGCAGAAGATCGATCACGTTGAGTATCTGCTTGATACTCTACTTGAAGGAGATATTTCTGACAGAGCTTTTTTAATATCAGAATATGGAAAGAAGGTACAAGAGATTGAGAAACAAATACGAAGAATTAACGAAAATGCCGCCGGAAGTGATAGAGAAAGTTATGAAGGTGGCAAAGGAAATAGAAAAAAATCAGAGTGGATCAGATGAGCTTCCAATCTGGTGGGATGGAAAGCAGCTTGATGAGATCGCTTTTTGTGAATGGTTTGCTCGTAAGCATGAGCTAATGTATGTCGGTTCACAGTTCTACGATATAGACGGTTTTCTGACCGAAGAGAGGCTTTCTAAAGAGATCCTGGAAGATATTGAGCCTTATATCAAATCCAATCTCTCAAACCGCATCAGAAAGCTTATGGACGTGCTTAAGTTAAAGAATATGGCAGAGCGTCTTCCTATGCAGGAGGATCGGATCCATTTTCACAATGGCACGTTATTCCTAGATGGAGGATTTATCCCGGAAAAAGAGTTCTGCTCCAATAGGCTCCCGGTCGATTATGTGGAAGGTGCTAATGAGCCGAGGCAATGGCTCGACTTCCTTGGACAGTTGCTCTATGAGGATGATATCCCGACTCTCCAGGAGTTTATGGGATATTGCCTGATCCCGACAACCAAAGCGCAGGCGATGCTGATGCTGATCGGGAGTGGGGGCGAAGGTAAATCAAGGGTTGGTCTGGTTATGAAGCAGATTCTGGGGGACAACATGAATGTCTGTTCTGTTTCCAAGCTTTCTACAAATAAGTTTTGCCCGGCAGACCAGGAAGGCAAGCTGCTTATGGTTGATGATGATATGCAGATGGAAGCCTTGCGTGATACCAATGTTTTAAAGGCAATCATTACGATGGAAGATAAGATGGATCTGGAACGAAAGGGAAAGCAGAGCTACCAGGGATATCTGTATGTCCGTATCATGGCATTCAGCAATGGAACACTCAGTTCCCTTTATGACAGATCGGATGGATTTTACCGCAGACAGATTATTTTGAATGTGAGGGAGAAGGATCCGAACAGAGTGGATGATAAATCCCTTATGGAAAAGCTGAATGGAGAAAAGGAGACCATAGCCTTATGGGCTCTGGAAGGCCTTAAGCGCCTGGCAAGCAACGGATTTCATTTTACCGTGAGCGAAAGAGCGAAGGAAAATCTGGAAGAGTCGAAGAAGGAAGATGATAACATCATTGAGTTTTTTGATTCAGACGGCTATCTTCTCTTTCAGCCGGATGCAGAGATCTCGACAAAGGATCTTTACGATATTTACCTAGAATGGTGCGAGGATAATGGGGAGAAACCGAGAGTTCTGGGATCTTTCTCAAAGTTCCTTAGGACTCATGCAGATAAGTACGGTTTGGTATATGACAAGAACATTCAGCTTAGGAACGGTAAGAAGGTCAGAGGGTATCACGGGGTGTGCAGGCATCCCGGTCCGTGCCCTTTTGAAGATTCAGTAAAGGCAGCATAGGCATATAGGCACTTGTTTTTGAAGTCGGTTCAGTTTTTATATGAATCGGCTTTTTTCAATCATTTGAGATTTTCAGTGCCTATGTGCCTAAAGACAGTAGTGATAAGGCTTTGAAGGGATTTGCTACATGCCTATGCAAGTGCCTTTATACGCCTATGTGGGATAGAAACGGAGGAATGAACATGGCAAAGACAACATGGAAGGTGATCTCCTACTATGAGGGAACACAGACCGTGCAGGAGATCCTTGTAGATCTGATTGCAGAGAAAGGGTCATTTGAACCTTTCTATGAAGAGACAGTTCTTCTTCAGGAGACAGACCCTAATGTTATTTATGATATGAAGAATACCCTTCTTTTCCTGCGATTATCAAGAATTCTGAGAACAAGACTTTGTACAGGATCCGTTCGGAACGGGAATATGTCAGGAGCAGATCCAGGGGAGAATTGGGTGTGAGAGTCCAGAAATCCGGTTTGGCAGATATTACAGCTGACGAGGCTATGGATATTGCAGCTATTAAGGATTCATTCCTTACAGGAAGGCTGCCTGCAGCTCTTTTAAAGGGCATAGAAGGTGGCATGGACTATCTGGAAGAGATTCGGACAATCTATCTGATGCGTATAGATTATGAGCTGTTTCAAGGGGCTGTGGAGACTTTAGAGGACCGTGACGCCAAACTGTTTCAAATGCATGTAGTGGATGGCCTGTATTACAAAGAAATTGGCGATAAGGATGGTCAGAATGCTGAATCTGTCAGAAAACGTATGCAGAAGCTTCGAAACAGGCTCAGAGATGAGACTGTGTCGCTTTTGGAGCTCAATTGCTGGAAATAATAGTGGATAAAAGAATATACCCAAAGAGAGGAGGATGGTTTCATTGAAAAAAATAAATAATGACAATGATTCAATCATCCTTTCTGATAACACGTATTTACCTATGTCAGATCTTCGGTTATTATTTGGATGTGGCCTGGAACCCGCCAAGGTAAAAGAAATGCTTACATTGGCAAAGCGTAAATACGTGCTGTCCCAGCACTCCAGGAAGATATGTAAATTATCTTCAAACAACAAATGGAAAGATGGACATTACAAGACTTACGTATATATTGGTTCCAAAAGAAAGGAGATTACAGCCCCTACCGAAGATGAGCTTTACGAAAAACTGTATAAGCATTACTTGGAAGCAGATAAAAAGATAAAGTGCCTGTCAAATGTATTTGAACTGTATATGGATTATAAGATATCCTGCTTGGACAGATGTCCTCATACTATAGCAGCAGACAGAAATCTGTTTAAGCATGTTCCGGAGGAACTGCTGCAGAAAGACGTTAATGATATAACTGATGAGGATATAAGGAGATTTATAGTCAAGGAACTGCTGCCCAAAAGCCCCAAAGCCGGTACTTTTAACCGGATTCTGCAGCTTATGAGGGCGGTTTTCGAGTATGGTATCAGGAGGAAGATCTGTTTTGACAATCCGCTCAGATACGTTTCTGCTCAGGATTATTACAAGCATTGTGATCAGAAAGTAAAGACCGATGAGCAAAAAGCTTTTTCTTCAGAGGAACTTGCAAGATTGTCAGAGGATGCAGAGAAACATTTGGCTAATCCAAGGGTACTTATAGCCCTTTTGGCCGGTGAAACAGGCATGCGAGCCGGAGAATTATGTGCGATTCACGTAGAGGATATACATGAAGACTATTTTCATGTGCACAGGCAGCAACTGTCGGTCAGAAATCAAAATGGATTGGAATATATGGAAGTTCCTTATACCAAGGAAGAGAGGCTGCATCCACGCGATGGCAGATATATACCGATCACGAAGGAGGCAAGACGGATAATCGATCTGGCACTGGCTATTCCTGGCAATTCCCCTTATTTATTCCATGATAAAGGGGCCACAGGTATGATCTTCAAGGACAGTTATGAACTGAACCTGAGAAGGCGTTGTAAGAGACTGGGATGTGTCCCGACCAACAACCATGCTTTCAGAATGGCTTTCAATTCCAGACTGATCGAATATGGTTTCAGTTCTGCCGACAGAGCCCTGATTCTGGGTCATGATGTACAGACAAATGAAGCTCATTATTCTCTTACTGATAAGAGAAGACTTAACCTGATAATAGACCGTATAAACAAAGAAGAGCCCTCCGAAGGCTCCTCTTTATAGGGAAAAATGGTACTTCACCCAATTTTCACCCAACTTCACCCAGTATGAAATTGGCTGAAACGCTGGAAGCAAGGGGGCTCGAACCCCTGACCTTTCGCGTGTGAGGCGAACGCTCATCCCGGCTGAGCTATGCTTCCATGGCTTTTATTATAGCACTCGAGCGTAAAAAAGCAAGAAGAAATTTTGGCCATGCCCGTGAGGAGAAGACTTCGTTGAAACTGTGAAATTGGCATGGTTTTGAGAACTATGTCTTGTGCCTTTCAAGAATACATGGTATACTTTCGGAGGAAGCGGTGCTTCCAAGAAAACAACCCAGAAAGGGCCTTACCATGAGCGAGTTATTTCATATCGTGACGGACGGATCCTGTGATCTGCCCGTGGAGCTTACCCAGGAAAAGAATTTGACGGTGGTGCCGTTTTACGTATCCTTTGATGACGAGCATTACAAGAAAGAAATCGTGGAGATTGGGATCCGTGATTTCTATCAGGAGATGGTGGACAATCCCAAGGTATATCCGAAGTCGTCCATGCCCTCCGTGCAGGATTTCGTGGAGGCGTTTACGCCGTATGCGAAGGACGGAATGCCCGTGATTTGCATCTGCATTACGACGAAATTCAGCGGTTCCATGCAGTCTGCGATGGGCGCCAAGGAGCTGGTTTTGGAAGAGTACCCGGACGCAAAGATCCACGTGATCGATTCCCGCATCAATACGGTATTGCAGGGAATCTATACGTTGGAGGCCGTCAGGATCCGGGATGCGGGCTGGGATTATGAAAGGGCCATTGCCAGGCTCGAGGAAATACGCGACACGGGAAGAATTTTCTTCACGGTTGGCGACATGGAGTACTTAAAGCATGGCGGGAGGATCGGAAAGGTGGCAGGAGTTGCGGGAAGCCTTCTTGGCATTCGTCCCGTCATCACGCTAAAGCAGGGTGAAATCTTTCCGTCCGGAATTGGGCGCAGCAGAAAGAACACGACGCAGAAGGCCATTGAGCTTCTGGTGACGTACTTGAAGGAGCAGAGCATCGCTGCAGATAAGTTTACGGTCTGCATTGGCTTTGGATATGACGAGGAGGAGGCGAAAGCCTTTCGGGAACGGGCGTATGAGGCCTTGAAGGCAGCAGGATTGGATCTGAAGGAGGAGATAGCGCTTTATCAGATTGGCGCAACCATCAGCGTGCACACGGGGCCCTATCCTTTGGGATTTGGCGTGGTGGAAAAATCAATCCATGATTAAATGAAATAAAAAAGGGCGGGGAACAATTCCCCGCCTTTTTTGGCACATGGTTATTTGACGTTACAGGCCAGATAGAGGTCCTTTACGGTATCGAATTCATAGGTGGGCTTGTAGGGCGTATCCTTCAAGTCCTTTTTTTGCGCCTCGCCGGTAAAGAGCACGCAGGTGTCGACGCCGCCGTTGATGCCGCAGGCAATGTCCGTATAGAGCCTGTCGCCGACGACAAGGGTTTCCTCCGGAGTAAAGCCGGAAAGCTTCAGGCACAGGTCCACAACCTTTTTGCTGGGCTTTCCAAGATAGGTCGGATGCTTGTCCGTGGTTGCTTCCAAAAGTCCGCACATGGCGCCGCAGTCCGGAATAAAGCCAAAGTCAATGGGACAGCGAAGATCCGGATTAGTTGCATAGTAAGGCACGTCCATGGTAAGGAGCACCTTGCTGGTCTCGCAGAGCTTTTCATAGCTCAGCTCGCTGTCATAGGCAACAACGATGCAGGCTATGTCGGGCTGGCATTTTTCCGTGACCGTCAGGCCATGGCGCCTGAGCTCGTCAATGAAGGAACGCGTGCCCATGCAATAGATGGTCCGGTCGGCATAATTGCGAAGTAGGAAGCGGAGCGTCAAGAAGCCTGCGGTGACAAATTGTTCTTCGGTTGTCTCGAGATGAAAGCTCTCACGGAATTTCCTGACGTAATCCGCACCGCTTTTCGTGGAATTATTTGTGATATAGTAAGCCTTTCCACCAATGCGTTCAATGTAGTCGAGAAGCTCGGCACTGCCGTCATACAGCGTATCTCCCACGGCAATCGTGCCGTCAATGTCAAATAAAAATAATTTCTTGCGCGCAAGCGCGTTTAACTGCTCCATGCGTTAATCCTTTCTTGTTTGCCCCGCCGCGTATGCCGCGCTTGGGCTTCGCGTGCCCGTCGGCACGTTTATCCCAAGTATAAACGTCACAGGGTGAGACGTCAATCCCCGCAAGCCACTTGACAGGGCGGGGAAGGCGTGGTAAAGTAACGGTTGTAAAAAATAGTAGAAAATTCTTCAGGGTTGGGTGTGATTCCCTACTGGCGGTAAAGTCCGCGACCCGAGAGAAGGCGAGGTATGCTTCTCAAGGCTGATTCGGTGAAACTCCGGGACCAACAGTAAAGTCTGGATGAAAGAAGAAATTGTCCGCGTGACTGGCGCAAGGCCGGGTCGCGTTTGATTGCGGCAAAAAACCCTGAGATGAAAAGCTTTCACTCAGGGTTTCTTTTTGCGGTAAGGCGGCAATCTGCGTGAACCGGCATTTAGCAAAAGAAGCGGCGGACAGACTTAGAAGAATTTTCCAAATTCAAACCAAGGCAGTAGAACTGCCATGAAGGAGGAAAACCAAATGAAAAACAAATTGTCACCCCGTTACGTTGCCGTGATCGGCATGTTCACCGCGCTGGCCGTTGTCAGCGTCCTTGCTACGGAATGGATCCCCAAGGTAAGCGGATTCCTTAGCTATGAGCCCAAGGACGTCTTGATCGTCATTGCGGGATTCATCTATGGCCCTCTGGCCTGTATCTTGATCTCGCTTCTTACGTCTTTTATCGAGATGGTCACGTTCAGCTCGACGGGCATCTATGGATTCATCATGAATTTTGTATCCACGATGGCGTTTACGTTACCTGCGGCCTTTATCTATTACAAGACACGCACGAAGAAAACTGCCATCATCGGACTTACCCTTGGCGTTATCAGCATGGCTGCGATCATGGTTCTGTGGAATTACGTGATCACGCCGTTTTACATGGGTGCTCCCAGAGAACAGGTTGCGGCAATGCTCGTACCCGTATTCCTTCCCTTCAACCTGGTTAAGGGCGGCATCAACGCAGGCCTGACGCTCCTTGTTTACAAGCCCATCGTTACGGCCCTCCGGAAGGCAGGCTTTGCTGAGAAGAAGGATGACCAGAAGGGGAAATTCCAGCTGGGTTTTGTGATCTTTTCCATTGCCGTGCTTGTAAGCTTTCTGCTGTGGTTCCTTGTGATGATCAAGGTTCTGTAAGAGAACCAATGAAAGAGAGACGGAAGCTATGATACAGGTGTTGTATAAAATGGCAGATTGCACTGCAAACGTGCTGATTATACCGATCGTTGTCATGACTGCATCCTGCTTTTTCGGATGGACGGTTTCCTTTACCAAAAAAACTACAATACTGTTATCTGTATATGCGCTGTTCGTGTTATTTTCAGATAAACTGGCTTCGCTGATCATGCTTGTTGCGAATCCGAAATTATGTGAAGAGATCTGGATGGATAATCCGGATGAGTCCACGTATCAGGCATACAGGGTGTTATTCTCGTCCGTCTCTCTTTTTATTGTGTTTTTAACGCTTTTATGCACGTTTTTGTGTTATTTAACGGCCTATGAGAGCAAAAAGGTTTTACGGGCATTTTTGTCTTCCGTCGTAGCTTACCTCACTTGTCAGTACGTCCATAACGTTTTAAACTATTTTTATATCTATTATACGGGGGGAAAATGGGAGACCGAGCAGCAGATGATCTTTTCCGCGGGACCGGAGTACGCGAAAGCAAGTTTGTTTTGCAGCTTCGCAGAGCTATTTCTGACGGTCGCGGCTTCCGTGATCCTTTATTTTGGTTTTTATCGTGAAAAACACGTTTATATTGTACGGAAGCGGAAAATCCTTTGGGTGGCGGTATTGCTTTGGACCATTATATTGATGTCGCAGGATCCGTTTACGGGTGGCGGGGAACTCGTGGAAAAACGATACGAGATACTTTGTCATTACTTTAGTTACATGCTTATTGCGCTGGGAATCTTTGCTCCCGTATTCTTGATATTTGATGAGGCCAGAAACTATTTGAAAAAGCAGAATCAGTACCAGCAGCATTATCTTGAGGCGGAGTTGGATTATATTGCCGGATACAAGGAAAAACAACGGGAAACCCGTGCGTTCCGACATGACATGGTCAATCAGCTTGCTCTGGCAGACATGCTTATGGATAACGGAAAAACGGAGGAAGCCAGGAAACATATCCAGGAGCTGATCGGCAACATAAGATCACTGTCCTCGCAGTTTTCTACAGGGGATGAAATGCTGGATTGCATCGTGTCAATGAAGGCCGAGAAAATGCGAAGCAAAGGAATTGATTTTTCGTTGGAAGGCATTGTGGAGGGAGGGCTTTCCCTCAAGCCGATGGAAGTCTGTTCGATCTTTGCGAATGCATTGGATAATTCGATCGAAGCCGCGGAGGATTCCGAGAATCCCAACGTATCCATGGTGATCAGAAAGACCAATCAGTTTTGGGTGATTGATATTGCAAATTCGATCAAGGATGCCGTGAACGTGGAAAGCCTTTTTTCGGGGGATGGATATACAACCAAAGAGGATAAGAAGCATCACGGATTTGGGTTGAGCAATATCAAAAGATCTATTGAACAAAATGGCGGGCTGTTGAAGATCAGTTCCTCCAGTGATCATTTTGTACTGTCCATAATGCTTCCAAGAGACAGGCAGGCGTCCTGAGCCAATACGGAATGGATTGCGTAAAACCAAAGGTTCCATAAGTGAAGGTAAATAGTTCTTGCTTTTTAACAAAGATAAATTTATAATGACTTCAAAAGCACCTGCGTTGTAGGTGCTTTTTTGAAGAGAATTGTTGGGTGAATATTGGAGAGAGAAAGGTATTTTCATGGTTGAAACGGACATTAAAATTACTGCCGCGGACCTATATGATTACATGCTGATGCATACCTACAACAGCTCAAGCGGCATCATTGGAAGCACGGTCGGGGCACTGCTCATCGTGGCGGCGTTCCTTACGCAAAAATGGATGCTGATCCTTGCGGGTGCGGTCATTTTATTGTATCTTCCGGTCACGCTTTACACGAAGAGCAAGCTCCAGTGGAATGCCAATACGGCGTTCCAAAAACCGCTTCATTACGTGCTCGATGACGATGGCGTGACGGTTTCCCAGGGCGACGTTAAGGAGAGTCAAAGCTGGAATAATATGGTGAAGGCCGTATCCACGACGCGGAGCATCATTCTTTACACCTCGGGCAGGAATGCGAGTATTTTCCCGAAGGAGCAGCTTGGGGACCAAAGGGCGGCGCTGATCGAGATCATTTCCACGCACATGCCGCCGCAGCGCGTGAAGATCCGGTCGTGATGATATGACGTAAGGAAAGTGAGGCGGATTTGCCGCCGGAAGGATAAACAGATGGATTTTATGGAAAAAACCGTGACGGACAGCTTTAGCGCTGAAGATACCGCCGCGCTTGGCGAGCAGCTTGGCCGGAACGCGAAACCCGGTGAGGTATACACGCTGATCGGGGACCTTGGCGTCGGAAAGACCGTGTTCACGCAGGGATTTGCAAAGGGATTAGGCATCACGGAACCGGTAAACAGCCCGACGTTTACGATCGTGCAGGTTTATGAGGAAGGACGCCTGCCCTTTTATCATTTTGACGTGTATCGCATCGGCGACGTGGAAGAGATGGATGAGATCGGCTACGAGGATTATTTTTATGGACAGGGCGTCTGCCTGATCGAGTGGGCAAATCTCATCGAAGAGATCTTGCCGGAAAGTTACGTTCGCGTGACGATCGAAAAGGATCTGGAAAAGGGTTTTGATTACCGCAGGATCACGACGGAGCGAGTGGAATAAGCCCGCCGGTTGATCACAGATGAAAGGATAGTGGATAAGACGTGAAAATACTCGGAATAGACAGTTCGGGATTGGTGGCCAGCGTGGCCGTGGCGGAAGACGGCGTGCTTTTGGGAGAGTATACGACTAATTACAAGAAGACGCATTCCCAGACGCTCCTTCCCATGTTGGATGAGTTGAAGAAGATGATAGAGCTGGATCTTGGCACGCTGGATGCCATTGCCATTTCGGCGGGTCCCGGTTCCTTTACGGGCCTTCGCATCGGTTCTGCAACGGCGAAGGGACTTGGCCTTGCGCTGGACAAGCCCTTGGTCGAGGTGCCGACGTTGGAGGGACTGGCCTATAATCTCTGGGGCTGCAGTGATCTGGTATGCCCCATCATGGATGCCAGAAGAAATCAGGTTTATACCGGAATTTATGAATGTAATGACGGACTTCGCGTGGTCATGGATCAAAATGCCATGGACGTGCGGGATCTCCTGGCGGAATTAGAGAAACTTGGGCGTAGGGTAGTCTTCCTTGGAGACGGCGTTGGCGCGTATCGCAGCGTGATCCAGGAAGAATGTAAGGTTCCGTTTGCGTTTGCGCCTGCACATATGAATGCCCAGCGCGCGGGCGCGATCGCGGCGCTTGGAGAAGTTTACTTTGCCCAGGGCAAGGTGGTTTCCGCTGATGAGCACGGACCGGAATATCTCCGTAAGAGTCAGGCGGAGCGGGAAAAGGAAGAGCGCGGAAAGGGATCGGTTGATGGAGTATAGAATTGTGCCGCTTGAGGAAAAGCATGCACCTGCGCTCGCACGGATGGAAGAAAAGCTGTTTTCCCTGCCATGGTCAAGGAAGGCGTTCGAAGAGCTTCTTACGCATGATTACTGCCATTATCTTGTGGCGGAGGAAGCGGGCGTGCCCGTTGGATTTGCAGGCATGACGCTGCTTGGGGACGAGGGTGACGTGGACAAGGTCATGGTGGATCCTGAGCATCAAAGACAAGGCATCGCGGATGCGTTGCTTCGGGAGTTGTTCGCATTGGGAGAGGAACTTGGCGCGGCGGCATATACGCTGGAGGTTCGCGTCAGTAACGAACCTGCGATCAGCCTTTATGAAAAGCATGGCTTTCAAAGCGAGGGCGTGCGGCCCAGGTTTTATGAAAAGCCTGTGGAGGATGCACTGATCATGTGGAAAAGACGCGAAAAGAATGGTAGCGCGGAATAAATGGAAAGGACGGCAGGAAGAGGGTAGAAAGCGAAATGACCTTGAGATGCCGGTGAAATGACATGTTGGACGTTTGTCTTTTGGGAACGGGTGGAATGATGCCGCTGCCCTATCGGTGGCTGACCTCCCTCATGATGAAATATAACGGAAAAAGCATATTGATCGATTGCGGCGAGGGCACGCAGATTGCCATGCGCGAAAAGGGATGGAGCGCTAAGCCCATCGACGTGATCTGTTTTACGCATTACCACGCGGATCACGTCAGCGGACTTCCGGGGCTTCTTCTTTCCATGGGAAATTCTGAGCGCACGGAGCCCTTACTGGTCATCGGGCCGAAGGGCCTGCAACGCGTGGTGAACGCCCTTCGCGTGATTGCGCCGGAGCTTCCCTTTGAGATTCAGTTCCATGAGCTTTCCGAAGAGCAGGAGGACATTGCCTTCGACGGATTTACCATCCGCGCGTTTCGCGTAAATCACAACGTGATCTGTTACGGTTACAGCCTGTCAATTCCCCGCGCGGGTAAATTTGACAAGGACAGGGCGCTTGCCCAGGAGATTCCTTTAAAGCTTTGGAGCAGGCTGCAAAAGGGTGAGACCATTGAACAGGACGGCAGAACATATACGCCGGACATGGTGATGGGGGCGGACAGAAAGGGCCTGAAGGTGACGTATTCCACGGACACGCGGCCGACGGCCTCTATCGAAGAAAATGCCGTGGGCAGTGACCTGCTGATCCTTGAGGGCATGTACGGCGATGAGGAGAACCTTGTGAAGGCAAAGGAGCACCGCCACATGATGATGCAGGAGGCGGCGCGGATCGCGGCAAAGGCGCAGGTGCCGGAGCTTTGGCTGACGCATTACAGCCCTGCCATGCCGAAGGCGGACGTATATTTGGACGAGCTGCGGCGGATCTTCCCGAACGTGGTGACTGCGCGGGACGGCAGAAGCGTGGAGCTGCGGTTTGATGATGAGGAAGAAGCAAAGGAATGATGAAATGAAAGAAGACATTGTACTGTTGGCAATTGAAAGTTCCTGTGACGAGACGGCGGCGGCCGTCGTAAAGAACGGGCGGGAAGTGCTCTCCAACGTGATCTATTCGCAGATCGCGCTGCACACGGAGTATGGCGGCGTCGTGCCGGAAATTGCGTCGAGAAAGCACATTGAGAAGATCAATCAGGTGATCAGACAGGCGCTTTCGGAAGCAGGAAAGACCTTGCAGGACTTGGACGGCATTGCCGTGACGTATGGCCCCGGCCTTGTCGGCGCACTTCTCGTAGGCGTTTCAGAGGCGAAGGCGATCAGTTTTGCGACGGGTCTGCCGTTGATCGGAATTCATCACATTGAAGGCCACGTCAGCGCAAACTATATTGAAAACAAGGATCTGGAGCCGCCCTTTGTGTGTCTGGTGGCATCTGGCGGACATTCTCACCTGGTGATCGTAAAGGATTACGGCGAGTATGAGATTATTGGCCGGACGCGTGATGATGCGGCGGGAGAGGCCTTTGACAAGGTTGCAAGGGCGATTGGATTGGGATATCCCGGAGGACCGAAGATCGATAAGCTTTCGAAGGAAGGAAATCCTGACGCGATCCCGTTCCCGAGGGCAAAGGTTGATGAAAATGAGTATGACTTTAGCTTTAGCGGTCTGAAATCTGCAGTGCTCAATTATCTGAATGCCTGTCAGATGAAGGGCGAGGAAGTGAATCGCGCAGACGTTGCGGCTTCCTTCCAGAAGGCCGTGATCGACGTCCTTGTGGAGCATTCCATGCATGCCGTAAAGAGCTTTGGATTCAATAAATTTGCCATTGCAGGCGGCGTGGCTTCCAATTCCTCACTGAGAAAGGCTTTTGAGGAGAGGTGCGCGAAGGAAGGCGTTCAGTTCTATCATCCCTCGCCAATCTTTTGCACGGACAATGCGGCAATGATCGGTGCGGCGGGATACTATGAATTTATCAAGGGCACGCGCAGCGGATATGATCTGAACGCGGTACCGGGATTAAAGCTCGGAGAGCGCTAAAGACGCCGTGGGTGCAGTTGGTTATGGTCGGAACGGAAATGCGGAGCGGTTGATCAGGATGAAAACATGTGGCAATAAGCAAAAGTACATAAATAAGAACGTGGCGGTGGTACTGGCGGCAGGAACGGGCAGCCGAATGAAATCCGGCGTGGCAAAGCAGTTTATGTTGCTTTCGGACAGGCCTCTGATCTATTATGCCCTGCGGACCATGGAAGAGTCCAAACTGATCGATGAGTGCATTTTGGTGACGGGCGCCGGAGACGAAGATAAAATTCGCCGTGAAGTTGTTGAAGAATATGGATTCCAGAAAGTTAAGGCCATTATCCCGGGTGGGAGCGAACGCTGCTTTTCCGTGGCAAATGCCATGCGGTGGTTGGCGAAAGAGAGTGAGGCGCGGGTGAGGCAAGGATTGCCTCGCGTATCAGGGTACGTGTTCATTCATGACGGCGCGCGGCCGTTTGTCACGGAAGAGATTTTGGAAAGATGTCTTGAGGCTGCAAAAGCTTGCGGCGCATGCGTTGCTGCCATGCCTTCCAAGGATACGGTGAAGCTTGCGGACGCGGAAGGCTTTGCCGGAGAAACGCCGGAACGCGGACGCGTCTGGATGGTACAAACGCCGCAGACTTTTGAGAGGGAAGTAATCATAAAAGCGTATGCGCTGTTTGAAGAAGCCATAAAAGTGCAAAACGAAAAGACTGGGAATGCCGAACAAGGCGGGAAGGCGCCATTCGTTACGGACGATGCGAGCGTGGTGGAAAGGTTCACGGACGTGAAGGTCAAATTAGTGGAAGGTGCTTATGAAAATCTCAAGATCACGACCCCTGACGACATGTTGATCGCGGAAGCTTTTCTGACAGAGAAAAACAAAGGAAAATTTGAAAAAAGTTGTTGACATCAAGCGGCAGATTTGATATTATAACTTTTGCCGCTGATGAGGCGGGACACTTTGGAGAGATATCGAAGTGGTCATAACGAGGCGGTCTTGAAAACCGTTTGTCCGCAAGGGCGCGTGGGTTCGAATCCCACTCTCTCCGCTGGGAGAAAGAGAGATTCTCCTGCTAATTAAATAGCTTTTAAGATCGAGCATTTTGGAGAAGTACCCAAGTGGTCGAAGGGACACCCCTGGAAAGGGTGCAGGTCGTTAATAGCGGCGCGAGGGTTCAAATCCCTCCTTCTCCGTTGCAAGGCGAGAGCCTTGCTTGTACCTTGATAAGTAAACAACAATGCAACCCTGAAAATTCCAGATAAAGGTTTCGAAGCGCGGAGCGCGACGGTGACTTTTGGGACGCGGACGCAAGCTTGCTTGCAGGACGCGGAGCGAAAGGCAACGGTCAATGCGAAGCATTGCGAAACCGAACGGGATGAAGAAGGCTTTGCCTTCGAATTCCGGTTGTCTGAGATTTCAGAGAACAAATACCTAAACAAAACAGTAAAAGCCAGATTAACAAATATCGTTGATCCGGCCGGAAAAAACTTTTATTGAGAGTTTGATCCTGGCTCAGGATGAACGCTGGCGGCGTGCTTAACACATGCAAGTCGAACGGAGTTACGTGAAACCTAGTGATCGTAACTTAGTGGCGGACGGGTGAGTAACGCGTGGGTAACCTGCCGCATGCAGGGGGACAACAGAGGGAAACTTCTGCTAATACCGCATAAGCGCACGGAGTCGCATGACTCAGTGTGAAAAGATTTATCGGCATGCGATGGACCCGCGTCTGATTAGGCAGTTGGCGGGGTAACGGCCCACCCAACCGACGATCAGTAGCCG
>JAEEGL016070114.1_pt1 | contig 16868 bp, 18 predicted proteins | sample 9134231 | NCBI WGS metagenome assembly JAEEGL01 (sample SAMN16246548, study PRJNA631951) | gut metagenome | biome: gut microbiome; feature: rumen; material: fiber-attached | host: Bos | place: Iran: Karaj | collected 2018-10
CCAGTGCTAGTATACTTTGGAGGGTTATATGAAGTTATGTGTTTAACACCATACGAAGATAATTCTATTTCTCTATACTGCCATCCAACATCGCCTTTACGCTGATATTCTATTCTTACTTTGACAGTATGCTTCTTAATCTTTCCACTGTCAGTCATATAATATATACCGGCAGGAGCACTCAGATCTATTTCTACTTCTGAAGTATCGACTCCGATAGGTGATGCACGATATGGTCCAGCGATTAAATTATCACTCGTACTGATATTTTTAGTTATATTCTTTACTACTGTACTCTTTGACTGTGAAAGACAGTTCCAGAAACCGTCCCAGCCGGATAACTCATTACCATACTTATCACATCTTACTACTTTGAATTTCTTGATATTAGGTACATCACCGACGACTCCGTTTTTTATGCCTATCCAACTATGATTAGTTACAAATTCACTAGCCAGTGGTGCCGATCTGGTCTGGTGACTTGTGCTCATATTACCAGATTCTCCACCGTAGATATCGATTATCTTGTAGTATCCATTATCGTCGATAATGCCGTTTTGTGCATCGTATAAATTCCAAGCCTTTTCTGCTTTAGCAGTAATTCGTACTGCATAACATGGTATGCCGTCGTTCTCGTCTATCTTAAAACTATCTGTATCATCATAAAGCAGTGTTATTCCTGAAGTGTAAATTTCATAAGCAGACTCCAGCGTAGGATAGTCGACTCCCCAACCAACTCTAGCAGGCTGATCTTCAGTAGTAATTTCTTCTAATTCTGGATAATCGCGTCTAATAGTTTCCAGCAGGTCAAATACAAAGTGAGTGGCAACATTATCATCCTGTCCAAGAGCACCGTATGAATAATGACTAATTGCAGATATATGACAGTTATTGTACTTATGTGTATTGAATGCCACACTACTTCTACCATAGTAGTCACCATACTCAGCATTACCTACAAAATCGATATATTTACCCTCTAGATCCTTATTAGCGTCACATCTAACACACTTAAATCTAACTGCCGGAACTATCTCAATATCAAATTCATGTGATTTATGCAGTCGCCTGTGAAATGGTATATATTCTCCGCTTATCTGCTTTTCTATGTAGTAGTCAGTGTCATATCTGTACGTCTGAAGCCGGCCACCCAGATATAATGGATCCCATATTACATAAGCCCAACTAACTGCATTCAGACCGTCATAAGTATAGATTTTTTGATTATCACCTGCAGTAGTTGAATATCTTGCCTTTCCTCTTTCGATTTTAGTAAAACCAACATAATGATTCCATGCTAATCCAGATATTCTAGAGTATGTACCTGTGTTTCCTATCTGATAACTCCATCCCGACGCGGGAACACCGTTACTTACTGCCCATCCTAACTCATTACCGAATCTTGACCAGCAACCTGCATAAGAAAATTCACCCAGCCAAACGACAAGATCTAAACCCGACAAAGATGTTGATCCAACATAGCTTATATAGTCAGGTTCAGTCCACAAATTCGCAGTATAGGTAGTATCAGATGAAGAATGTGGTCTACGTGCTTCAGCGGTAAAAGGAGTTAACTGATATTGATGAACGTGCGGAAAAGGACACTCATAATTAGTGCCAATACGCTTTTGAGCACTACAAGCCATCAGTTGTGGATATCCGTCATTCACGTCTTGAAATGCAGGTAAAAGCACCCACTCATCAGATACTCCAGATATCTGGAGAATATCACCTACTTCGTACTTTTCCTGCTGTTCATCATAATTCTCAAACCATACAGATTCGTATTCTAAATGAGTCGTGACTGTATCTGTGCTATCTATACAGTGTATTGTATGACCTGTGCTAGTAACTTCAGTAGAATTATACCAGCATTTTGTAATATCAGGATCAATCGTGTTATTAGACAAATCCTCATTAGGTTCTGCAATATGGTAAGATATTCCAGTCAAGTCTCTTATCGGAGTAGCACCTATGTAAATATCACTTCCGTCCGAAGAATGCTGAAAATACCCTATTCCCTGTGACAGTATTACATCCATATAGAATTCATTATCTACATAGTAGGTATGAGGATCTGATAGATAATCTGGAAACTTTTTGAATGTGCCAAACTGCTCAGGTATTACATCACCTAGTTTGACCTTATTGCCCTGCACATTTACATCATAAATAGATCTAGATTCAGAACTTGTATCTGTGCCAGTCTGTGACCTCATTTTGTTTAATTGTGTCATAAAGTACACAAAACTGACTGCCATGGCAACCAACATAATACCGACCATCACAGATACACCAGCAGGCTCTACTATGAATATCAATTTGGTATGATTTTTTAATGAGGTATTTTTCCAGTCTTCGTATTTAATGATTTCATTATCTAGCCATACGGTAATATGATTATTTTCCAATTCATCATTATTGCTTATTGCAGATAAATATGAATATACACTCATATTCTCAGCAGGCTCTATATTTTCCTGCTCAATTATGAATGATAAATCATTGCGAGGTCTTACCGATACATTAAGCATATTCGCATCCTATTAAATAGAATTTTACCGTCCACGGATGAAATCTAATAGCATCTGATATAGATTCATATTTAGTGCCATATTTGCTGGTATGGAGTAATTTTCCAGATAGTAATATTCCACAATGTACTACTCTATCATTATCATAAAAGCAGACAATATAAATACTATCTTTGGAAGGATTCTTAACTTCATTATATATTATTTTGCTTTTTATTTCTGTCTCAATTTCTTTACTATTTTTCTGACTCGCTAAACTTTTTGTTAGAGGTATATCAATTCCTAATTCATCACGAAAAAATGTAATAACTAGACCCCAGCAATCTAAATTAGGAAACGCTCTACCACCTGCTTGATATTTAACAGACAAATAACGATCAATTAGATACATATATAATCCCTTTTGCGTTTTCTGCCGTATATCTTAAACGAGGGAATTCTGTATTCATCATATCGGCAAAACTAGCAGTGAATTGAGCAGTAGCGCCGGAAAAATGAACTGAATTTATAGTCAATTCTAATTGATATTCTCTTTCTAAAGTTTGTGGATTCCACTGTGATACTATTACAGTATTTATATTCTTATCATCGCATCGTAAAATACGACTCAAATAACTCATAATCTCTCTATTTGTATCACCGATTGAGAAAGTTAAATCTTGAAAAGTATCACCTGAGCATTCGGGTAAAGCGATTGAAAAACAACTCGCTTTATATAACTGCTCATCCAGTGTAATATCTTCCTGCGATAAAGCATAATAGAGTGTTATCTCATGATCGTTATTAGTATTCCATAGCGTTGTGGTAGATTCTACTTTTCTTGCGAGAAGTAGATTAAACTGTAGTGTAGTAATAGGCAATTCTTTACCACTAGCATATAACGATTTTAATGTACTAAGAGTCATACGATATATCCCTCATATCCAGTGTGACAGATATCTTCCACAAACTACCAGTGGAGTTTCTATGTACCAGCGACTTACTGAATTTTCCTGACTGCAGTCTAACTATTCTGGATACTAACTGACCACTATTTGACGGTAATGACATCGTAAACCAGTCAGAACCATAATGGATATCGTTAGAGTAAAAAGCGAACCATGTAGCATACTGCGAATCTGTCATCTGTATAGTAGCATTCACTACTGTATCAGAAACATTGTTCGGATAAACTCTCTGTCTTGCAGTTCCATCGAGAAATTGAGTTCTCATTACTGCTGGAGCATAAGTCTCACTATAAGAAGACTGAAGCGGAAGCGGTAACGATGCCGGATATACTGGATAAGTCATATTAGTATCCTACTCTTTTAAGTCCATAAACTGATTCCATAGCACTAGCACTAGCACCCCCTGTTCTGATGTTAGAAACAAAGATATTTATAATTCTTTCTTCATCATTATCATACTGATCTACATTTCCTGCTCTGCTTCTATCTTCTATCAGATTGATAACGATATTATCCGAACCTCCAATCATGCCACTTGTCTGCTGACGGGATATAACAGTCGCTGGACCTTTTATCAGTTCTGGACCAATTTCTCCAGCCAGTCCGAATGAGCCTGCTGGTATGTATCCACCACGGTCATGAGCACCAGTATAATTTATAGATTTTATCTGAGCAATAATACCCATACCCTGAGCCAAAACCTGCATCCAAGCCACCAAATTCATCGGAAATGGAGCCGCCATCGCATTTGCTACACCTTGATATACGGACATCAAAGAACTTGCTACTGCAAATGATTTTTGTAAAGCAAAAAGGGTCTTATATGTGCCACTTGTTTGATCAAAACCACTAGCAATAGAACCAAAATAATCTGACATCGCTCCGCTTGCCTGTGAATATACGCCTGCAATCTGTCTAGCGGTAAGTTTTGAATTATCAAAATTTGCCTGTATAAGATTATTCCAAGTTAGTCCGTATTTCTCAAGTTTTTTGGTGAACCTGCCTAGCGAATCGGTATTTGTATCTGCATTCCAGTCCTCTTCCTGCTGTCTTATTTGGTCTAAAATATCCTGTCTTTTATCCGCTTCTTTCTGATAGTGATCCGCATACAATTCAGAAAGTTTCTGGAGATGCAAGTCAGTTAACTGCTCTTCTAATGCACGATATTCGTTACTGCTGATTATCTGATTATTCAAAGCATTTTTCAGTATCTCCAGTCTTTCAGAATACCGTATTTTTTCCTGCTCGATATTATCCAACTGATTAAACTGTATTCTCTGAATCTCACCAACTAACTGTTCATAAGAACGTCGTGCTTGATCAGTAGTATCTTTCAGTTTACTCATAGACCTGCTAGCACTGGAACCAGTCTTTCCAGTTTTGCCAATCTGCATTTCTACATCTTTATAGCCAGCAATAGTCTTACTGTTCAAATTTTCTATTGTTTTCAGTCTACTAGTTATCAGTTCATCGTATTTCTCATTACGGTCTTTATGATTTTTATCTTCGATATCCTTTAGTTTCTGCTGGAAAGCATCAGCCGACTGCAGTTCATCTTCCTGCAAGCCTTCGTTAGACTCTGCTACAATTTTTCTCTGTGAATCATAGAACTGTCTTAATGGGTGCTCAGTAGGTAACTGGAGTATCTGTGATAGATCTACTTTTTGTGTACGAGGGTTAAGAAGTGGAGTATTTTCAAGTCCCAATTCCTTGATTTTCTCCAACATCTTGACCTGCATATCGGCTCGCATAGATATCTCTCTAGTAGTACCATGTACCGACTGATAAAGTAGCGATCCTGCCCTTTCTGCATATAACTGAACTTTCTTAAACCACGTATCCAGCAGACCAGCCAAATCGCCTAAACCTAATCTTACAAAGTCAAACCACCCCTCAAAATATCCGATTTCTGCCTTGCAGGTTTCTTCACCCGAATCTGATAAATTCTTGAAAAAATCTTTGAAAGGATCCCATAGATTATGAATTGCGTTTGATATAGTCGAGAATGCACCATTAAACGCTCTCACCAGTGAGCCAAGTACCTGCTGACCCTCGATAGATTTTATCCACTCGCTCAATCTGTCTAATGCCTTAACAGATTCTTCAATACTGCTTGCTATCTGCTTACCAACATCACTATCGGCAATAGCGAGCCACAGATCGCCCCAAGCATCACCCAATCTCTTTGTTGCACCTGTCATCCCCTGCATCTGATAATCAAGTGTTTCTGCAAAATTGCTAGCAGATAACCGTCTAACATAGTCCATAAGAGCGGTATTCGTAGCATCAATAGTCTCTTTTTGTCCTTTGAAAGAGACTTCGATTTTATCCCCTATCTGAGTTGCTTGAATACCTAACTGCTGAAGACTTTTCAGACGTCCAAGCATAGCATTAGACAGAGTTTGTGCTACAGATACCATAGATTGTTCAGTACCAACTGCAATAGCAGATATAGCCTTGATATTTTCTTTTGTAGGAGCAATACCTGACTTATTCAGTGCTATTGCTGATTTAGTGATATCTTGAAAATCTTGCGGTAATTCTCTAGAAAGATTATTAAGATCTTGAAAGAGTGCCTTTGCACCAGATATCGAACCTGTGATAGCCGATAATGATGAAACGGTTCGCTCCATATCCTTGAGCGAACCTGTAATTTTGTCAAAACTGCCCTTGATACCTGCTAAAGCAACGAACCCACCGACTAAACCTTTAAATGATGAGGTTACTGAATTTACTAAAGAACCAACATCAGATCTAATAGTACGTAAGGATCTTCTAAATCTATCTGTATTTAACCCCAGTACTGTTCCCGCATAATTAACTACTCTAGCCATTTTTCTTCCTCAGCATAGATTTAATTCCCTCAGCAGTAGTGGTCTTATCATTAGATTCAGACTCTTGCTTGTATACTTCTATCCAGCAGTCGATTTCCTCGTGTGGTAATTGCATCAGATAACAGAGAGGTATTCCTACCTCTCTAGATATCCTAGCCATTATTCTACCGTAGTTTGTTCTGAACTTTTTTTTACCTCATCGGAGTTTATTAGCCTGCTTTGAGCATCCATAAGTCTCTGCAATAGCGGTAAAGGCAAATCGCATAAGGCTCCATAATTTTCTGGATTTTCAGTCCTGCAGCCATCCTTATCACACATCATAAACATAAGACTATAGAGTGCTTTTTCATCCATGCTAGCAGATTTCAAATCGTTATCATAGATGTAATATAGATGCATCCTCTCACCAGCGTTAAAAGACTTCAGATATATCTTTAGACCCTGCTCAATTTCGTCCGCAGGAACTTCTACTATCGGTATATCTATTCCAGAAACATAATTCTTTATCTTTTCCAGATACATTTTTACTCCTTATGATGCATCAGTAAAAGTAACATCACCGTTGATTCGCATTGAAATTTTGGCTCTGACACCGTCCTCATTAGAACCTGCCACAATAGCATAACCGGAAATCGCCGCATCAAATTCGGCTTCATCACCGTTCTTCCACTGCAAATGCACATGAATATTAGAGCCTGCTTCTGCAAGTGTTTTCAGAGAAGCCTGATTGCTATCACCGGCATACTTGTAATAAGTCATTTCGATTTCAGAAGTGTCTTTCATGCCAGCAATGTATCTTTTGGTCGTATCTGCCAATGTGGTCTGTTCTACAAAAGAACCAGTGTTACCAATATCACCGATTTCAGTCAATCCGTTCCAAGGTTTTTCTGTCTGATCATTCGGACCCTTGAAGGACACGAGCAAGCCAGCAATAAGAGTAGCATTTTGTGGAGTGTAACTAAAAATAGGAGTAACCGTCATAATATACCTCTCTAACGTGAATTATAATTCATTCTAACCGATTCATTATATGCAGAAATGATATCCTGCTTAATTCTATTCATTATCTGTTCTTCTACAGTATTGTATGACTTCATAACCCAGTCATTACCCTTTATGCCCTTTACTTTAGACCCATTATGTATTCTAGATCTACTGCTGGATAAACGACCAGTATAATGGTCTGAAGTGCCAAAATTCAGCCAGATACCACCATAAGTCGGAGCTCTAATCTTTCTTTTCCTGCCAGAAAATACTGTCTCACTCTTTTTAGTATTTCTTACTCCGACAATAACACTCAATCGGTCATTTTTTATTTTAATTCTGCTTCTTAAGCCACTTTTCAAAAGACCTGAATGAGCAGTACCGTATTTATTCAATCTGCCGTTGCTTAACGCTACTCCAGATAATTCTTTTCTCTCTTCCTGCAGTAACGTTCTCATTCCTTCACGAAATGCACCTCGCAATAACTTATTTCTAGTCTTATTATCTAAATTTCTGCTTATATCTGCAATATATTGATTTATTGCAGATAAGGATAACTGAAAGTCATAAGCATCAAATAGTCTACTAGTCATTGCATTTAACATTAAATTTAAGAGTTAATAATGACGCAAGGTACAAGTCTGAATTCGGTTCGTACTGTAAGTCATTGAGTGAGACATAAAATATATTATGTAATATGGATCCATCTTCTGTTCTCAAATCTAATAATTTATCGCAAGCGTCGTCTATATCAGTTCTGCTTTTACTATTCACATAAATTTTAGCAATTACGCTCGCAAGAGTTTTACCATTTTGCAGGTCAGTAATAATACTAAAATCAGATATCATAAAAGATACTGCTATTTCTCCAGTATCATGCTCAGGTATATAGTCACAATAAACATTCCCAGCATTATTTATTCTTGCGGAAATCCAGTCTTTTATACTTGATCTAATTTCAGATATCATTATAAGCCTTACGTTGTTCTATAATGTGATTCGTTATTTTGGCTATCAGATTCAATAGTCAAAATAATACAATTAGTATCATAATCTTCAGATATGTTTATTATATTATAAATTCTATTGCCGTATCTTACTTTTTGAGTAATGTTTATGCCGGAAATAAATCTAATCATAACAGTAAACATATCATCACTAATCAATGCCCCATTCCGAAGCATCTCTCTAGTAGTAATAGGTCGGATATTTGCCCAGACAGAAATGTAATCAGTTAAATCATAATTTAGAATATCAATTCTTCGATTTAATTTTCCACTCTCAATCATACATTACAAATCCTGTATATATCCAGTATGAACTTTACTGCTGGAGGTATATCTGCATTATTAGCACCTGCTGAACGATTATTATAATTCCAGTCTATTAGCATCAATTCTGCTATTCTAATATCGTCAGTATAGTAAATTCCATTATCAGATAATTCAGCATTAGGGTCTGCTTCTATAGGTCTATTAACATACCTGCATATAAAGTTATATGCTGAATTCTCCATAGATAATAACAAAGAATCCTCTATATCATTATCTATACGAGAATATAATTTAATATCAGATACAGTAGGACGACTCATATTAGTCCTCTACGATGTAAATCTAAAATTACTGATGGTAATTCACTTGCTTCGTATTCGCCTTTATCCAGTATCTTGACAGTAAATCCATCTTCACTGTACTTGATAGGCTTCTTAATAGTTATATAAGCACCTTTTTTATTGATTTTAGGTGCTTCTTCTCTAGTAAGTTTTTTCTGCATATCAGACTCCAAAAAGGCGGTGATTTTCACCGCCAACATCAAACAATGGAATGGATAAATTAGGCACTAGTAACTGCAATAGTAAGAACTTTCAATGCCCTGTAGTCCTGCACCAGACCACCAACTCGCTTAGTTGAGTACAGTCCGATGAAAGGTTTATTAGTCAAATCATCTCTTACTACTCCGATTCCTGGTCTATCCAGTACTGCGTAACCTGCTTTCATATCACCAAAAATGATAGGATTCGAAGCAGATGCCACATCTGGTAAATAATCATCAATTACTATCGGATATCCCAGCAGGCGAACTGGAGCATCTGTAGCAACATCTACATCACCGAATACTCTTCTCTGAGTACTATCTTTCAATAACTGCTGGAGGTCAGTATATGTATTAGTATTCATGTACCACTTAGCATTCGGTCTATATACTGCATTGAGCGAATCCTTAATCTTGATAAGCGAATTAAGAGTAACGTCAGTAGCAGATTCAGAATTAACTTTCTGCAACTCATTCCATGTACGAGTTTTATCACCAGCAGTACTGAGGGTATAGGTCAAAATACCTTTTGGCTTATTCGTGCCGTTTCCAGAAATGAAAGCAGACTCTTCTTTATCTGCAAAAGCATTAGCCAAATCTCTGACAAAAGCATTCTGAACATTATACCAACTGTCTGCGAGGAAACGCTGTGAATACATAGGAAACGCATATAATTCACCGAGTTCAGCAGTAATCATATCATACGTCTGTGCATTTGTCTGTGGTCTGGATGAAGTCTCACCTACCCAGTCAGCATCAATGCCAGTTTTCTTATATGGACGTTCGTATTTATTACCCTCTGGAGTAAGAATAGTAGCATTTCTACGAATAACCGACTGCACATTGAGTAACTCAATAACTCTCTTATCAAGTCCATCTGGAACTAAATAACCACCTTGAGCATTAGTCCCTGTATTTCCTGCTACTGGAGGAGTAGGATCATCACGCATAGCGACACCTGCACGAATATAGTCGTGAAATGCTCGTTCGTAATTATCGGTATTCTTTTCCTCAGTAGAAGCAGAAGAAATCTTCGGAGTCTTAATATCCGCAATTTCCCTCTTCAGTGCGTCAATTTCTGACTGCATTCTAGTCATATCTTCATTCAGTTCAACATTATTTTCCTGCATGGTAAAATCCTCATTCTTTACATCAGTTACAATAGCCTGCTTATTCGCTGGAAAGGTTACAAGTGAACACTCCACCAACGAAATTTTACGAATTCCGTATGCTTTTCTTGTCTTATCCCAGATAATATCTTTATCAGACACTCTAAAACCTATAGAAAGTCCTCTTACTGACCTATCCCTAGCATGAGCAAGAGCAGAAACGGCAAAAGGGTCTTCCAGTGTGAATTTTGCAGTACCTTTTAGTCCCTTATCATCAGTATTTAACAATACCCAACTGCCAATAGGCTGATCGGAATTATGCTGCCACAATAACGGTAAATAGCCTAATTCTTGAAACTGCTGGATAGCATCGTCAAAAGCACCATCCATCATATAAGTACCGTATGAATCGATATCATTATATGTGGAAAGGTATCCAGTCAATTCGCCGCTTTCAGATACAGAATCTAATTCGATATTTCTGTACTGGATAGATTCAGTTATTTCTCTAATATCCATTAAATACTCCATTACGCATTATATATTATTGCACATTATTTATAAAATATCAAATTCCGTCACTATTAGGATTGATTATTTTCCCATCTTTATCCATATAAGCAGTATTTAGAGGTAATCTACGAATATCACCTCCTTCACACTTATTCATGCCTAATATATTAAGAGCATCATTTATAGTAATTACACCCATATCAATAAGTGATTTAACATAATTCACCTGTGATGCACTGTCACCTCGCAATAAACTAGATAAATCAAATTTGAATCTATACTGTTTCTGCATTTTTGCAGGTAATAATTGAGTATTAAGTCTCTGCTCTATCCTGCGAATATACGGACTAAGACTGTAATTCACGAACTGCAGATTCTGTTGTTCGATATTGCTGAAAGTAGCATGATCCATATTCGCTACCAAATGAGGAGGTATTCTGAAAACACCACAAATTTCATCCCTGTCATACTTTCTAGACTCGATAAACTGTGCATCCGTTAGGGATATTCTAAACTGCTGGTATTTAAGTCCACCGTCCAAAATCATCGGTTTTCCAGCGTTTCTTGAGCCTACATAGTTCTCATAAAAAGCATCTCTGATTATCTTGTGGGTATCTCTATCCAGTTTCTGATCGCAGGTAAGAACACCACTGGTAATAGCACCATTTTGATATACAGAACTCGCTAATTCTTCAGTCGTATTTGCATTGTTCATAAGTCGGTTAACCTGCCCTATAGGACTGATACCGTGCAGTCCGTCAAAAGCGTTTAATCGTATGTGCAAAACTTCTCTATCAGTACATACAATGCTTTTAGTTTCTCTCTTATTCTCAGTCCCGTTCACAGTAATTACATATTCAGGTTTATTAGTACCTGCTATGTAATTGCAGGATACAGAACTATTTGCCAGCGGTATTAACTCAATAACCTCATCACCAACTCTAGCAATATACGCATAAAAATTACCATATACGTCCAGACACCATGACGCAAGTTCTATAAATTCTGTAGAGGTCATCCACGAATTTGGATTAGAATGTAGCAACCTGTATAGACTGTTATTATATGCGATTTCTTTACCTCCGTCTGGAAGTATCCTGTATAGTCTTAATGGAAGCATAGCAAGTGATTCAGCACGAACACGAATACACGAATATACTGTAGATATTCGCATAGCAGTATCACTCGATATACTATTCACTGAAGAACGGGATAATATATCAGAAATGGAATAATCTCTGACAGATAAATCACTATTTGACTTATTTCCCTTAATAGTCTGCATAAATTTCTCTATAATGCCCATCTGAATCCTCATCACACCAAATCATCATTCTGCCTATTGCCATAATAGCACAAATACATCCGTCTATTTTATTTTCGGCTCTCAAATTCGCCTTTTTAGGAAAATCATTACCATTATTATCTGTCTTAGACTCTACATTAGCAATATTCCAAGCCAAACACTCATTCCCGTCATAATGAAATCTACCAGCGGTAATAGCCGAATTCATTTCTTTCATAGCAGGACTGAAAAATGCAGTAGTCTTACTGAATTCAATAACATTAAGTCCATAGTTTTTCTCACATTCCTGCTCCATCTGTAAAGCATTATATGAGTCAAAAATTACCTCTTTTGGATGAAATATACCTGCTCTTTCTGCGATTATTTCAGTCATATCCAGATAATTCACTTCAAAGCCATCAGATACATTGAGTATTTTTCCACATTGAGTATTTTTACTATTCGTTTGTGCAAAACGTTCATAATATATATGATTCAAATTCTCATTATCCAGCATTGTGGCTTCCGGTAAAAAGAATTCTGGAAAAACGTAATAATGATTATCTCCGTTTTCATTTCTGCAAAAAGCAACACATATACAACCTAGATCCAACTTACTGCTCAAGTCTACAGATATGACACAATCACACCCGATAAAGTCATTTATAGATAATTCGCTATTAGCACATTTAGTCACTGCCTGCATATCAAAATAATTCATACTAGCATTGACCCAGCAGTCTAAATGTTTGGTCAAAAATTTCACTCTTGCTTCATTAGACTTGAATGACTTTTCACACTGACTCAATAAATAGGTTTCTTTTACAGATACTCCAAAATTTGGATTAGCCTTTTTAATAATTCTCAAATTTTCATTTATTACCATCTGCTTTTCTGCATCCTGATAATCATTAGGATTATATATATTTTCCCTGTCTTCTTCGTCTATAGTGTATATTCTTGAAAATAAAATATCATCATGTACTGTTCCCAGTATGTTGGCAACGTTCTCATCGTGTTTTTGCTTGCAGAAAGAAAATAAATCATATCCGGCAGTAGTAATCATAAGAATAAGCGGTTGATCCCTAGCACCTAAACCAGTCTGCTGAGACTCATACAGTCCACCGTCTAAATGTTGGTGAATTTCATCCAGTATGGAACAATGTGGACTACCACCGTCGATAGGAACTCCGACTATCGGCTCAAAAATACTGCCATCTTCAAGTGATATTGATTCTATCTTGATATCTGGTCGGTATTTCTTAATCAGTCCCTGATTTCTCATAAGCATAAGTCTAGCAGGCTTGAATACCTCCAACGCCTGCTTACGATTTTTAGCACCACAGTACACTTCAGAACCAGACTCATTATCTGCCATAAACATATATAAGCCAGTGCCAGCACCAATAACCGACTTACCGTTCTTGCGAGGTATTTCCAGATACGCTTCATTATATCGTCTATATCCTGTATCTTTATAGACCCATCCAAAAATACCACAAATGATATCACACTGCCACGGTTCTAGAACAATTTTAGCATTACACGAACCCCATCTACCTTTGACGTGAGACAATGTTTCAATGAAAAACGCTGTTCTTTCTGCCTTAATCGGATCAAAACGATATTTGAAATCTTCATCGTATTGTCTGTATAGCAGTTCTTCCAGAAAAGATTCGCAACTCGCTATTATCAGCCTGCATCGCTCAATTTTTCCAGATACCACGTCATTGCAGTATTCAATCTGCTTGATAACGTGCTTGAAGCCTTTTGCGTAACTGGGAACGTCCTTTAGTCGCTTTAATCGACCGTAGTATTTCTTAATATCCGCATCAAAATTCTTCATACGTATCCATATCTATAATAGAACGACCGTTAGTTTCCAGCATACAATCGTATATTTCAGATTTTGGATCTAAGGTTAGTGACTGATAACACTTTAGGAAAGTTTCTGTAAAAGATTTACGCAATACGTGAAGAAGCGGTCTATATGTTCCGTCTTCGTTTCTGGTAACATATCCTAAATCAATCAACTGTTCAGTAGTGGCATGAGCCAGTGACATATACTGTACTGCCTGACTTACAATAGGCAAATGATTATACTTGAGTTTACCCCTGTTAATTAGTGTCTTGCAGATAAGTTTCCAGTAGTCGCTAGCACGAGGAAAGTCTTTAATCTCAATAGGACACGGCGGAACCCTTGCCACATTTTCATCAATATGAACATCAGGCAAGTTTCTAGGAGTTCTACCCGCGGTCGAACTGCCCTTTCTTCTGATCTGTACTGATACTTTTTTCAATTTTTTATTCCTTATATGTAATTTAAAGACGTATTTGACCTAATTTGCTCAAAAAATTTTAACTGTGGATGGAGTGCGATACTTCGACATTTCATGCAGAAATACGAAACACCCCCTACCCCCTGAGTCTTCTAGTGTGACTCTCTCTGGATGTTTTTCTGCTATGACATTTTTTGCACAGTGATTGAAGATTATCATAACTATCTGAACCTCCTAACGATTTAGGTATGATATGATCTACCTCAGTAGCACTCGTGTACCTGCCAGATAAAAGACAATGCTGACACAGATAATTATCTCTCTGTAATACATAGCGTCTAATCAATAGCCAGCTAGTACCATAGCCACGTTCATGACGATTTCCCTTGCGTGACTGCCACAGTTCCCAGTTCGGTTTTCTGCATCTATCACAGTAACCGTCCTTGCCAGTGGATTTATTCGTCTTACATGACTTGCAGACAGTTCGATATATTCTATTATTCATGTGGATAAATTACCGATAAACTACTACTTCTAATTATAGTAACGAATCCTGTAAAACCAAGGACTTATCTAAAAAATGGATAAAATGGATAAAAAATTCCCTTTATCCCTTTATATTTATAAAATTTCTTATTTTTTGTTCATTTTTTAATCGTTTTTCCCCTTTTGAAAATTTCCCTATACATTAAGGTATAAATTTTTTTTATCCATTTTATCCATTCTTTAAAAATAAACCCTAGCAATATAAGGATTTAATAATAATTTATGCAAAAAAATTATTTGTATAAATATATCCAAAAACCAAAAAAATATATCCAAAAACGCCATTTTTCTATCCAGCATTTTATCCATTTTTTATCACCCTGGAAAAACTTCATTTTATTGCCGGATAAAATGCGGATAAATTTTGGATAAAATGCGGATAATTTTTGGATAAAAATATCCTACTCTTCAATAGCAGGTTTATTCTTGAGTTTAATGCCGATATACTTCTTACTGTGAGTATTAGTCTTTGTAGATATCAGTCCGAGTTCATCCAGCGTTGTCTGGAAATCAGATTTAGGAGGTACTCTACTATAGTTCATATCATCACAGTAGTTCACAAAATGCTGATACAGTTCTGGTAATGATATCCTATCTTTTGAATCTGTTTTCTCAATACAGTCATTAACAAAACTGGATACCGGATTAGCACTGTCAAGCCACTTCTGTTTGGCTCTGACACATGATTCAGGTTCCTGAAAATATCCTCTCTTCTTAAGTCTTATCATGCCTGCCAGTGCTCTATTCAGTACACCAGATAATTCATTCTTGATAATATCATCTGCGAGGTTAGGTAACATTTCGGTACTTGTGAACCCACGGTCAAAAGGTATGACCATCGCTCTACGTCTAAACCCCCTGCTAACATCCTTAGTTTTCGGTACGCCATTACAGCACAGAACGACGGTGCATACCTTAACGAACTTGAAAGGCTGATATCCTTTAGGATTCGCAGTTAATTCACCGTCCTCAGATAATTTTTTGAGAGTGCCATCTGGTAAAACTGTATTCTTATTCAAATCGTCATCATATACCAGCAGTTTACCCACCAAGTCACTCGTTGCATGAGAATCAGCAAATGCACCTCCTTTGTATCTTTCGATACTATCTGGAACTACTGCATCACCTAGTAATGCAGAAATAATTTTCATCTGAGTAGTTTTTCCATCACCGCCAGCACCCTGCAAAAGCCACCAGTGAGCAGGTCTTTTATCTGGATGCAGTATGTAGCCTATAAATTCGTGAAAGTGACGAATAATATCATCTCTATCTGGAAAGTTCTTGAATGTTTCTTTTAATGCCTTATCATACATAGGACAAGTAGCATTAGGATCATATTTGACGTTTGTTAAAGACAGTAGATAAGAATCTGGATTATGTGGTCTTAAATAGACTTTTGCTTCAGATATTCTATCCAGCCATAACTCACCATTCAGACAATTAATTACCGGATATCTTTTTTCTCTCAATCTTAGACGGTCATTGCAACTGCTGGTCAAACGTGCGATAATTGAGACTGCATCACTTACGACGGTATTTTCTTTGATTTCAATCTCTATTTCCTGTTTTCTCATGTTATCTAGTTCTACCGTCGCAATTTTTCCTACATAGTCTTTAATGATAGGTTTCCAGTGAGTACCCGTATATAGCCAGAATTGAGCATTATCGTTCATGATCAGATACTTACTGCTATGGAACTGATTCTTAAGCGTGTTTTCTGCCAGTTTTCTGCCCATATCGTCAATCAGTTTTTCTTTGATATCTGCAATAATTTTATTAAGGTCTGACTTTGAAAGTTTAGTGACCTGCATGATAGTTTTCTGTGCTTTTATCATGCTAATTGCATCTGCCTGTAGGCTAGCCTTTAATGCCTTGATAATATCACTATTTGGACTGTTTTCTGTAAGTGCATTACTGAGTTTTACTGCTATACATCCACTACTTTTTTCATTACTATCGTTTTCGATATCTTCAAGACCGTCAAAATCGTGTATTATGCGATTTACATCACCACCATAAGTC
>JAEEGL016114375.1_pt1 | contig 16868 bp, 18 predicted proteins | sample 9134231 | NCBI WGS metagenome assembly JAEEGL01 (sample SAMN16246548, study PRJNA631951) | gut metagenome | biome: gut microbiome; feature: rumen; material: fiber-attached | host: Bos | place: Iran: Karaj | collected 2018-10
GAAGTGCCCATTGTTTCTCCTCCCTAAATCTCTTCTTTTTTCAACACCAGCTTGATTGCCCAAGGCGGTACATCATAGTTGTTGTTTTCCTCGTCAAGAAACACAAACGCCGTTTGGTACTCCGGCATCATCTCCGGGAAGGTACCCCAGGCGTCAGTAAAGTAGATGAGCCCCTTCAGGTTTGAAAACTCCTTTTGTTCCCGTAGCCAGTCCACATAAGAGAATACCGGTCGGAAGTCCGTACCGCCGAGGCCGCGGATTTGCATGGCCTTGATGTATTCGTCGAATTCCTCCTGCGTTGTGATCTTTGCATCTTCCTGTATGGTCGCGTCGCACTGAATGATGTGCAGGTTGATCTTCGTGAAAAAGCTCTCTGTGGACTTGAGGATATTCCAGGTCTTCTGCACGAACTTCTGCACCGTCTCGCCCGCCACGGAGCCGGAGGTGTCGATGGCAATGACGAATTCTCGGATGCGCTTGACCTCCTTGTACTCCAGCGGCTCGACCAGCGGCATGTTCTCATAGAGCTGCAGGCCGTAGGTGTAGAAGATGTAGTCGAATTCGTCGTCATTGACCTTCATGACCTCGCCCATCACGGCGAAGCGGCGCAGGAACTCCGTATAGTCATACCGCTCCCGGTTGACCTCCCGGAGGTTCTGGAGCATTGCGCCGGGGTCCTTTCCCTGGCCCATGGAGAAAGTCTCCATGTCCATCTGCATTCGTTCAGACACACCCTGCCAGTCGATCTCGGAGCCAATCACCACCGTGGCGACACCGTCACTCTCGTCGCCGTCTCCCTTTTCGTTTCCATTCCCGGTGATGTTCCCCTGTCCGAGTTTCAGCGCGGCTTTTTCCTCCTCCGTCATGTACCAGACGCGATGGTCGTCTGCGTAAAAGAGTCCGCGCAGCTCAGCCATCTTCGCCGGGGATATCTTCTTGTCCTGATAATACCGATAAAGCTTTTCGGCGGTCAGATTCCCGACTTCTTTCTGCAATTCGGCATAAACCGACTGTTGCTGCGCTTCCCGCGCCGCCTCCGTTGCCCGGAGCCCCAGATGCGTGATCGTGTATTCCGCGGCGATGTCGCAGGCCAGGTCCCACGCCACATGATCCACCAGTGTATGTACGAACATATGCCGGTAGACGCAGTGCAGCACGATATGCAGGTAGTCCCGCACGGGGACCGCCCGCCCCGATTTGTAGCATTTCAGCACATGCCGCGGATCATAGGCCAGCGTCCGTCCATCCGTGGCATAGGTCAGCTCAGGCAATTCCAGAGGAGCGAGCCGACTTAGTGCCGCGTCCAAAAAGCGCAGGTTCACCAAAAGCTGATTTCGGGACAGGCGCAGTATCTCGGAAGCCAGTTTGTTCAGTTTTTCAACTTGGGCCTGCTCCATCTTCAGAACCGACCGCTCGTTCTGTACATGCTCAAGTCATATCCCTCATCCTGTGCGATTCTCAACAGCTTATCATCCGCAGCGTGTTCGACATCGCTCAGATTCATCACTACCATTGGGTACCCATTGCACATTGCGGTTCCGAAATGGTCTTTCAAATCGTCCCTGATCCTGTCATAATCATAGTTGTTCATTTGATCCTCCTGTCAGCCGCACTGCATCGTGTAGCATCTTATTAAACGCATCCTTTACTGCTTGAGGGGCTGTGATTTGAATCATTCCTCCGAACTCGAAGACCCACGCGAAAAACGTCGGACTTACGGAGACTTCAGCAGAGAAGCTGAAGTGCTCTTCATCCAATCGTGTAGGTTTCACTTTTTCTCCGAAATGATCAAGTACCGTATTCATCATCTCGTTCTTGCAGAGCAATTCTACGGTTGCATGCTCGCTGTCAAACAATTGAAACGCTTTCTCCGCAAATGATCCGATGCTGTATTGTTTTGGCTTCTGTACAGCATGTTCTGACAAGAGCTCAGGCACGTCATAAAACCGATCTACACGGAATGTAGCAATCTTTTCGTGTTTGTCCGACCACCCCACGACGTAATAGAAGTCCCCGTTCCACGTCAGGGTATAGGGGCTGAGGATATATGGTCGGCCCTCGTTTTTCAGCTTTTTATGCTTGCTTCCATCGAACGCAAAATACAGAAACCGGACTTTGCGCTGCGTGTTGATCGCGTCGTTCAGTGCGTCCATGATGTAGTAAATATTCTCGTTTCCGGCTTTGATCCGATCAGTAATACTTATGTTTCGTTTCAAAGAAGCCGATTGATGGACACTAGCGAGCGTTGTGAGCTTTTCTGTCAGCTCACGGCTTTTCTTCTCTGTGATAAACTTGCTTGACTCGACAGCATCGATCAACAGCTTAAGCTCGGGCAGTTCAAAAACCCTTTGAGCTAAAAAGTACCTGTTTTGTGTTGATCGAATGGTCTCAATTTCGTATCCGCTTCCAATCAGCGCAGCGATGTCGTCTTGGATGGTAATCCGATAAGAATCCATGCCCCAACGCTCCTTGAGCATTGACAGCATATCCTGAATGGTAAGCGGATGCTGCTCATCACTTTCTGTTTGCAGCAATGCCAAAAGGCGCAGCAATCTGATTTTATTATTCTTTTCCATTCCACCCTCCAGAATGACGAAAGGAACCATGGCCGCAGGGAATATCTGTTACCATAGTTCCTTTCTGTTTCTGTGTGTTTTTACTATATTATATCATGTTTGCATGGTATTACAACAGCAAGATGCCCTTCTTCTCCGGTGGTGTCGAAAAAAAGCAACATCTGAAAAAGAACAAATCGCATTAACTGATCGCTGTTTACTTGCTATTTATAATCTTGTATAATGCTGGTGTAATTGAACAGATTCGGGATACCTCAACTATTTGTAGAAAGAGAGATAGACAATGAAACTCATTCACCTGTCAGACCTGCATATCGGAAAGCGAGTCAACGAATTCAGCATGATTGAGGATCAGGCGTTTATTCTTACAAAGATCATTAACGTCATAGATGAAGAGAACCCCGATGCGGTCATTATCGCCGGAGATGTTTATGACAAATCCGTTCCTTCAGCGGAAGCGGTTCAGCTCTTCGACGACTTCCTGTACCGACTGGCAAAACGCAAGCTGCAGGTGTTTATCATCAGTGGAAATCACGACTCCCCGGAGCGCATTGCCTTCGCTTCCCGGTTGATCGATCTGAGCGGCGTTCATCTTTCACCGGTATACAATGGTTCGATCGCGCCGATTACGCTCGCGGATGCATACGGACCCGTGAATATCTATATGCTCCCGTTCCTTAAGCCCGCCCATGTCCGCCGCTTCTTTCCGGGCGAAGAGACTGTCTCTTATACTGATGCGCTGCTCCTGGCAATCGATAACATGGAGATCGATTATGCACAAAGGAATGTTTTGATTACCCATCAGTTCATCACTGGGGCAACAAGGTCAGAGTCCGAGGATATCTCTGTCGGCGGCTCGGATAACGTGGACGCTTCGGTTTTTGATGGGATCGATTATGTGGCGCTCGGGCACCTGCATGGCCCGCAGAACATTGACGGAAACCAAAAGATCCGTTACTGCGGTTCTCCGCTTAAGTACTCTTTTTCTGAGGCAAGCCATACGAAATCGCTTTCTGTCGTCACGCTCGGCGAAAAAGGAAACTTCGAACTCCGGACAGTGCCGCTTACCCCGAAACGGGATTTGCGGGAACTGAAAGGATCATACATGGAGCTCACTGCGAAGCAGAATTATGACGGAACCGCCACAGACGACTATCTGCATATCACGTTGACAGATGAAGAGGACATTCCCAATGTGATTAGCAAACTGCGTGTGATATATCCCAACATTATGAAACTCGATTACGACAACAAACGCACCCGCTCGAGTTCCGTCGTAACAGATGTGGAAAACATTGAACGAAAGACACCGCTTGAGCTGTTCGACGAGTTTTATGAAAAACAGAACGGCCAGCCGCTCAGCGAAGTGCAGAGACGGTTTTCCGCCGAGCTGATCGAAAAGATCTGGGAGGGAGAAGCATGAGACCGATTCGACTCACGATGTCTGCATTTGGCCCATACGCAGGGAAGACACTGATCGATTTCGATCAATTTGGAGCAAGCGGTCTGTATCTGATTACCGGCGATACCGGCGCGGGAAAGACGACGATATTTGATGCGATCACCTACGCACTTTACGGTGAGGCCAGCGGCGCAAACCGTGAACCCGCTATGTTCCGCTCCAAATACGCCACACCGGAAACGCCGACGGAGGTAGAGCTTGTCTTTTCCTACGGAGGCAAGAAATATACGGTCAAACGCAATCCGGAGTATATGCGCCCCGCGCTGCGTGGTACGGGCTTTACAGCGCAGAAAGCAGATGCGGAGCTGATTCTTCCGGATGGCCGGGTAATCACGAAGGTGCGTGAAGTGGACAACGCGATACGCGGTATTCTCGGGATCGACCGCAACCAGTTTTCCCAGATCGCCATGATCGCCCAGGGAGACTTTTTGAAGCTTTTGCTGGCTGACACCAAAGATCGGCAAGCCATCTTCCGCGACATTTTCCGCACGGGGTACTATCAGGTTTTCCAGGATCGGCTGAAAGAGGCGTCGGGGACGCTAAATCGCCAATGTGAAGAAGCGAGGCGAAGCATCAGCCAATATCTGAACGGCACCGTATGCAGTGAAGACGATACGCTCGCAACAGAATTGGAAAAGGCAAAAAATGGCCTGCTTCTGATGAGCGATGCGCTCCCTCTGCTTGATACTCTTATTTCACAGGACCGCGATGTCCTACGCGGCTTAGACGCTGAATCCGAGAACCTCGGGAAGCAGCTGGAAGAGGTAAATACACTGCTCGGCAAAGCAGAAGAGGCAGAAAAAACCGCTGCTGCACTTGCCACTGCGCAACAGCAGTGTGAAGCCGCGAAGAAGCGACGGGACGAACTGACAGAGACCGTTTCCAAAGCAAAAGCACGGCAGCCCGAAGCGGATGCATTTGCAAAGAATGCCGCAGCGCTGGAAGCACTGCTTCCCGACTATGATGCACGCGAACGGCTCAAAGCCGAATTGACAAGCTACCAGGAGTCTCTGAAAAATGAGGATTCAGAGCGTGAAAAGGAAAAAAAGTCGCTTGACAGTCAAAACAAACGGCTAGATACGCTGAGAGAAGAGCGAAAGACACTTGAAAAGGCAGGAGAAGACAAAGAACGTCTGATCCGGGAGAAAAGCAGCGTAGAGCATAGAGAAACGGAACTTAACGACATTCGGAATATGCTCGCCGAGAAGAATGCGTTGGTGGCTTTGCTCGAAACCGCTCAGCAATCTTTTGTGTTGTCTCAGAGAGAAGCAGATGAAGCAGGCAACGCTTATGACGCGAAAAACCGTGCCTTCCTTAGTGAACAGGCCGGCATTCTCGCACAGACACTTTCACCCGGTCAGCCTTGCCCTGTCTGCGGCGCGGCCGAGCACCCGGCTCCGGCAGTGCTATCGCATACAGCACCGACAGAAGAACAACTGAAACAAGCCAGGAAGAATGCAGAAATCAAACGCAAAGCTGCAGAAGCAGCCAGCTTAAAAGCCGGCCAGCTTCGCGCTAAAGTTGAGGCAAGTGAAAAAACTATTCTGGAGATGGGAGAGAAACTGCTCCCTTCGCAGCCACTGGAAGACATCGAAGACAAAGTCTCGGCCGAACTGGATTCGATAGGCCGGACGATTGTGGCACTCTCTGAAGCCATCGATACAGAACAAAAGAAACAGCTAAGGAAGGAACAGCTTGATGCACAGATTCCCGATGAAGAAAAAAGGCGCGAGCAACTTGATCAGTCGCTTCGCGCAAGAGCTGAGAAGATTTCCGGGCTGAAGGCCAATGAGGCCGCACTCCAGAGTCAGGTCTCCGACATCGGGGAAAAGCTCAAATTCGCAGATAAAAAAGCGGCCGAATATGAGCTCAACCGTTTAACAAAAGCACAGGAAGGAATCAAGGCAGCAATCACCGAATCTGAAGATGAATTGAAAAAGCAGGAGGTCCTCTGCTCTGAGATCAATGGCCGCATCAGCGAGTTGAAGAGTGCGCTTGTAAAAACTGATGCACTCGACAAAAAGCAGCTTATTGAGCGTCAGGCGGATCTGGGCGACAAAATCAAAAACACAGCTCAGATGCAGAGGCAACTGCACACGCGTATTGCGACCAATCAGTCAGCAGTCGAGAACATCCGCGTCAAGGGATTGGAATTGGATGCTATAGAAGAGCAACGGGCATGGACAAAGGCATTGTCAAACACAGCGAACGGGAATATCACCGGCAAAGATAAGGTTATGCTGGAAACCTATGTACAGACGGCCTATTTCGACCGAATCATCGCACGTGCCAACACCCGGTTCTTTGTCATGTCCGGCGGCCAATATGAATTAAAGCGTCGGAAGGAGGCTTCCGACTTCCGCTCACAGAGCGGCTTGGAGTTGGATGTGATTGATCACTACAACGGCACAGAACGCAATGTAAAAACGCTCTCCGGAGGTGAATCATTTAAGGCCTCTCTATCTCTGGCACTCGGCCTTTCCGACGAGATCCAATCGTCCGCTGGTGGTATCCAGCTCGATACAATGTTCGTGGACGAGGGCTTTGGTTCGCTGGACGAAGAGTCGCTACAGCAGGCTATGAAAGCTTTGTCCGGACTGACGGAAAGCAATCGACTTGTCGGCATTATTTCCCATGTCGCAGAATTGAAAGAAAAGATTGACAAGCAAATCGTTGTCACGAAAGGAAAAAGCGGCGGAAGCAAAGCGGACATTATCGTGTGAGGATAACAAATATGATAAAGACAATTAATATGCGAAACTGTGCGTCTTATGATGAAGCTGGAGTTTCGCTTCTGGAATGTAATAAAGTCAACTTCATCTATGGTCATAATGGGAGCGGGAAATCAACAATAAGCAATTATTTGCAAGGCGAATCTCCGGACTCTTTTCTTGACTGTTCCATAGAGTGGGAATTAGGAACTGAGGCAGAGATCCTCGTTTACAACAAGAATTTTAGAATAAAGAATCTACAATCAATGCCGGGTGTTTTTACTCTAGGCGAAGCGACTGCAGAGCAGATCAAGCATCTGGAAGAGCTGAAGAGCGATGCAGATAGACGTCGAAATGAACGAATTGCTGTACAGAATAGTATCCAGAAGAAAAAAGAAGAACAATTATCACTGACAAAAGTATTTGAAACGAATGCTTGGGAGACTATTCTAAAGAAAAACGAATCTGTCTTTTTGGATGCATTTGCGGGATTGAGGTCAAATAAATCTAAGTTCTCTGAAAGAGTACTAAAAGAATATGAGAGAAATCCAGCGAACAATAAAACACGTGCCTCTTTAGAAGACGAAGCAAGAGTCCTTTTTGGGAAAAGGCCCGAAAGATTAGTTGCTGTTACGATTCCAGACACAACAGTGTTACGAGAAATTGAGACCGACGAGATATGGCAAAAGGTGATAGTGGGAAACAAAGATGTTGATATGGCAGCTTTGATAAACTATCTAAATAACTCAGACTGGGTAAAGGCAGGTATCGGGTATATCAACAGAGACACAGGCATATGCCCCTTTTGCCAAAAACGCACAACTGATGACAATGTTATTGATCAATTGAATCAGTTTTTTAGTGGAGAGTATGAACGACAACTGAAACTTGTTGAAGATTACACGGAGCAATACCGAAAACTGTCGTTATCGTTGTTGGTGGGAATCAATAACTGGATTACATCTGCCAAAGAACAGAATGCCGAATTCAGTTTTGAAAGATTGGATGGTTGTTTACAGAGTTTACAACTTCAAATTGAAAAGAATACTGAACTTCTAGAAATAAAACACAAAGAGCCAAGCAGGCAAATAATCTTGGATTTAACGAGTAACACTTTAAAGACTATTGAGGAGTTGATGGGCTCATTCAACAACAAGGTTAAAGATCACAACAGATTGGTTGATGAATATACAAAAGAAAAGAATAGGCTGATAAATGAGATCTGGGCATTGTTGATCGATGAGAATCGGACGATAATAAAGAACTACACCCAATCGGTTTTAAGTATTTCGAAAGCAATCAACGGGATGAGAGAAAAAGATTTGGCACTCGGAAGAGCAATCAATGACATTCAAAACCAGATCATTGAGGAGTCGAAAAATGTTACTAGCGTACAACCAACGGTCGATGCAATTAACAGGGCTCTAAAAGCATATGGCTTCGAAGGGTTTCAAATTGTCGCTTCTAAGGAAAATCCAAACCAATACCAAATCCTTCGCCCGAACGGGATGATTGCAACGGACTCGCTCAGTGAAGGAGAAGAAACTTTCATCTCATTCTTATATTTTGTCTATATGACGCAGGGCGGATTGAACACAGACAAAATCAACGCACACAAAGTTATTGTTATCGATGATCCAATTTGCAGCTTGGACAGTTCAATTTTATATGTTGTAAGTTCACTTGTCCGAGAACTAACCGCCTACGCAAAAAAGGGAAAAAAAATATTGATCAAGTATTTGTGTTGACGCACAATGTGTATTTTCATAAAGAGGTATCCTTTTTAGATGGTCGAAATCAGATTGATCCCAAAGTTTCTTATTGGGTTTTGAACAAGAAAAACGAGATTACTACTGCGCAGCAATATGGAAATACAAATCCTATCACTACTACTTATGCATTGCTATGGAAAGAGGTTAAAGAATCCAATTCCATTTCCAGGGTCTCACTTCAGAATGCAATGAGACGAATCTTAGAGAATTTCTTCGGCACACTTGGCAATTCCAATATTGATGAAATCCTAAAGCATTTTGAATTTCCTGAAGAGAAATCAATTTGTAGGGCTTTGTTTAGTTGGTCAAATGATGGTTCTCATTCTATACCGGATGATTTGGAGTTTAGTGAAGATAATGATTCCAGCGAGAAGTACAGAAAAGTGTTTAAGGATATTTTCTATAACACTAACAATCAGTACCATTATGACCGGATGATGGAATAGGATAGTCTCCTAAGGTAAAAGGTTTTTCATCTTCTCCAACGCCTTCTTGCATGCCTTCTCCGCCGTATCCGGCGAAGACAGTCCATATCGCAGCATGAGGTCGGTATAGGTCCACTTTTCCAGCGGCTTTCCGTCCTTATCCCGCGTAGCGAAGCACTCCGGACAGAAACCCAGGTGCAGGGAGAGCATATCGCGCTCCCGGTAGTCCAGCGACAGGAATGCCTCATACAGATTAGAGGCCTGCTCATCCCGGAAAAACATAGTGCTTGGCTCACCGCTGCGGTCACAGGTTACGTCCTCAGCACCTTCCTCGCCGTCTTCATCCTCGTATGTGCAATAGAAATCTGTGAACTGCATGTTTTGCAGCCCGCCACGGAGCATTTCTCGCACCCGCTCCGGCTTGCGGTGGATCTTCTCCGAAATCAAGGCAATTGTTTCATCATCGGTCTTGTAATCATGCTCCGCATAGAGGCGCATTGCTGTTCTTAGCAGGTAATATTCCTTATCTGTCGGCACGGTGAAGCCGGTCCGCATGGTGCGGATATAGTCATCCATGGCCCGCTTGAGCTCATACCTCGCGTATGGGACAAACGGGCCCTTTTCTTTTTCATAGCCCTGCAATGCCCGCAGCAGGCCATAGATGCAGGCGCTCTTGATGTCTGCGAAGTGTCCTTGCATGGCGTATTCCTGCACATAGCCGATGGCCATGTCGTTGATCGCAGGTTCATAGTAATGCAGAAAATGCGCGAAATGGGTTTTGTCTCTCGTTTCCAGATAGAGCTCTATAAAAGCCTGCAAGGGTTTCTTCGGCGGTTCCGGCGTCAGACGATAACGGTACAGTTCTTTCTCCCATTCTTTCACCGCTATCGCCTCCCTTCGCAATAACTACCGCCGTTCCGCGTCGTGATAGAGCTTTACGCGCTCCATATCCTGCTCATACTGGTTGACCGCATACTCGTGGTCGGACTGTGCCCGCTGCTTGTGCTCTTTTGCCAGCGCCTGTGCCTGCGTTGCGAAGTCTTTTGTGATGGTACCCCGACTCGTCTCCGATCGAATCGCGGCGCACCGGCGATTATACACGTCCGTTACCGGATCGCCCTCCGCCAGTTCCTTGCGATGGACGGATGCGGCATAGGCCCGACAGGTCAGGCGGCCCTTCCGCCCCTCATAGGGCGAGAGACCGGAACAGTACATCGTCCTTCTCGCACTCTGCATCAGAAAGTAATTCCCGCAGATCGGGCAGCGCCGGGGATAATGCCCGGAATGCAGTCCCTCAAAGAAATCTGTGAGCAGAAGGCTGTAAAAACGGTCGAAGCGCAGCCGCCGCGCCACCGTCGCGTCCGTACTCGCCCGGTTCTTTTTCAGCCCGGTATACTCCACCGTCAGCGGCAGCGGAGGAGAGCCAAACACGTCCAGCGCAATCGGCAGCAGACACTTTTCGTCAAGGCGGTTTGCCTCATTCAACCGGGAAATGAAAGCTTTGAATTGCTTCTGTGCCCGAATAACATCATCTGTCACTGCATCGAAAGAGCGCAACGCCGCTTGTATCTCTGTGAGCAGGACCTCCGTCTCGGCGGTATTCGCGCTGTCGGTCATCCGAGTTGCTTTGCCAACTGCGATTTCATCTTGCCCAAGCAGCCCTACAGTGGCGCGGCTATGGAAGTATTCGCAAATACGCTTTCCGTTTGTCTCGGTGAACAGCTCCGTGATATGCGCTCTGATCGCATCGGCGTCCAACGTGTTGAACGGAGGCAGCGTCGGGAGGGCCTTCATGATCTCCAGCGTGTTGCCCCCGGCCTTTGTGAAATCCTCTATATTCAGATACCCAGATCGGAGCTGATCGAGGATATGAAAGCTGACCGCATCCCGAAACACGGCGATGCGTGCAACGGCATCGTTCACATAGTATTGGTTCAGAAATTGCATGACGAAGGTCCCAGCCGGGTATTTCTTCCCACCGAGATAGACGCATCCGTCGCGGTAATCCGCTGTCAGAATACCGGCTGAAAAGGAAAAGCCCATCCTGCCACGCTCCCATTCTCTCAAATTTGCTATCCCAAAAACCGGACTGTAAAGAGTTCTCAGTAAAATTACGAATTCTGTTCGTCGCATTGATATCAAGTTATTCGGATTATATCTTAAAACTTAACTGAAATCAACGTTTTTCAACTGTTGCGCTTTTATATTTTGTAATGTTGCTTGATTCCATGAGAAATCCCATTTCTGACGTATTAACTAAATAGGGGCACGCGAAAAGGCCGCTGAGGCAGCTACCTCGGCGGCTTTTTGCTGCCCAAATCACGAAGGGAGGGATTCAGATGACTTGGAGGATCACTGAGGAACAGGCCGCACAGGTACAGCGTCTGGCACGGAGCGACTGCTGCAACTGTTCAGACGGGAACTGCCTGCTGTTGGACTACGAGGAGGCGCAGACCTGTGTGCAGCTGATTTGTACGCACGCGATCTACTGTCGCTATTTCCGGGATGCGGTTCTGCCAGGAAACAAAGAGCTTTATGAGGAGATCATCAAGCAAAACGGAACGGAGGTGAAACAGACATGGACACATTAATATTGAAAACCGATCCGGAGTTTCAGGCACAGATCCCGCCTCTGACAGAGGAGGAGTTCGATCAGCTCCGAGAGAACATTCTCGAGGACGGATAGGTCTATGAGCCGATCGTTGCATGGAACGGCACGATCCTCGGCGGGCACCACCGATGGAGCATCATTCAGGAGAACTGGGACGAGCTCAAAGGCCGGTACAGTATCTTGAATATGGACTTTCCCGACCGCTGGGCTGCTTTCGATTGGATGTATCGGAAACAACTCGGTCGCCGGAATCTCTCTGAGAAGCAGCGAGCGTATATGATCGGGAGAATGTACGACGCCCGTAAGCACAGTGTAGGGGGCCAGCTCGGGAACAACAACGCACAAAAACGGTGTGGCCACGGTGACCACATGGATTTGCTGCAAGAGCGTCCCATTCGGACGGAGGAGCAGATCGCCGCAGAATTGGGGATCGGAAGCAGGACCGTTCGACGCGCCGCTGAGTTTGCGCGGGGCGTGGATGCGCTGAAGGCTGTGTCACCAGAAGCTGCCGAGAAAAACCTTTTGGGCCAGTGCGATTTGCCTTGGGAGGATGTTCGAGCGATTCCGAAACTGGAACAGGACGCAATAGAAGCGCTTGGCGGTTCCATCGTCAGCGGAGACCCGATACCCAGGCAGGTGTTTCAGCCCAGACGGAGAACAAAAGCTGAAGAGGAAGCATATGCGAAGCTTGAAGCCATCGAAAGGGACATGTATGACCGATCCACGGTTCCCGAATATACGGTTGACAGTTTTGTGGACGATATCTCTCTTTGCAGCGGCAGCTTTGTCCAAGAGCTTCGGGACACGATCAAGGATCGCGGCTCAGTCATTACCGCAGAAAACATGGAGGTCGTGATCCAAGCCATAGAAATGACCGTCATTGGCGAGTGTCATAAGCTGATCGAAGAGATCAGACAGAACGGTCCTAAAATGTAGGACCAAACAATTACGAATGGAGGAATTCAAAATGAAAGACATGAACGGAATCAAGATTATCGGCGTGGATAACGGCTACGGCAATACCAAGACCGCCAACCACTGCTTCAAGACTGGCATCCTCAGCTACGACGCCGAGCCGCTGTTTACACGGGAGATGCTCATCTATGAGGGGCGTTATCACCTCATCGGAGAGGGCCACAAGGAATTCGTGGGCGAAAAGACCAGGGACGACGAATTCTATCTGCTTACCCTGGCCGCCATCGCTATGGAGCTGCACGACGCGGCTCTCACGGAGGCGGACGTGTTCATCGCCGCGGGGCTGCCGCTGACCTGGACGGCGGGACAGAAGGAGAAGTTCAAAGCATACCTGACCCGGAACAAAGAAGTCAGTTTCACGTTCCGAAAAGCGGACTATCGCATCCGCATCGTCGGCGCGGCGGTCTACCCGCAGGGCTACGCCGCCGTCGCGGAGTCCGCCGGAGCAATGGAGGGGATGAACATGGTGGCAGACATCGGGAACGGCACTATGAATGTGCTGTACGTCAATGACGGCGTGCCGCTGTCCGCTAAGATGTTCACGGAAAAGTTCGGAACGTATCAGTGCACCCTGGCTGTGCGGGAGGCCTTTCTGCGCCAAACGCAGCGGGAGATCAGCGACGCCATCATTGAGAAGGTGCTAATCACCGGCACGGCAAACATCGCCGCAGCCGATCTCAAGATCATCCGCAACGTGGCTGCGGATTACGTGAAGGACATCTTCCGCCGCCTGAGGGAGCACGGCTACGACGAGAACACCATGATGCTGTATATCGCCGGAGGCGGCGGCTGCCTCGTCCGAAACTTCTATAAGTTCAACGCCGACCGTGTTCTTTTCGTGGAGGATATCTGCGCCGCCGCCAAGGGTTATGAGTACCTGGCAGAGCTTCAGATGAAGGCAGGGGTCATCGGATGAGCGAGTATCGGATCAACGTGCGGTTCAGCATGGAGGATGAAGCTCAGCGCCGCGCAGCGGAGTTTCTGGATACGTTGGACCGGGAGAAATACGGCTCCCGGAACGCCTTCGCCGTGAAAGCGATCTGCGCTTATGTGGATGAGCTGCAAAACGGCAATCCCAATGCGCGGCTGCTGGAGGATATCCGGCAGCTCTTTTTGGAGCTTGCGCCTACGTTGCCGTCTCCTCCGATCGAGCAGCCTCAGCCCAAAACGCTGACCGCTGAGCTTACCGAAGCGCAGAAACAGAAACAGGCGTCGGCGGCATTGGAGTTTCTGAAGAGTTTTTGAATGTGCCGGAATCGCCTGCTTTTGTGCCAGACAGGGCGTTGTTGAAGGATTGCGGCAAAAATCCGAGCCATGCAGACAGATCAAATAAAACGAGTGGGACACGGCCAGACCGACGGGAATCATCCTTCGGAGGCCGTGTCTCATAGTTTAACGAGCATCGGATCGCGACGGCGCGATCCATAACCCAGGGGGACACCCCTGAATACCCCGTGATGATTGGAGGACACAAAATGAATGATGAAAAAGAAAAGCTGGTCAGGGTTACCATCCGCATGACCGCTGCGCAGAAAGACCAGTTGGAAAAGCGGGCCGAGAAAAGCGGCGTACCCATGGCTGCATATGTGCGAAGCCTGCTGGCAAGGCGGGTGCCGGCAGCGGAGCCGCCCGATGCGCTCTGGCCGCTTCTGGAGAACCTGTACGGTATCCACGATATGCTCCTGCGCATCCGAAAGCCGGAGTTCACCGACGCGGCGCGGCGCCTGGAGCAGACGATCCTGGATTTGCAGTCGGCGCTGACCGAGCCGAGGAAGGCGACCTCCTGATGGCGACCACAAGCCTCTGGCATATTGAGGGACACCTCCGGGATCTGGTGGACTACGTGGAGAACCCGGAAAAGACCTACCCGGAACTGAAAGATCTCTGGGACGCCTCCCGCTACGTTCAGCGCCCGGCGGCCACGGCGGACGGGCACTATGTCACCGCCATCAACTGCCTGAAAGAGACTGCTCTGGAGCAGATGATCCTGACCAAGCGGCAGTACGGCAAGACCGACGGATATATCGCGTTCCATGGCTATCAGAGCTTCAAGCCCGGCGAGGTGACGGCACAGGAGTGCCACGACATCGGCGTGGCGCTGGCAAAGGAGATGTGGGGCGACCGCTTCCAAGTCCTTGTTACCACCCATCTGGACAAGGACCATCTGCACAACCATTACCTTTTTAATTCCGTGAGCTTCCGGGCCGGAAAGAAGTACAACTATTCCAAGTCCCAACTGCAGCGGCTCAGGGACGTATCCGACCGGCTCTGCGTCGAGCATGGCCTGAGCGTCATCCGCAATCCGCACAAGGCTCCGTCCCGCCCCGTGTATCTGGATGAGAAGGACGGCAAGCCCACGCGGTACAACATCTATCTGAATGACGTATGGGATGCCATTGAAAAGAGCATCAGCCCGAAGTATGCGGAGAAGTATCTGAATGAGCTGGGCTATATCACGGACTTCACCGGGGAGCACTGGAAGATCCGGCTTCCACAGTATCAGCATTTCACCCGGCTGGACACGCTGGACGAGCGCCTGACGCCGGAGTGCATCCGGTATAACTGCGGAAGTCGCGCCCGCTATGGGAACAGCCATGCGGAGGTTTCCTATCCGCCCCAAATGCCGAAGGAGCTGGCGCATGTATGGCAGCCCTATGTCCGAACGAGCCGCATTTACCGGCTCTACCTCTATTATTGCTATGAGCTCGGCATTCTCCCCAAGGATACAAGCTATCAGCCGACCAGCCCGTTTCTCCGGGAGGAGCTGCGCAAGCTGGACCTGTATGACCGGGAGACGCGCTTCCTCGGCAGCAGCGGGATCGAGACGGTGGAGGAGCTGCAAACGGAGATCACAAAGACACAGCACGAAATGGACGCTCTGGTTGAGGAACGGACACACGTCACCTATGCCATGCGCCGCGCCACACCGGAGAGGAAATCCGAGTTGCAGGAACAGAAAGCTGCTTTGACCAAGCGTATTACGCCGCTGCGGGAGAAGCTCAAGCTGATGCGGGACATTGAACGCCGTTCGGCGCACATTGACGAGACGCTGACCCGCGTGTATGAAAGCGAGGAACGCGCCTTGAACCCCGGCATTGAAGACAAAAACAAATATCAGAAAGAAAGGACGTATGACAGATGAAACCGATCACGACTATTCCCATTGCCAAACTCCGCGCCTTTGATGGGCATCCCTACAAGGTGCTGGACAACGATGAAATGAACGCTTTGATTGAGAGCATCCAGGAAAACGGCATTCTGACGCCGCTGCTGGTGCGGCCACTGGAGGGAACGACAGATGAATACGAAGTGATCTCCGGGCATCGGAGACTGCACGCCGCACAGAAGGCAGGGCTGGAAACGGTCCCTGCCTTTATTCATGCCATCGACCGGGATGCGGCGTCCATCCTTTTGGTGGACAGCAATTTGCACCGTGAGCACATCCTGCCCAGCGAAAAGGCGTTTGCCTATAAGCTGAAACGCGATGCTTTGTCGCATCAAGGCTCTGCTTCTCCCCAAGTCGGGAAGAAGTTGCTGACCGTAGAGCGTGTAGGACTTGAATCTGGCGACAGCAAAAACCAGGTGCTGCGCTATATCCGCCTGACCCACCTTGGTCCTAAATTGTTGGACCTGGTAGATCAGGGGCGGATCGCTTTCTCCGTCGGCGTGGAACTGTCCTACTTGGACATGTCTGCGCAGGAATATCTCGCGGAGTTGATCGACGGGAACGAAGCCACGCCGTCCTATTCCCAGGCCGTGCGGATGCACCGGGAGAACGGTCAGGGCTTTGAGCCCATCTCCCGCGAACGTATCGCTGAGATCATGGCAGAGGAAAAGCCCAACCAGCGGGAGCAGATCCGGTTGCGCCGTGAGGATTTCAGCAGGTTTTTCCCGGCAGAGTATTCTGACCGCCAGATCCGCGATGACATCATCGCCGGCCTTGACCTGCTGCGCCGCCAGCGCATCCGGGAACGGAACCGCGACGCCCGGTAAGAGAGGAGTGCCAATCATCCAATGAAAGAAACGTGCATTCTTGAACCGGAGCACACTGCGAAGACCGAAGTCGAGGTAAACGGCGGTGATATGCAGATCCCTGAGCACGCGATCTGCCGCTTTGCCCGTTTCCTGTTACCCAAGCTCCAGGCCGACCTTGAAACCCAAACGAAATCCGATGAATCCACCCTTGGGTGAGCGTAAGCTCACCCCCTACATAGCCGCACATTTGCGGTATCTGAAAACATCATTACAATGAAAAGAACAGGAGTGGATTTTTATGAAAGCAGTCATTTATGCGCGGTATTCATCGGACAGTCAGCGGGAAGAATCCATCGAAGGC
>JAEEGL017207808.1_pt1 | contig 16868 bp, 16 predicted proteins | sample 9134231 | NCBI WGS metagenome assembly JAEEGL01 (sample SAMN16246548, study PRJNA631951) | gut metagenome | biome: gut microbiome; feature: rumen; material: fiber-attached | host: Bos | place: Iran: Karaj | collected 2018-10
AAGACGGTGGGCAGCTCTTTGTATTTTGAATTTTGAATTTTGAATTTTAGCTCGTTATAACGTCCCTCTATACCTGAGAATACCTCATTTGCCTCTTTTTCTTTTCCAATAAACATCCCCACGAACTTCACCCACTCGGCCTGCGCCAATGGCGTAGCCTCCTTGTAGCCAAGGTGAGGAATGAGCATGATGCCCGTTTCCTTGATGGTGTCGTAACCTCCACGCTTGAAGGGCGAGATGAAGATGACGTCGGGATTGGCGGCCAGGATTAGTTCCGTGTCGAAGTTGCCCTCCATGCCAATCTTCTGTATGCGACCGTCTTTCACACGTTGGAGGATGTCCTCGTTATAGAGATTCTTCGTGCCTGTGAGTCCTTTTATGAAATCGTGCGCCGCAAGTGCCGTGAAGTTCGACAACTGCAATGCGGTCATCGTGATGGTACTGCGTATCGGCACTTCCACGCGCTCATAGCCTTCCGGCACTTCCACTCTGCTGCCACGAGGCACAAGGGCGAAGCTGTAGCCGATGGGCATGCGTTCGTCTTCCTTGGCCTGTGGGTCGTTCACCTCCACAAGGCGCACCCCTTCAGCCAGATACTTGACCGTAAAACCTTTTGCATATTGAGGCACGATAATCTGAGCTGAGTCTTCCATCTCGGAGGCTGCTCCCTCATGGTTCTTCTCATTTGAAGGACTTTGTGTGCAGGCACACATCACTAGGAGCATCAGTGCCACACACCATAAAACACCATATCTCGATTTATCCATACTTTGATTATTTATGAAAGGCAACACACCATCGTCAGATAGCATGCCAGTTCTACCATCAGCACTACAGCGCCACAACAGTCACCTGTGTAGCCACCGATTCGCCTTCTTACAAATACATACAAAAAATACATGACCAATGCCGGGACAAAGACAACGGCTGTCCACACGACCTTGTCGCCCAACCACCACAGCAGGGCTGCCAAAGGAAGCAGTCCCTGCAATGCCAGACCGATGCCGGCCCAGAGTGTGGGCTTACGATAGACGACGCGTGCTTTGGCTTCCTCTTCCGTACGGGCATAGGGCAGCATTCCTACAAACTGCGCGGCAAGCATGCGGGCATAGGCATCAGCGGCAAAGATTGTGAGTGCCGCATACAAAGGGCGTCCGATGGAAAGGAGCGAGGTGAAAAGCAAGGCAAGATAGAGCACCAATGCCAACACCCCATAACTGCCAATGTGCGAGTCCTTCATGATGGCCAATATGCGTTCGCGGTTTGCACCTCCACCAAATCCATCGAAGAAATCGGCCAGTCCGTCCTCATGCAAAGCTCCCGTGAGCATCATCCGCACAACAATGGCCAGCAAGATGGCAAGGGGATAGGGCATGAACATACTGCCAAAATACAGCGTGGCAGCCATCGCGCCACCAGTCAACCAACCCACCATAGGCCACCACTCCACCACACTTTGATAGGCCATCTGCGGTGGCTGGTGGAGTCGCCAAAAGGGCAACCGCGTGAAGAAGATAAATGCGGCCCAAGGGCGGTCGTACCACTTTATGTTTAGTTCAGAATTCATAATTAATAATTCAAAGTTCAATATTCAAAATTCAACCATTAAACCTTTAACCTTTTAAACAGGGCGAAGCCTGATTAAACCTTTAAACCATTAAAAGTATTTCGTGATGTTTGCATTCTGAAAGTTGTTCATCTCGTTAATCATGCGCACTGCCGAATCCACGATGGGGAAGGCACACAAGGCTCCCGTGCCCTCGCCCAAGCGAAGTCCAAGGGAGAGGATAGGGTCGGCCCCCATCGCATCAAGCATCAGACGGTGACCACTCTCGTCACCCGAATGGCAGAACACCATATAGTCACGCACCTCGGGATACAGTTGGATGGCAGCCAGCGCGCAGGCGGTCATGATGAAACCATCCACCAGCGTCAACGTCTGTCGCTCAGCAGCCCTGAGCATAGCCCCAATGGCCACCACCATCTCAAAACCACCGAAGTATCGGATAGCATCTTCCGTTGTGAACGAAGCATATTGCTCGTGGAAATGTGCCAAAGCACGTTGCAGCACATCGTACTTATGACGAATGCCCTCGGCATTTATGCCCGAACCCGCTCCCACACATTGGTCGAGGGGAATATGGCAGAAGAGGTGCATCCAGATGCTGGAGGGCGACGTGTTGGCAATGCCCATCTCGCCAATGCACAATACGCGGCACCCCTCATCGATGCACGCATCGGCAAGTTCTGCACCGACCTTGACGGATTGTTCATATTGCTCCTTCGTCATGGCGGCCTCGTGCAGGAAATTCCGCGTTCCTCGGGCTATCTTGCGGTTGATGATACCATCTACTTGCGAGAGATCGTAATCCACCCCCACGTCCACAATGCGCAACTTGAATCCATGCTGACGGCAGAACATGTTCACCCCACCGCCACCGCGCGTGAAGTTGATCATCTGTTGCCAAGTGACCTCACGCGGAGAAACGCTCACGCCCTCGCGCTCAATGCCGTGGTCACCGCCCAACAACAAGTGGCAAGGGTGCGCCAAAGAGGGCGACAATGTCTGTTGCACCAAGCACACCTGCATGGCCAACTCCTCCAATCTACCCAACGAGCCCTTTGGCTTGTTCAGGTTGTCTATCTTGTCCTGTATGGCAGGACGCAGAGCCTCATCTGGCCGCTGAATACAAAAGGACCCTCCCCAACCCTCCTTTAAAGGGCGGGAAGTAGTTAGGTTCATAGATTGGGAATCTATCATATAACTTTTATTTTTCATGTTTATACTCCTCCCCTTTGGGGGAGGTTGGAAGGGGGCTGTTTTTCACCTTTAACCTTTCACCCTTCATCCTTCACCCTTAATCTTAACGGGAATTCCGCTTACCATCATCACCACCTCATCGGCCCGACTGGCCGCATACTGATTGAGCCAGCCCAACAGGTCGGTAAACTGGCGCTGCACCTTGCTTTCGCTCGTGCCGCCCCACCCTATCTCGTTGGTCACGAGGATGAGCGTTGCCTCCTGCTCACACAGTTTGTCGAACTCCGTCTTCAAGACTTCCAGCGCCTTGTCCACATCTTGCGTGTCGAAGAAGAAGTTCGTGGCCCACAGGGTCAGGCAATCCACCAGCGCCACGCGCCCCGACAGGTCCAAGCGCGAGAGCCACCGCTCTTCCTCCACATTCTCCCACTCTGAGCCCCTACGTGCCTGATGGCGGCGCACTCGTTCGCGGAACTCATCGTCCCACACGTGTGCCGTGGCCACATACACAGGGCGGTTGCTCAGCGACAGCGCCAGCTGCTCGGCATATTGGCTCTTGCCCGAGCGCTGTCCTCCTGTTATCAGTATTATCCGGCTCAATTTCTCAATTTCTCAATTTTAGTTAGAGGTCTTCCTTTTTCGTAGTGACGAAGTCACGTTTCGACATACAAAAGTAGTAAAATTCGAGTGGAATACCAAATTTTATAGCTACGAATGATAACAGGCTAGGATTAGACATTTAGAACTTGCAAAAGTTGGCCCTTTAATTTTGGCCTTAATTAAGCTGTCGGCACAAATAGCGTCAGACAGACGAAAAAGCATTGGCTGCGAAAGATGGTTTGTAAAGATTTCTTACCACCCCATAGTAGCCTATGAAAATAAGAATACTTGCTTATGGGCATAAGATTAGTATTCCTACAGCGACAAGATTAGTAATCTTACCCTCCTAAGATTAGTATTCTTGTTTTGAACAGAAATAGTGCTTCTATTTATCGTACTGATTTATTGCAATTTACGACATAATTATCATAACTAAGAGAAAAGAACTTTGTGAATGTAAGGATTTTTCGCTCTACAATCCTTATTTTCCCAACAGAGATTAATACGCATTTGTGTCAACTGCCATATTTTTTCTTTTACCACTGTTCCATACGAACGACAGAGACATGACATAATTTTTACAAAAAATGTACATAATATATTGTGAATTAAAAAATAATTCGTAAATCTGACCTATTACATAGGTCGAAGATAGGCTTCGCCTCAAAAATGTCCAAATAAAATTTGGTATTTCACTCGGTTTGCACTATCTTTGTCCCCGTGAGAGGTGTCTCATGCGCAGTTTTTGACTGCATAACTTATTGAAATAAAAGAAGCGTTATGCTCTTTCTTGCAAGCTGAAAACCTAGGAAATTTTCACAATTGCAAAGAATCCCCGGAGGCCTGCTCCCTTTGTAGCCTCTGATAGAGAAAAAGAAGACATGGCGGCTTCACGCTTATGGCGTGGAACTGACTATATATCATCTTTTCTCTATCGGGCTTTCCTAGGGCCTTCAGCTTGAAGATGGAATCATACAGTTCCACGCTTCTCATGTATATAATTAAAGGTTCTCTGTGGAACTGGGAAACAGGAGAAAGGAAAAACTATGGAAGACAAAAGGGGAGTACCTATTACTGAGAAATCTGTATTAGGCGATTACAGCAAGCCTGAGGATAAAGTAACTGCAGCACTTTTACAGATATTGCACTATGGAGGACACGATTTGGTGCAATACCTGTTTGAGGAGTGTGACCTGCCATCAAATACGATTAATGTAATGAGTCAGATATATGAAAATGACTCACACCCAGATGGAGCTATATCATGTGATTGTAAATATCAAATCTACATAGAAAGCAAGATTGTCTCTAATGCAATCAATAAGAAGCAATTAGAGAACCATAGGAAACTTATTGATAGCAACAACCTATTACTGTATATTACTCCAGATGCTATTACACCTTCTATCTTAGATGGACTTTATAATGTTTTTTGGTTCAATTGGGAGGATTTAATAGAGAAACTGCAAAGTTATGACCTCAGTGATCGCCTTTTAAAGTTTCTAATAGACCAACTAATACTGCTTGTAAAGCATCTAGTATACGACAAGATTAAAGATAATATTAAAGCGAAAAAACAGAAGAAAGATAAAATTATCGCCACAGAGATGAAGGATAAAGAAGAGCGTGTTATTATCGTTGGTGGCCGATGGGGGGAAGATGTGGCTTTGAAATATTATTTCTATGCCTGTCAACCCAATCGACACTTCTTACCTGCAAGGTACATCGCCTTTTATTGGAATGGCCGAATTAAATATTTATTTGAGATTGAAGGTGATCCCAAGGAGGCCGTGGACATTAAAAAAGAATCAAGTATCAACAAGGATTATTTCTCTAAAAAAGAGCCAAATTATAAATCTGAACCAAGAAAATTCTTCAAGCTGAAATATGTTCAAGATTTCACCCCAGAGATATTGAATAATATAAAGAGCATAGGAAATAAACCTTGTGCTTTTGTTCGTCGCCAGAGATATACTACAATCGACAAATTAAGATTGGCGCAATTTACATCACAACTATAAAAATCAGTATCATGAAAAGAAAACAATTTATTATTACATTGCTTGCCCAGGCTGCATGTTTGTTGGCTGATGCCTTTATGACCAGAACAAGAACAAGGGGAATATCTTATTTCCCCAGATTTCTTACCATTTTCCTTATAGGACTCTTCTATTATGAAGCCTATGCATCTGTAGGCGGAACATTTAAAAAAGATATAACATTAGGTTATAAGTCTGGAAAGATTGCTACACAATCCGTTTCCTTCGAAATTACTAAAGAAAATGCCCAGACGGGAGAATATGAGGTGAAGATTCGTGATTACCCCAGTAATGCGTTTAGCGGTTTTACTAGTATCGAATTTCCCGATTTTGTTACATATAACAATCATAATTATTGGATAACAGACTTGGGCGGCGTCAACATTTATACTTCTTCATCGTTAAGTTCCATAACTGTCCCCGTAGGTATTGAAGAGATAAGGCCTGGTTGCTTTAACGGGTGTACTGGTTTGGCTACTTTCACAGGCTCTACAGGAATAAGAACTATTGGGGGTTATGCATTCAACAGTTGTGGGAGGCTATCGTCTTTCCCTTTTAATAATGTGGAAAGCATTGGGATAGCTGGATTTAGTCACAGTTTTAGGTATTGTGATAGTTTAGTCGTTATAAATTTACCCAAAATCAAGGAACTAGGCAAAGAGGCATTTAGTTATTGTGAGAAACTATCTACTGTGTATTTGGGAGATGATTTAAGGGAAATTCCTAAATCTTGTTTTGCAAACAGCACAAGTTTAACATCAATCAGGCTGCCATCTTCGCTTGAGAAAATTGATTCGTCGGCAATCGCAGGCTGTAAAAGTCTTGGTGGCAGCCTCGTTTTTCCCGCCACATTACAAATAATAGAATATGGCGCATTCCGTGGATGCAGTTTAAAATCCATTGATCTCCCCGCCAATTTACAGATGATAGGAAAGGAAGCATTCTATACAAGTTCAAGCTGGGGAGCGAAGGATTCCCTTAGGACAGTTATAACGCGAAGCACAACACCGCCCACCTGTGGGTATGACGCGTTTACTTCTTCTACTTATTACAGTGGGACTTTATATGTACCCTTAGGATGCGCGGCAGCCTACCAGGCAGCAGACAACTGGAAAAAATTCAAGAATATCGTGGAAGTAGATATGCGGGAAGAGCAGAGTCTTACCTTTACCGCCCCCACTACATTCAATTATGGCGCTTCGAGCTACACTCTACCCGCAACAACCAATGAAGGGCAAACGATTACCTGGTCAAGCAGTAATACTAGTGTCGCTACCATATCGGGCAGAATACTCACCATTAAAAAGGCCGGAACGGTGACCATCACTGGAACACAAGCTGGCAACACTAGTTACAAGCCGTTTAGCACAAGTTTCACTTGTACTATAAACAAGGCTTCACTGACCATAACCGCAAAATCTTACACTATCCAAGAGCGAGATGCAATCCCAACATTCGAGGCCACCTATTCAGGTTTCAAGTACAGCGACACAAGTTCCGTGCTAACCACGCAACCAACCTTTACTTGTTCGGCTACATCAAGCAGTACTCCTGGCACCTATCCCATTGTAGTAAGTGGGGCAACTGCGCAGAACTATAACATCACTTTTGTCAATGGTACACTTACCATTGAAGAACGCCCTTATACCCCAGGTGATGCAAACAGCGACGAGAGTGTGGATGTTGCAGACTACTCGGCTATTGCAAACTACATTCTAGGGCAGGCTCCTGCCATATTCGACGAAGTTGCTGCCGATGTGACGCAAGACGGGAATGTGGATGTGGCTGACTATACGGGTGTTGCCAACATCATCCTCTTTGGTAACTATCAGGGAAACCAAAGCAATGGCGTGAAGGCAGAGAGAATCAATTCCTGCCATGCCTATATGACCATCGATGATGCCGGACTTGTCGAAGGTAAACTGGCCTTGCAGGTGAACGATGCAAGTGAATTTGCAGCCGTCCAAATGGATGTGCGGTTGCCAGAAGGCGTAGCCATAGTAGAGGCCATGATGGCAGACGGGAAACAGACCAAGAACCTGGGCTTTGCACAAATGAAAGATGGCACATGGCGACTGCTGTACGGCACGCTGGATAACCGAAATGTATGCCTCGTGGGCAATACCCTGCTTACCCTACATCTGACTACGGGCAATGCCAATGCACATGGAGACATTACAATAGATAACATTCTGTTGGCTGAATCCAATAGTACCACCCACCAACTGAACTCTCTGCACACAGGTTGGACTACTGGTATTGCTGACATCGAGGTGAAAGGTGGTACAAAAGTATATGATGTGATGGGACGCCAGTGGAGCGAGAATGGCAAGCTGCCTGGCGGTGTGTATATCGTAAATGGAAAGAAAGTTATTAAATAAGTACGGACATGAAAAAGATAGTATTACTATGTGCCCTTTGCTTGAACTTCGTACAGGCATGGGCAATCAATAGCCTTTATATCAACGACTTTAGCTTGAACCCAGGCGATACAGTGGATGTATCCATTATGTTGGACAACGATGTGACGGACTTTGCTTCGTTCCAGGCTGACATGTACCTGCCCAGTGGACTGGAACTGGTGGAACAGTACAATGAGGATGATGACGAGTATTTTACTTTCGCACTCACTACCCGTGCCCGCAGCCGCATGTCCATTGGTTCTGCCGTGCAGTCAGACGGTGCCGTGCGCCTGATGCTCACCCAGACGATAGGCAGTACACTGCAGAGCATCAAGGAAACGAGTGGGGCATTGGTAACATTCAAAGTAAAAGCCAGCGAATCGGCATCTGGTACGCAGACCATCAACCTGAGGAACATCGTCTTTTCCACGACAGCCTCGGAGCGATACCCCTTAACTGACACACAAACTTCAGTGACCATTATTGGCACGAACCCACCCACACCAACAGGAAATAGCCTATACATCGAGGATTTCAGTATCAATCCAGGCGATACGGTGGATGTGGCAATCATGCTTGACAATGAAGTTACAACCTTTGCTACCTTCCAAGCAGACATGTATCTGCCTAGTGGGCTTGAGCTGGTGGAGCAGTACAACGAGGATGATGATGAGTACTTTATTTTCGCCTTAACAAGTCGCGCCCGCAGTCGCATGGCCATAGGTTATTCCGTGCAGGCAGATGGTGCCATACGTCTGATGCTGACGCAGAGTATAGGTAGTTCATTGCAAAGTATCAAAGAAACGAGTGGGGCGTTAGTGACTTTCAAACTGAAAGCCAACGATTCAACTTCAGGTAGAGTAACAATCAATCTAAAGGACATTGTGTTTACCACAACTGCCTCGGAGCAATACAATTTTGACGATACTCAGGCTAATGTTTCCATTAGAGGAAGCCTAAGTATTTCAGTTGGTCTCCTGAACTTGCTGACGGGGACATCGCAAGCCCTTGTACTTACTCCAAGCACATCTGACGCAACATGGACTAGCAGTAATACGGCTGTGGCAACAGTCTCTTCCAGTGGCATAGTAACGGCTGTTGCTCCAGGATCGGCTACCATTACTTGCGAAGCCAACGGCGAATCCAGCATGCCGTTCCCAGTCAATGTGATTTCCTTGGGTGACATGAACCAAAGCGGAACCATTACTCTCTCCGATGTTACGCAACTCGTAAATGTGCTTGTAGGGAAATAGCCTATTGTAGCTACACATATGACTCACCTCCTTAAGTCTCTTGGCTTGTGGAGGTGAGTTGTTTGTTATAACGGACTTTTCACTCCTCATTGTGTTTGAAGAAAATGTTGGACTCATCCCACATTTTCTCGCCATGGCAATGCTCAAGCAAGCTTTGCATTGCCCATCTGGCTTTAAGAAAATGTTCACTAAATTTGTGAATACAGGAATTTTGTTTTATCTTTGTGCCCAGATATAGGCCGCAAATGATAATAAAATACGAAAAGGAGTATTTGCAAGATCTTTACGAAAAGGGGAAATGCAAAAACAAGAAATATAGATTTCAGCCACAAGTCGTGAGCAAATATCAGAAGCGTATAGATACCCTGATGGCTGCAACAAGGTTGGAAGATTTATTTGTTTTCAACTCCCTTAATTTCGAAGCTCTGGAAAATGGTTACTATTCTATTCGTATCGATTATCACTATAGATTGGAGTTTAAGATAAGCACAGAGGGAACGGAGGAAGTCCTTACCGTCTGCTTAATAACCGACATTACGAACCATTATCAGTAAGCATTATGGCTACAAGAATACCAACACATCCAGGCGATGTAGTGAAGGAAGAGATAGAAAGCAGAGGCATTTCACAAAAGAAGTTTGCCGAATTGCTGTCTGTTCCCTACACACAACTGAATGAGATACTGAATGGGAAGCGCCCTGTTTCTTCGGATTTTGCGCTTATGGTGGAGGCTGCGTTGGGCATCAATCCCATATTGCTCACCAACATGCAAACGCGCTATAACATGGCCATAGCCATGCAGAAGCCGTCCCTGATAGAACGAATGAAAATCATCCGCAAGGCTTGCGCCGCAATGTGGTAATTTTTATGGAGTCCCCATGAAAGAGAGTTTGCTTGGAAAAGACATAGAAGAGCTGCGCAGTGTGGCAGAACAGGTGGGGCTACCACGCTTTGCCACCGGTCAGATTGCGCGGTGGCTCTATGTGCAAGGGACCGACACCATCGAGGGGATGACCAATCTCTCGAAGGAGGGAAGGCAGCGACTGGCGGAAGCATACGACTGTGGACGACGGGCAGCAGCCCTTTGCCAGGAGTCGGTGGACGGCACGAAGAAGTATCTCTTCCCCACGGAATCGGGTCATTTCGTGGAAAGTGTTTTCATCCCCGATGGCGAGCGCGCCACCCTGTGTGTGTCGAGTCAGGTGGGATGCAAGATGAACTGCCAGTTCTGCATGACGGGCCGTCAAGGCTTTGAGGGCCAACTGACGGTGGGAGACATCCTGAACCAGGTGTATTCCCTGCCCGAACGCGAACAACTGACGAACATCGTATTCATGGGACAGGGTGAACCCTTCGACAACCTGGACAATGTGCTCCGTGCCACAGAGATTCTGACTGCTCCGTACGGACTGGCTTGGAGCCCGCGACGCATCACGGTGAGCACCGTGGGACTGCGCAAGGGCATGGTGCGCTTCCTCAGCAAGAGCAAGTGCCACCTGGCCATCTCGCTGCACTCGCCCTTCCCCGAGGAGCGAGGCGAGATGATGCCTGCCGAACGAAGCTACTCCCTCACGGAGTTTATTCCCCTTCTGGCCAAGGAGAACTGGGCAGGGCAACGGAGACTTTCCTTCGAATACATCGTATTCCAAGGCCTCAACGACTCACCACGTCATGCCAAAGAGTTGGTGCGACTGCTGGCTCCCCTCCACTGCAGGGTGAACCTCATCCGCTTCCACACCATTCCCGACACGCCGTTCCGCGGTGCCGACGAACAAACAATGGTGTGGTTGCGCGACTATCTGAGTAAACATGGACTCACGGCAACCATCCGCCAAAGTAGAGGGGAAGACATCATGGCGGCGTGCGGATTGTTGAATACTGAAAGTAAAGGTTTAAAAGTTTGATCGGGCTAAAGCCCTGTTTAAAGGTTTAAAGAAACATTTACGAAAACGAAACGCTGACGCTACGAAAAGAAAATTGTAAAATTGTGAAATTGTCCATTATACATTGTGAATTATGAACTATAAACTGGGTTATATACTCCCCACCATAACAGGGAGGGGCAGGGGGTGGGCCTTATGGGTTCTTAGCCTGCTCCTATTAGTTTCTTGCAAGAACGGCAGACTGGCCACACCAACGGCAAGCGGACGGCCTTATGAAGTGCTGGTGCTGATGGACAAAGAATCGTGGGAGGCACCCGAAGGAAGGGCATTGTTCCAAGTGCTCGACACTGACATTCCCGGACTGCCCCAACCCGAGCGTTCGTTCCACATCTCGCAGGTTGCCCCCAAGGACATGAACCGCACACTGTGGGTGTTCCGCAACATTATAGAAGTGAATATCGACCCCAATCAGTTCACGATGACACGCATGAAGTTCGTGCGCAACGTCTATGCTTCGGGCCAGGTTATCCTGCGCATCAACAGTCCTTCGCGCGAGGAATTCGCCTCCTATGTGACGGAACACGGACAGGACATCATTGACTTCTTCACTAAGATGGAAATCAATCGTCTGTGCAAAGACCTCAAGACGAGATACTCGAAGTTGACCTACGACCTCGTAAAGGAAATCTTCGGTTGTGAGCTACGCGCTCCCGAGGAACTGAAGAATTACAAGAAGGGCACCGACTTTGTGTGGACCACAAACAACACGCCTTCGGGCCAGGTGTGCATGGTGGTTTATTCCTATCCCTACGAAGGACCTGAGACATTCAACAAGCAATATATCCTGCACAAGCGTGACTCCGTGATGCAGCGCAATCTGCCTGGTTCCGAGCCCGACATGTATGTGCAGACAGATACCGCATTCACCGAAGTGAAACCCATCGTCGTACACCACAAATATGCAATGGAAGCTCGCGGACTGTGGTTTATGCGCAACGATGCCATGGGCGGTCCGTTCGTCAGTCACTCGCGTGTGGATACGGAAAACAATCGCGTCATCGTGGTCGAGGGCTTTGTCTTTGCCCCCGAAAAGATGAAGCGTGGCCTCATGCGCCGCATGGAAGGAGCACTATACATGCTGCTCTTGCCCGAGGAGCAAGAGAGCGAAGTCGCCACAGAAGTGGAAGAAGAAAAAGAAACGCTTCGCGTACAATAACAAAAACAAAAAACAGCCGTCAACGGTTAAGGCTGCGGAAGCAAATTCGATGCAAAGCATCAACCTATAAACGAAGCGACCTATAACCTATAACCCTTTAAACTTTTAAACCTTTAAACAGGGCGAAGCCCGATTAAACTTTTACCCAATATACAATATGGAACAAAACGAAAGAATCCGCATAGGCATCACCGCAGGTGATTCTAATGGAATCGGCTACGAAATTATCCTGAAGACTTTTGCCGAACCCACGATGTTCGAGCTTTGCACCCCCATTGTTTATGGCAATCCACGCACAGCAACCTATCATCGCAAGGGATTGAACCTGACTACCAACTTTGCAGCCCTGCAAAGTGCCAATGAAGCTTTGCCCGACCGGCTGAACATGGTTGTCGTGGACGATGCTGAGGTAAAGATAGATTTCGGACAACCCGCCGCTGAAGCCGGTGCCCAAGCCTTGAAGGCTTTGGAACGCGCCTTGAAGGACTATCGCGAAGGACTTATCGATGTGCTCGTTACCGCCCCCATCAACAAGAGCACGATACAGAGCGAAGGATTCCACTTCCCCGGTCACACCGAATACATAGAGTCGAAAGTCGGCGAAGGAAAGAAAGCCATGATGGTGCTGATGAACGAACAACTGCGCGTGGCTCTCGTTACGACACACCTGCCCATAAGTCAGGTAGCACAGGCCATCACAAAGCAAGCCGTCACGGAGAAACTCCAGGCACTCAGCATTATGTTGCAGCGCGACTTCGCCATTTCCACACCCCGCATAGCCGTGCTTGGTCTCAATCCCCACGCTGGCGACAACGGGCTTCTGGGCAAGGAGGAGAAAGAGGTTATCATACCTGCCATCGAAGAGGCCAACAACGATGGCGTACAGGTCTTTGGTCCCTACCCCGCCGACGGATTCTTCGGAACCCACGCCTATGAGCGCTACGATGCTGTGCTCGCCATGTATCACGACCAAGGTTTGACTGCCTTCAAGGCCATTGCCCGTGGTGATGCGGTTAACTACACTGCAGGACTGCCCATCGTGCGCACCAGTCCAGGACATGGTGTGGCGTACGACATCGCAGGACAAGGCATTGCCGACGAGAATCCCTTCCGTCAGGCCATGTACACAGCCATCGACGTTTGGCGCAATCGTCAGATATGGGACGAGGCTCATGGCAACCCACTGCCTAAGCTCTACCACGACCGTCGCGAAGACGAGCGTCGTCCATTCCGCCCAGAGTAAGTTCCGACCTGGGCTTAGTCCGTTTTAGGCCTTACGGGAACCCATCATGAGCGCGCGCATCCGCAACATCTTTTTCTTGATTGGCCTCACCGCCATCATCATCATGCTCTGCACATTCGACATGTCGTGGAGCGATGTTTTGCACCACCTTCACTATGCAGGACTGTGGTTTCCCGCGGTCATCTTGCTATGGGTGCCCATCTATATGATGAATGCGTGGGCGTGGCGCGTGATTATCAATGACGGAAGCAATGTGAAGATGGGATTTTGGCAGGTGCTGAAATACACCATCTCGGGGTATGCCCTGAACTATGTCACCCCCGTGGGACTGCTCGGCGGCGAGCCCTATCGCATCATGGAACTGACGTCCTATGTAGGCCGTGCCAAGGCGGCCAGCAGCGTCATTCTCTATGCCATGATGCACATCTTTTCGCACTTCTGGTTCTGGCTCTTTAGCGTGGGCGTTTTCTTTCTGCGCTACGGAAGTCAGATTTCGTGGCCGTTGGCACTTACGCTCGCTGCTGTCATGCTTTTTTGTTTTGCCGGCATCTATTTCTTTCTTGTTGGCTATCGTGATGGATTGGCCATGCGCACGCTACGTCTCTTGTCCCATCTGCCTTGGCTCGGGCATCGCATAGCCCGGCTCTCGGAGGAGCATCGCGAAGGCATCGAGAAAGTGGACCGCCAGATAGCCGAATTGCACGCTCAGCGTCGCAGTACTTTCTACCAAAGTCTGGGGCTCGAGTTCCTGGCACGCATTGTTGGGTGCTTCGAACTCCAGTTCATCCTCTTCATCTTCACCCCCGATGTCAACTTCTGGGACTGCGTGCTCATGCAAGCATTTATCAGCCTTGTAGGCAACTTGTTCTTTTTCATTCCCATGCAAATGGGAGCACGCGAAGGGGGACTTGCCATCGTAACCAACGCAATGCATTTACATGGAGGTTATGGTCTGCTTACGGGACTCATCACACGTCTGCGCGAATTGTTTTGGATAGCCGTGGGACTTGTCCTTATAAAAATAAAGATATAGCCCCTTTTTCGTAACATTTTTGCATTTTTCTTGTTGTTTCGCGCACTTTTTCGTAACTTTGCCGTAGAATAAACAAAAGAATATTCCTAAATGGCTACTTTAGACGCACTTGACAAGAAAATCTTGACACTTGTTGCAAATGATGCGCGCATCCCTTTCCTTGAAGTTGCGCGCACTTGTAAGGTTTCAGGCGCTGCCATTCATCAGCGCATGCAGAAACTCACCTCTATGGGCATCATCAAAGGTTCTCAATATATCCTTGACCCCGAAAAGGTAGGAAATGGTACCTGCGCGTTCGTAGGCATACTGCTCCGTGACCCCAAAGATGCCGAACGTGTGATGAAGGCTTTGATGAAGGTTCCAGAGATTACAGAATGCCACTTCACCACGGGCAACTACGACATGTTCCTGAAGATCTATGCCCACGACAATGCCCATCTGCTGAAAATCATACACGAGAAGCTACAAGCCATAGGCATCCAGCGCAGCGAAACCATGGTATCGCTCAACGAGCCCATCAATCGCCAGATGCCCATCTTCAATGACTAATGATTAGCATCATTGCTGCCGTAGCGCGGAATCGCGCCATCGGACTCCACAACCAACTGTTATACTGGTTGCCCAACGACTTGCGCCGCTTCAAAGCGCTCACCACAGGGCACACCATTGTCATGGGGCGTCTTACCTTTGAGTCATTGCCCAAAGGGGCGTTGCCCAATCGACGCAACATTGTGCTCTCACGATCCGACAAGCAATTCCCCGGGGCTGAAACCTTTCCCACCCTGGAAGCTGCACTAAAGGCTTGTGCTGATGACGAAGAGGTATTCATCATTGGTGGCGCAAGCGTATATGAACAGGCACTGCCATTTGCCGACCGTCTGCTGTTGACCGAAGTGAATGACACTCCCAGCGAAGCAGATGCTTTCTTCCCCGACTACAACGACTGGACACTGGTGAGCAGCGAACAGTTCGACACTGACGAGAAGCACGAGTTTCCTTATTGCTTTGTTGAATACAGAAGACCATGAAAGCATATTTAGACCTACTACAGCGCATACTCGACGAAGGCGTGACCAAAAGCGACCGCACTGGCACGGGAACCATCAGCATCTTCGGACATCAGATGCGCTTCGACCTGGAACAGGGTTTCCCCCTGCTCACCACCAAGAAGGTACACTTGAAGAGCATCATCTACGAGCTCCTGTGGTTCCTGCAAGGCGACACGAATGTCCACTACCTGCAAGAACACGGTGTGCGCATCTGGAATGAGTGGGCCGACCCCGAAACAGGCGACCTTGGTCACATCTATGGCTATCAATGGCGCTCATGGCCCGATTACAAGGGTGGTTTCATCGACCAAATCAGTCAGGCTGTTCACGATATTAAGCACAATCCGGATTCGCGTCGCATCATTGTCTCTGCATGGAATGTGGCAGACCTCGATAACATGAACCTTCCTCCCTGCCACGCTTTCTTCCAGTTTTATGTGGCAGACGGACGATTGTCCCTGCAGCTTTACCAACGTAGTGCCGACTGTTTCCTCGGCGTACCCTTCAACATTGCATCTTATGCCTTGCTATGTATGATGATGGCACAAGTGTGCAACCTGCGCCCAGGCTATTTCATTCACACCACAGGCGACACGCACATCTATACCAACCATCTCGAGCAAGTGCATTTGCAACTCACGCGCGAGCCACGACCTCTGCCCCGCATGGTCATCAACCCCGATGTCAAGAGTATCTTCGACTTCAAGTACGAGGACTTCCAACTCGAAGGCTATGACCCTTGGCCCGCTATCAAGGGCGTGGTTTCGGTATAAAGGCCCTCCCCTACCCCCTCCCTTAAAGAGAGGGGAATGGTCACTTTTGTTATATGAAAAAGGCTCATTCTCCAGAAGATTCTTCTCCTCGCCCTTTATGGGAGAGGCAAGGAGAGAGTCTTCCTATCGAGTTTATCAACTTAATGCGTCAGCACCTGGGCGACGAACAGGCAGAAGCCCTGTTCCAGGGGCTGAACGAACCGCCGACCATCAGCGTGCGACTGAATCCGCGCAAGTCGGCCCACCTTACGCCCTCACCCACCCTTAACAACCCAGTGCCTTGGTGCCCCGATGCCTATTATCTCGACGGGCATCGAGCCTTTACCTTCGACCCACTCTTCCATGCCGGAGCATACTACGTGCAGGACGCTTCATCGATGTACCTCGCCGAAATCCTACGGAAATACACAGGGGAGACAGAGGGATGGGGCGGCAAGACACACCCCACCACGGGGGAGACGGAGGGGACCATCCTCGACCTTTGCGCAGCCCCCGGTGGCAAAAGCACCCTACTCGCCAGCCTTATGCCCGATGGATACACGCTCATCTCAAACGAGCCCATCCATCGTCGCGCACAGATTCTGGCCGAGAACATGCAGAAATGGGGCCATCCACA